>Ga0209535_1000779_pt1 | contig 22191 bp, 11 predicted proteins | sample LinPmetageLP28_FD_184041 | JGI IMG/M metagenome (GOLD analysis project Ga0209535, IMG submission 184041) | Marine viral communities from the Pacific Ocean - LP-28 (SPAdes) (version 2) | ecosystem: Environmental > Aquatic > Marine > Oceanic | place: Pacific Ocean | collected 2009-08-22
ATGACGCAAACCTTGATCTTGGCCTCTATTTTAAATTTAATGAGGGTATAACGGGCGACACAAGTCTTGATAGTATAGCGTTAGACTATTCGGGTAGGATCAATAATGGAACGATTGCAGGCTACGCCACCGGCTTTAGAAACACAGGCTCGGCAATTACCGAAAAACTAGCCGAACCAGAATTTTTAGATCCAATAATTTATTCAGCCCACCCAGATGTTGTTGCCCAAAAAGCAGAATACAAAACGTCAGGCTCCCTTGCCGACTTGGAAAATTCCTCTACAATATTTGGATATTTTCCTGGATGGATGCAGGAAGATGACGAGCAGTCAGGAAACCAGCTTAAATTTTTATCGCAAGTTATGGGCTCTTATTTTGATACCTTGTGGCACCAAATTAACTTTACAAACAGAATTCATGACAATCATTACATAAGTGGCTCCAACAAGGCTTTGCCTTTCGCAAAAGAATTGCTTTATGATCGTGGATTTGTTATGCCCGATTTATTTGTAGATGCCACAATCACAGAGAACCTTCTCAAGAAAGACGATAATGAGGTATATGAAAAGCAAATAAATGAAGTTCGCAATATAATCTATCACAATCTATATAATAATCTTGAAACAATATATAAATCAAAAGGGACTGAGAAGTCTTTTAGAAACTTCTTTCGCTCCTTGGGTATTGGACAAGATGTTGTTAAGCTTAGAATGTATGCGGATGATTCAACATTCGTATTAAGAAATAATTATGAATACAAATCGTATGAAAGAAAATTTCTCAACTTTAATCATGAAGGTCATTTTGATGCGTCCGTGTTTCAAACCTCTTCAATAAACAACTCCAACACATTTATACCTGGCGATACAAGTTTTTCTGGGTCATTTACTTTAGAAACTGAAATAATATTACCAAGGAAGAGTAAGTCCAATGAAATTGGCTACCTACCATTTCCTGCGCTAACCGCCTCAGTTCTTGGTTTTCATGCAAGTGGGTCAAATTGGGGGGAGGGATACACATACCCTGCTGCTGATAAAGACTTGTCGATATACGTTATCAAAGAAAATACAGAAGCCAGTTTGTTACCAAATGACCAGCAAAGAATTAAATTTATGGTAACAGGTGCTTTTGGAGAACTGATCACTCCAATATATAACTATCAGTATGAAAATAATAAGTGGAATCTTGCGACAAGAGTCCGTCACAATAACTATCCTTATGGAAATGTAACTGGTAACGTTCCAAATAATTATTTAGTAGAATTTTATGGTGTCGAGGCTGATGGCGATACCAAAAGAAATTCTTTTCACCTAACTTCAAACATTGATGTCTCTTATTTCACTGCTAATAAGATTTTTTACGCTGGCGCACATAGAACTAACTTCTCGGGATCCTCGATATACGACACAGATATTAAGATTGGACAAGTTAGGTACTGGCACAGCAATCTATCAAATGACGCTGTTGATCGTCATGCCTATGATTCTGAAACTTTCGGCACCAACGAGCCGTTTGAAAACGACTTGGTTGATACTTATCCGTCTGAGATTCCAAGAGAGAAGACTTTGTCTTTTCATTGGGCATTTAATAACCTAACGGGCTCCAGCCCAAGTGGGGAAATTATAATATCTGATCTTTCTTCGGGATCTACGCGCAATGATTATCCGCCCCTTTCAGATACAATTCAAAGATATGTTGAAGGTAAAGGAATTGGCTTTAACGCTAGTACCACAAAGGCACTCGATAAGATGTTTATACAGACGGCTAGAAAGAGACTACCAGACGATTTAATGTCATCCGACCTTACGACGATCAAATCTGATGAAACTGAGAACTTCTTTGTTGATGAGGATGTATCCGACAATTTCTACTCTTTTGAAAAATCGATGCAGGGAACAATATCTGACGAAATGATGAACATGTTCTCAACTGCTTTGGATCTAAATAACTTAATTGGCCAACCAAACCAGAAATATCACCATCGCTATAACATGGCTGATTTCTTAAGGGATCGTTTCTATGATGATGTTGAAAATGAACCAGACCTTGAAAAATTTACATCATTTTATAAATGGATTGACGATTCAATCTCAATCGCCCTTCAGCAACTATATCCAGCCTCAACAAGGTTTTCAGAAAAGATCAATAATGTTATTGAAAGTCATGTTCTCGAAAGAAATAAATATGTCCACCAAGTCCCTATATTGACAACTTTCCAATCAACCGAAGGTTCGATTAAAGGTGTTTCTGAAATGAAATATGATTGGAAGCATGGTCACGCGCCACTATTTCCCGAAGAGGAGCAGGTAAATGTTTTGTGGCAAAAAGATAGGAAAGAAAAAACAGGCCTCCGAGAGGACATAAGGAAGAGTAGGAATAATCATTCCCTCCAGTCTTCTGGACTCCTAAGAAGAGAAATTGGTGGCTCCACTAGAATCAGCGATGTCTATGCTATCCGAAAATTCTCCAAACTATATGACTTGACGATATCATCAAAACCATCTATCCATGGTGGTGTCAATTTTGAAAGACAAAAAAATCTTCAACTATTTCATGAATCTATCGCACCAGCTGGAGCCCTAGGTACTACCTCTGGGACCCCACAAAACATTATAACCGTCGGCGTAGGAGACACCGATGGATTAGTTAGGGGAGCTAGAGATGACGATAATCCACCGAGAAAGAAGAAATTCAGCTCACATGCTTTGGTTGGAAAACTAGAGGGTACTGATTATGGCGAGACCGTAAAAGGAAACATTATACTTCCTATGAACCTGATGTCCGGCACGGTTCACACTGGATACAATCATGAAGTAAAAACTAATTTTGCCTCTGATGTTGTAATAGCGAACCTACATCATGACACCGTAGGTAATTACAACGAAACATCTATGCAGGGCCCGTTCACCGAAGCCCACATCGGAGGACTTCAGTATAGACACATAGATATTAACAAGCATGACTTGTCAAAAACTAATTCCGTAAGCATCCAAACTGGCGGTACTTTCCCATCCGGAAGCATTGGTTTTACGAATAGTGTTCTTTCGGCCAAACTAGCATTAGGAACAGGATCTTTTGTTACTGTTAGAGACGGCGATGGAACAATTGTAACTGCGAATTATTCAAATGTGTATGACTTGTATGATAACCAATGGACTAATATGGATCAATTGATATTCATCTTAGACAACAAGTTGAATATTACAACTAACAAAGCTAGTGATAGCTTTTTATCTCTAACCCAAAGTGTGACTGGAAACTTTTATAATTATCAAATTCAATCCGCATCTCATGGGTTCATCACTGCTTCTGGGTTTAATGGCGGAACGGCAATAACTTTTAGCTCATTTACCAGAAATTTGGATGGACCAAGTAACAGACCAGAGGGCTGGGGTCTCGTTTTCAAAGACCACCCTTCTCAGGGAGATCAAGATGGATCACTTGGATTCATTGGCGCTGATTATGGCTCACCTTATCCAAGTTCGATAAAATTAAAGGCTACAAGATATCGTGAAGAGACCGCAAAAAGACCAGTTAATATTAAAAACATCAAGACGTCAACGACTTCTCAAAAAGCAGGTAATTATTCGAATGATATTCAATTATTCTCGGTAACACCAGAGCATCAAAAAACTTGGGCTATTAAGGCAAACGATGATCCGAATATCGACATTTTACCACCATTTATCTCAACAACTCTACCAAGCACGACACACTATCAGACCCTAATGGGCATCGCCCCATTTGAAAAGGGAAATATCTTTGGAGGAGGAGCAACCGGAAATAGACAACCAGACACCGACAACCTGCTTATAACAGCAGGTGTTACTGGCGTATCTTCCACTGGTTCTTTTAGTGTCATGGGTCGACTATACGTCACCACCGGACAAAGGCTATCGCTTCCCGACGGCCAAGCTTATTATGTAAATGGTTCAACTTCAACCGTAGTACCCACCGGCTCTTCCGATACAGAGTTTTGGAACAACCTTACGTCTTCAATTAATTCACACGGTGCGTATACAGCGACTATTCAATCATCCGCAGGGATAAATTATAGCGCAGCACTTGGAGTGTCCAAGAGAAATCGCTCTTTTCTTACAGCCTCAGTGAACCCAACCCTATCGCCAACCGGAGCTTTTTCTCTTTCTTGTTGGTTAAATTTGAATGGCGGCGGAGCAACTAGATATATATATCGTGAAGCCACTGCAGGTAATATAGGCGGATCAAGTGCAAATCCTGAGCATAACGGCAGACAGCTTTATTTAGATACTCAAAACAGGCTTAGATTTAACATATCCTATAGCTCTTCTGCAGGCTTTAAGCAGGATCAATACTACGCTGATCTTGATGATGTTGCTCAGTGGCCAGGAAATGATGGTAACGAGTTTCACGTTATAGTTAGTCACTCTGGAAACCTAAATCGCAATGATGATGGAGCAATATACATCAATGGCCAACCAATAGCACTAACTACTGCTGCTGGTGGTGGAGAGCTATTGTCACAAAACGCCCCGTCTGAAGTTGTCCTAGTTAATTATGGAACGACCACAACTACTACACTGCGAGGCTCGAATACGGGTACCTCGTATATTGATGACATAGTGATAATGAACAACACCGCTTCTCAAGCCGCAGCAACAGCTTTGTATAATTGTGGGCAACAGGTTTCATTATCCAATATATATCCAATAGTAACTTCTGCTAGTATCAAGCAGCACATTTATTTTGATGGATTTAATGTTACGAATGGAGAAAGAAATGCAACCCTAGGTTCTGCTCCAATGTTGCTTTTGTCCACAAACATCGGTGATGCTTTATCAATTGCCTCCGGACTGTCCGGCTCTGCTCCAATTAGTTTTCCACAAGCTGTTATTGCCCTGACTGGTACATCCCAAACACCTTCTCTCAATGGAACTATGAACTTTGGAACAGCCACATGCCCAGCCACTTTTTTCGGACTTTCCACCGCCATCGCAGGTGGAGTGACTCCTGTTGCGGAGGATCGAAGATTTTCTAATGACAATGTCATAGAGATTCCTTCGACTGCTTCTCAATATATTTCTCAAAGAAATATAAACACGAGATTCTCAGCCCCTGGTGGACCAGAAATAAACTCAATTGGTTATCTAGATGCTTATTCTCAAACTTATTCTGTATACAACGCTTTGCCTTTCCGAAATCTCTCCGTTTTGGGGTCTGGAAGTGGCGAAGCAGGCACCATAAGGGTACAAGATGACTTGGGCAAAAGAAGGGGTTTAAAGACCCTTAGAGCTCTTCATATGGGCAAGTTTGGAATCGACTCCACATATGGAGTTATAACTGCGACAGCATATCCCTCAAGTGGATCTTTCAACAAGCAGCATAGAAATACATCTAAAGCCTATCAATATAGTTCTGGAGAACTAATTATTACCGGTAGTAATCATGATAATATGCACATCAACTCATCAATTCCAAGAAGTGAATTTCAATATTCATGGATCCGTTCAGCAATTTCTAGCTCAAACTGGGAAAATAGCCAAAGGATTTTGGGCTATGCGCCAAAAGATGGAATTGTTTCATCTTCGGCTGGATATGTTGAAGCCATTGTCTTTCCTACAGCATCTACAATCACCGGAGTTTTGTAATGGCCATATTTGTTGATAGCGCAGGGTTAAATACTCTGGTTTCAAGCTCATTTGATGACACCAATACAATTACATCTGGTAGAAATACTGAAATTGCGACTATTCCAATAGAGGAGGAATTGGTTGGAATTAATATTCATCGTAATGGACATTATGGATATTCAACTTGGAAACAATTACGTGTCTCTGAAAATCCCATAACTCGCCACCATCGAGAGACCAACAAAATGACTTTTGTTGTTCAACCTGGACCAGTACACATTACTTCATATACCACTGAGACAACCGAACTTGACCAGTCTGGAGACCCTGTCCCCGTACAGTTGAATGGAGAATTAAGAGTTCGAGACCGATACTCTGCTCTACACAACTTTACCGAACCAGCAATAACTCAAAAATCCTACCCCCTTGTTTGGAACGTCGGCCGCCACCTTAAAGATTCCGACGGTAATGTAGATTTTGAAAACCCACAAAGGTTTTCCATCATTTCTTCATATGGAAACCAGCAGATTGCTTTTGCGAACGACGAGGTTAGCAAGCTTCACAAGTTTGATCCTGATGAAGAACGGACAGAGTATGTGGTCATCAAGGACATGTATCTTGAAAACGGCCTAAACAAGCAAGATTCTCCACTTACACATTGGGAATTTCTCCAATATCGAGAAAGCGTATTCCCAAAATCAGTCCGACAATATGTCAGCCAAACACGAACAAGGCCAAATTTTCAAAGTTTTTATCGACACAATCCTCTTGATAGAATCCGAGTTCTTAATGTGGCCCCTGATAATACGCCTGGCGAGGCATTCGACTATCCCAATGACGCTGCCGTCCTAGGACGGGTCTCACAAAGCACATGGCCTCTAGATCCTGGTAAACATTTTTTAACAGCATCATACACCAAAACATTCCCATACAATATTGGTTTATTCAGGGGAGATATTGACAACAGAGAAGAAGGTGGCGCAGGTATTTTAGTATCTCCACTGGCCGAATTTAATGTTTCTCGCTCGGCCCGAGTGGCGCTTCTTAACGGCACAGTTGACCCTATCAACGCACAATCCCGAGCCAATCAAATCAATACGCGTAATGCTCCATATCCAATTTATTCGAGAAGACCTACGTCTAGTAGGATCCATGCTTTCTCAAACCCATCAGGACTTTTGATAACAGGAACAGGTAGCATCCCAGATGAGGTTCAGAATCCATCGGTTCCAACTGGAGAGATATTCAACGGAACAGCCCTTTGGGAAGCCGGAGATAAAAGACAAATTAAAAACGCAGATGGCACATACACCTTTGCCCCAAAACAACCATTTTATGATACGTATGAAAACTATGTCGAAGATGTAAGAAAATTCGGAAAGAATTATTCGATTATCCCTGAGTTTAGAATGAGCGCCCAAATTGAGGACTACAAATCGACGGATGGTGGTGTAGAAATTGATATGTTTGAAGTCACTGGGGGAATCACTGGTATTGAAGACTCATCTAAGTCCGATTTCTATGAAATATATTCAAATACCGACTTTATGAAGAACTTTGAAGTAATCGCAGATGATCACAAAGACTTTACAAATGGAAAAGTGTTATCTCTTAGGTGTAAAGTTATTAAGAAGTTTTTACCTTATAAGGGATTTTACCCTTGCCAAAGAACAGTTGATATTTCAGAAAGATTCTATGAATCATTTAAAGACAACATTAAAGTTTACACCTCAGAAGGTATAGAACTAAATGATTTTAATTTTGGAAAATCAATGGTAATGACTCCGTTGTTTAGACCAGGTGTTTTGTTCAACACAATAAAATCAGGCATCGCCGTTGACTACCCAGTGATAACAGGTTCTGGACTGCAGACCACATCTAGTGGTATGTTACAACAAGCATTTGATAGAAGAATACCATTTGAGGCATTACTTACACCAAAAACATATTTAGCTGATTACAAATTAACTTCAAACGAACCGAACCCACAAGGAAACTTATCAGCTTCTGCTATTTGGGATGGAGAGGGTGATGAGCTCTACTCTATGATGAGCAACAATTTTATAGCTGAATCAATCAACTTTTTTCTTCCTAATGGGCAATTATCTTCTGTGGTCTCTAAAAAACAAAAAGACATTAAGATATTTGAAGATGGCCAAGTCTATGCAATGAGATTAAAAATGCGTAGAAGCATGGATAAGGCAAGGCCTTCGGTTTATCATTCGAGCTCGACGGGCGGTAATGCTGTGAATTTTCCGTATTTTCCACCACAAGATATCATTAAGACTGGATCATTCGCTGTTAGGGAAAATTTTACAATGTACTCTCGTCCATCTGCATTCGGACCACCATCTAGAGGAATATCTACTTGGCTGGGATCTAACAATGTCCTCAGAGGCTTTAATCAAGCTCGAGATGAATTAACAAACGCCATGCCAAACAGTCAATTAATTTTAGATAGTACCAATGGATTTAACTTCCCTTTTACTCCTCCATATTACCACGGAGAAGCATGGTGTGATATGTGGTTAACGGGCTCCGGTGAAGAATTGACGATTAAACAAATTCAATCTAGAGTGACCGCTAGTTTCACAAGATTTGACTCCACATTTATTAACACTGGTTCTAATCCAACCGACCCCCAAGGACCGCAATCTCTTTTCAATAATAGAATAAACACCCAAGCAGTTCAACTTTCATCTTCCATGAACATATTTGGAATCGGAACTGTATCAACTAAACGAAGAGCAGGTACAGCTGGGTCTTTAGTCGTTGATTCTGGGGTAGAAATTGAAAACCGTTGGGTAATGCAAACAAAATTTGAAACACCAATGTTAAACTTCAATCATATTCAACAAAGTTCGTCACACTTAACACTGCCAATCACGGGCTCCGGATCAGTCCCACGAGGCATGTGGCATCAGTACGGTAGAATACCAGAAGAAAACAAAGGGGTGTTTGTACAGGTTGGCCCAATTCCTAAAAATTATCAGACACAAGTGATGAATCGCGAAGAAGAGACGAATGATCTATCTGAGCATCTTGGATTTTCTGGTGTGGGAACAAAGCTTGGCCGACTGGCTCAAAGAAAAGAAATATCTGAGGCAGTTGTTGCCGTTCCCTTTATAAAAGAAGAGGGTAAAAGAAGATTCTTTAAGATTGATAAAAATAAGGTTGATATATACAAGGCAGGTCCAGAAAATGAAAATTACGCCTCACTTACTTCTGGTCCGCCCGAAGCTCAAATTGGAAGATCGGTTCTAAATCAAATGGAGAAGATGAAGAAATATATTTTCCCGCCATCTTTTGATTTCATGAATTTTGACACCGACAGGGTTGTTCCAATAGCTATGTATATTTTTGAGTTCTCCCACACACTAAGCCAAGCAGATCTTCAGGATATATGGCAAAATTTGCCACCAGATATTGGAACCGAAATGGAAGTTGCCGAAGTCGCAATTACCCATCCTCTTCTCAAGAAAGAGCTGCTTGGACAAGGCGGTGAAGGCGGCAATACTAGTATTGATATCTCCAACAAACTTAAGTGGATGGTGTTCAAGGTCAAGCAACGAGCCGCTAGCAACTATTTTAAAAAGACTGTGTTGGCAAATCCAGATGTTAATGTTGATGTTGAATCCGGAAATGTAACTAAAGATGAATTTGGACAGACAAGTACAATCCAATACAACTGGCCTTACGACTTCTTCTCTCTTGTGGAGATGGTAAAAATTGATTCTGAAATTGAGATGGGCAATTTTGATGAAGATGAATTAAAAAATTACATAGACAACATTCCATCATGGAATGCTGTTCAGGCTGATCGAGACAAGATTGAATATATTGTTGGCGGTCTTGAAGACGAACCAATACCGGAAGTTGCCGTTCCTGATTATAAAGGCCCCAAGAGAACTTCGCTTGGGTTCTTCTCCCCTCCGGATAAAGAGGGAATCGCCGACGCCCCAGACAACATCCCGCCAGCTGATGGAAACGTGTATAAGCTGCTTAAAATAAGGTTTACGATTGAGGCGAATCAAAACCCTCTAGATAATGTAGGGAATTTACAAGGTATTGCCCTGAGCGCATTGTTGAATCTTGGATATCCAATTCTAAACCTCTCAAGTGTAACAGAACAGTCGTTCCGCGCTTGGACACAAGACTGGTACAACACTGATTCTAGATTCCAACAGAAGAGGCAGGAAGCCCAAGCTGGTGCAGACTCAGCTGAAGCATTGATGAGCGAGAGAAATCTCATCCAATTCGAAGGAGAAGTTTTGAATTTCATAAAAACAAAGTATAATCAATATGATACGGCATTTCGAGGCAAGGCTGCAGCAAAAGAAAAAGCATACGATGAGATGATAGCAGAATATTCTGGTGATAGCAGGTATACCCCTGATCTGCAGCTTAGAGCCTACGATTCAATTGACATCGGCTCGGCGAGCGGTGGGGTAACTTTGGAGTAAAAATATATGACATTTTTTAACAAGAAAACAGAAGTAATGCAAATTGAAATGACCCCCTATGGTCGTTACTTGTATTCAATCGGAAAGTTCAAGCCGCACTCGTATGAGTTTGTGGACGACGATGTTCTGTACAAAAATGCAGGATCAACTGAGTCACAAGAAGCAGCTCACTCTCGCATATTAGACGAGACTCCCAAGTCAAAAATTAATCGAGCATTTCAAGATGAAGCTCCAGAGGTTCAATCTCCACCAGTTATGTCGGAGATGCGGGTAATGACAAAGAAGATGAACCAGAGACAGTCTGGTCTGTATTCTCTCGGTCGCTCAGCATATTCCGGAAGCAACATACCTCTTATGCAAATGACCATGTTACAAGGCGACATTAGTGGCTCCCAAATGAACTACACCGTCTCATCTCCTTTCGGCGCAGGCGGCGAAGTATTGATACCACAGATTGAAGTAGATTTAAGCTTTAAAGCTGTGCTTAGAGACGTTCTGGATCCATCCGATGACTACGACGGAGAATCGGTGCAGTCTGCAACATTTGATGATGGAACCTTTATTGATATCAGATATGTTGAACCGATCATCCATTTAAAAGAATTTAATTCTTTTTATGAAAAAGAAAATTTTGAGATTGAAGTGTTTAAGGTAACAGGTCAAGATGGCGATCAGACATTGTCTCCTCTGAAGATGGACAAGAAGATATCAGCCATTGTTAATGATCTATTGATAGCCCCAGACGTAGCTGAAAATATTTCTGAAGATGCTAGTTTCGGGCGCGATGATCCAACACCAGATTCTGTAAATTATTTCTTCGATGTTCAAGTAGATAATGAAATTCCACCAGAAGAATTATGCAAGGCTGTTGATAGTCTAGAGATAAATTCTCAGTTTCTTGATGAAGAATTGATATGTCCTGATCAAAGAACTGATCGCTTTGATATTTATAGCACAAGGGTAAGCCCAGAAGACCTAGAGGATTGTAACTAATGAATGATGCGACTGTTGGTATGGAAAATCTTCCAAATGTTTTTATTGATAGAATCGATCTATATCCAATGCGACAACCAGGGACAGGGTTGATATTCAGATACAGGGTTGAAGTAAAGTTATGCATGTATGATTATTCTCCCAGAAGATCTTGGTATGATAGAGAAGATCTCTCCTCGTTAGATATCAAGGTTGTCTTTAGAGGTGGCGAAGCAGCATCCGCTCTCAATGATGGTAGCGATAGCCTATATGACTACAGTCCAGCCTCTCCAGCGGTAATCGTTATCAACCAAAGCTCTTTTTCCATAGAAGACGAACTTGGTGAATATACAAAACTATCAACAGTGGTTGAGATAAATCTCCCTACACAGGATAGCTTAAATGTATACGCCGCCTGTTTCATAGATGGTTTGGATTTTGGAAATGATCTCTTCAATAAGTTTTACGGACCCATGGCAGCAGAAAAAATCTTCGCAGGTGGAATTGTTAGTGAAGAATCTGGATATTTTTATTATCCAGAGACAAACGAAGAATATGGAGGTCCAGTCCACCAGCACCCGCCCAGCGGATACATGGAGGGTTCCGAACACTCGACTGAGCCGCATGCCAAACTTATATATGTCTCTGAGGAGAACTATAAAATAAGGTTTCCTATTGAAATTGATGCCGGATTTATTATTACCACTGATATGTTGAATTCTCAATCCGGAAATATAGACAGAACGGTCACAGGAGCAACAGGTGTGCTCGCTGGTATTCTAAATGAAGATCAATCCACTCAAGGTGCCCGACTAGAAAATGCCTCACCAACAGATTTTTCTGAGGATATAGCTCTAGCTCTAACGCAGCGCCCGCAAGCTCAAAATCTATTGGCAAGTGTCAATTTTGAAATACGAGACGCAATCAGAAGAGGAATTTACTAATGTCTAAAGCAATATCTCTAACAATAGAAACTCAATCAGAAAATCGTGAAGTTCTATCTCTATGTCATGTTAATGAGAAAATGATAGCCCTTGAAACATCATTTGTCGCCAATAAAATGTTGAAGCTCAATAGAGCATTATTCGATAAAATAAATCAAACAACAAAAATGATTGGAGGCACTCTCTACCGACAGGAGATTACAGAAGTTAATCGCGGTACAAATAGTACATATACTCCCATTGGGAATAGCTACGAGTCTAGAGAGGTGGACATAGCAAGATTGTTTTTTGAAGACAATGTTTTAAAACAACAACAGAGAGCAATAAGTAAGTATGGGAAGAAGTTCGACTTTGATCCAACTCTTGTATCAAGCAATAATGCTGGTGGATATTTTGACACTAAAAAACTATCCCCCGACGATATCGCAGCCTCAACAATAATTTCTACAGTAGAGGAGATATCTTTATTCCAGAACATGGGCGTAAAATCATTCCTAATAACTGATAACCTAGAAAAAACAAAATCGCTGATAGAGGTGGGATATAGAATTGAGTTATTTGTGAGCACATCTTTTGACGAGTATATTAGGTATGTAATTGATTTAGCCAAAAAATCTATAAAATTTTTAACTAGTTATCTGAACTCCTTAAATTATTCGAACAACTATAGAATGAAAGCAAAAGAGTTCAATCCAGACTATACATCCCGAACCATGGAATCTTTGGGTCTATCGACTAACCTAGAAAGAGCAAACCTAGGCAGCAACATAGTAAAGTCCTCAGAGTTTGGCCAAGCAGCGATATCTTATTACAACTTAGCATCTCTCTTGTCGGCAGATGTAAATAAGAACGTATACTCTAGTGTCTTAAAGGCCATCTTGCCTACCGATAAAACCACTCCTGATGGTATAAATTCTTTTATTACAAACTTTACAAGCTTGCTAGAGTCTGTTGAGTTTGAATATACAACCAAGTCCACGACTTCTGGTACAGGAAGAAAATATTCTAGAGTATCAAAAGGACAGGTAGGCGCAGATACTATAACAGCAGTTTCGAAAGAATCTTTGGGAGTAGAGCAAGAAAATCTTGGATACTCAGTGTTTTCTGATACATCAGGTTTAAATTCATTTTCCTCTGAAGACTACAAAAGAAGATGGGCCCTGGAGCAGGCAAAGTATTACCCGACTATTGATGTGGAAGATGCTTCAAGCTTTATGACTCCCACAGAAAGAGGTAGTTTTGCAAACCTCGGCAACGCGGCGTCATACTTGACCCCAACTAGTTTGATTATGGGAGATGTTAGAATTAAGACCAATCGAGGTATGAACAATGTTAATATTGATGAAATTAGACAATTCCGATTAGCCAAGTCAATAAGACAATCCCAGCAGCAATCGAGTAGATTTCCACAGAGTGTCCAAAAGAATAGCATATCGCCAGATTCTCTCTCGGCTTTAAATGTGACTATTGCTGCTCCAAAAGATGCTCTGCTTAATAGAGCAACGAGTCAAGCTATAGATCCACTAATTGACTCAAGATATTATGTTGGAGACTCATCTGGTTTTACAACGAATAACCCATTGGCGCTTCTAAAGAATTTCAAAAGAATTTTATCCTCTAAGGACAAAAGAGTGCTCTCAATTACTAGTGATATTATCCCAAGAAGATTCCTGAGAAGTAAACTAGCCATCAATTCAATCAAAGAAATCCAGTTCTCAAATCCAAATTCCCTTGTAAGAAAACTAGCAGTCGAAGAAGAATTGATGATCGAAGATATACCGCCGCATGTTAAGTACATGATGAGCTCGGCATTTAATCCAAATCCACAATCGGATCCATTAAAGAATAGTGAATCACGCGAGATCATTGAGGAAACTCAAAAAAATCTTTTTGTAATTAAGGGAATTATTGGATTCGAACAAAGTTCAGATGGATTCATGAATGTTCATGCGCCAATCTACGAAGATGTTCATAAAATTCCTAACAGGAAACCAGTATTGGCCAAAGCGTTTAATTATGAGGTACCTGAGCTTGGAATCGTAAAGGATAATTTTCTCGCAACTATTTACAATAACCTTTGTTACATAGGGGGATAAAAAAATGGCGACTCAAACACTATACGATACAGATATGGGCGATCAGTCAATTGATGTATCTGCATCTACAAGAAAATTTCAAACTTCAGTAATTGTGAAGCAAGATCCAAATAAGGGTGGAATAATTTCTTTTCTGGAGAATGTGGAACAAGTGTTACCATCACCTCCAATACGACAAGCACCTCAAACCGTGAGACCTAGAAGACAACAGGGCGGATACTAATGGCAATAATCGTAGACTCAGCAAACGTCGTCAACTCACTAGAGTCGGCACCAGATCGACTTCGTGCCGAGATTGGTAGATACTATTCACCAGAAAATAGCATATCGAACTTCGCCACCTTCAGATCAGGAATAAAGAGTGACTTCATACATGATGATGTTGGAGAGCCTAGTCAGCAACTAATTGAAACAAAGAAGGCTAGAGTTTTTATGTCTGGTCGAGACGAACAGTTTAGAGATCAGGTTCAATGGAACGACTACGTAAACCAAACAATTCAAACAAGTAGTCCTTTTTTAGACCACCAATTTTCTTTTGAAAACCCAGAGATTCAAAATACTTTTGTGAAGAACTATCACGATCCAATCTATGAGGACTCAACGAAGACTATACCCTCTAATCAATTGTTAAACTATAACTTAATATCTTATCCACACAAAAGTGAGATACCAACTATTCAAAGTATAGCTGATATTAGAACTACCTTTGACAATGAAGATTATGAGGTTGATGGTCAAATTGAATTTGACGAATTAAAAAAAGAATTCACTAATAGAATCGCAAACTATTCTGGTGATATCGAAGAGATATCTTTAAAGCAAAGAAATATTTTTGATCTGCATTTGAATACCCTAAGCGGATACAACTCTCCGTTGGTTAATATTTCCTCTTTCCCTTTTTATTATTCAAAGTTTTTACCATTTCTTGGATCAACTAGTAGATTTGATGAGTTTAATCAAATAATATCAAGATATGAAAAGTCAAAGAATATTTTTCAATCAATAAAACAAGACTTATCTTTTTCAAATAGAAACTTTAATATCGGAGATAATCCGGTATCTGCAAAGATATATAATTTCATTGAACTAATGACTACAACTAGAATCATTAACCTATCCGAACAGACCGATGAATTGTTTCTATTGCCCCAACAAGAAACTGACTATGCCGATAGAACCAGCCGATTTGCCGACCAAGTTAATACCATTAGGTTTCTATCTGATATGAGAAATTTCATAAGCTTGGAATCGAGAAACTTTGAAGAAGTTGTCACAGCACAGCCTTGTAAAACCTTTTTCTTGGGATATAAAATCGAAAAATATCTAGACAACGATTCTGGAAGTCCAATCCAAACCTATTACACGAATGATAGAAACTTTTATGACACACAGATGAAATACGGCAGAAAGTATATCTATAAAACCAAAGTACTGATTGGTATCTTGGGAAGCTCATACACATACTCCAACCTTTTTGTTTCCCAAAACGAAACACAGATGATGGGAGAGGATGGTTCAATACAAGCTCAATACCCAGAGGGCTTTACAGACATTATAAGTGAAAAATACAGAGCCTATGTCGATGTCGAAGTGACCCCGTCGTTTCAAGTGTTAGAATATCAAGTTGATGAAGATGATGTGGCTTTTGTTGATACACCAACGTTACCTCCTCAAGTGAACTTCAGAAATAATTCGAAAAAAGCAAATGTTGAGTTTTTCTTCTCGCCAATGTTCGTCCGAGTGGAGAGTGTGACTGCCGACACTGGTGAAGAATTGATGAGAAAACTACAACCTTTAACCGAAGAAGACCAGAGAGTTAGCGACCTTGTTGCCCTATCTAAAACCCAAGGGGTTAGCCCGGACTACTTTACAGGTATTTATGAAATATATCGAATGTCTACCCCTCCTGATGTAGAAGGGGACTTTGCGAATCACTTCTTAATTAGCGTAGACGACAAGTCAGCACTAACATTTCCTGAAAGCATGGGCTTACGCTCCAATGTTTTGGATAACATGAATGGTCATCTTGAAGATTTTATAATTCCTAATCAAAAGTACTATTATGCTTTTAGATCTTTGACCTACCATGGAACACCATCTAACCTTACTGCTCCATTCGAAGTGGAGCTACTAAGAGATTCGGATGAATACAAGATTAATATTTCACAATACAAATATCCAAGTGGGAAAAATTATGACTATCAAAAAACAGCTAAAAGAATAATCAAGGTCGTACCCAACATTGAAAGGCTTCTTTTTAGCGAAGAAGAGAGAAGTGCTACTGGTGTGATCTACAAGTTAGACGACGGTAGCATGTTAACCAAAGGTCAAACAACAAAATTCAAAATCAGAGTTACATCAAAACACACGGGTAAAAAAATAGACATCAATCTAAATTTAAAATTAGATGAGGATACAAACAGTTTCAGTCAGAATTAGAAAGAAACTTAAGAACAATCTATTTATTGGAGAATAGGAGAAACAAGCATGGCTTTTCAAGACAACAGCGGCGATATTATTTTAGATGTCGTCTTAACGGATGAGGGTCGACGAAGGTTGGCAAAAGGAGATAGTTCATTTTCAATCGTAAAGTTTGCATTAGGCGACGATGAAATAAACTACAGCCTTTTTGATGTAAACGCAACAACTGCACTTCAAGACTTAAGCATATTGCAGACACCAATCTTAGAAGCATTTACAAACAACACCTCTTTGATGAAGTCAAAACTTATTTCTTTATCAAACAGTGATTTGTTATATCTGCCGGTTGTAAAAATTAACACAACTGCACCTGGCGCACAAGTTGTTGCTAATGATGGAAACTTCGTCGTTTGTGTAGACAAGAGAACGTTCGATGACAGAGCCACTTCCGGGACTACGGCAATTGGATATGATGCTTCTGGAAGAAAAGACGGATTTTTATATGGACTAGACACTGGAGATCAAAAGGGTGGTCTCATTCGCCTCGATGCCGGTATCGACTCAGATAATGTTACAGAGATCGACGAATCATTAATTGAAACTTCTTTCATTGTTGAAATGGACAGTCGTTTAGGTCAAATTATTTCTGTTGACGGAACGGAAGTCCCAGGATTTACTGTTGATGATGATTTTGTTGCCTCCTACAGTTTCACTAGAACCGCAAATGACTCATTCATATATAGACCATCGCAGGATGAACTAAAGGACTCTGATACTCCAATTGATGGGCCAATCGCTTCGTACTTCCAGTTTAAAATCCGCTCCTCCCAAGACTTGAGAACATCAAACTTTTTATTTGAAAGAGTCGGATCAACAATAGGTACATATACAAATAGAGCGGGCGGCGCCGTTGCAAACGTTAAGTTTATCGACTCAATCATCAGAGTAACTGGAAGAACTACCGGGTATGCAGTTGATATTCCAGTTAGATTCGTAAAAGCATAAGGAACAAGGCATGACTATTTTTAAACCACTCGCAGCAGACGATAGAGTTTCAACCAAAACATTGCTCCATGAGGCAATCCCAATCACTGGGACAATTGTGAGTGGAACATATGGAACGTTTCCTAACGAAGGTAATATCCAAAACTTTACACATGGAATGTTTCAATCGGTGTATGATTACCCATACCTCAGTTCATCCGCTAACCATATTTTTGATTTGACGATAGGAACTAGCACAAATAGTGCCCTATCTGTTACTTCTATGGCGGCAAAAAAAGATAATATCTACAATCAAATGGCGCAAGTGCTTTCAGGCTATGATAAAGATGGAAACATTCAAAACTTTGATGAAGATGGAAATATAGTGGCTGGCGGTGCCAAAATTAATGATGCCTTGTTTGTTTCTTTCTCAAGACTATTGGCCAAAGATGAAATCAAAAAAGGATCATTCGAACTTGAGCTTGGAGTTAGCTCTTCTTATACCGCTAATCTGTTTGGAAAAAGAATTAAAATTCTCGATTTTGGAGCAGCGACCTCCTACAAAGTAAATTCCCCAGCCGGCGAGTATGGAATTCTTTATGCAACTGCTTCAGCTGGAGTCAATATACTGGACAGAACTAGTGGGCACACAACCACTTTGTCTGACGGAAACATGTATTGGAGAGCTGGATTGATTTATTATCAAGCTGGACTAGCAGTTTTGACTAGTTCTGTGCTCTCAGCAAAGGCAGCAGTCGGCGGTAATGGTTTTTTACAGAACATCGGTCTCACAAAACTTGATTTCGACGGCGCAGGAACGACTCTCACTGGATCGATAATCGCACAAGAGATTTCGGCATCTGCTGACCATCTCAGACACAGAATCTACAACCTTCAATTTAATAATACAATAGAACTAAATTCAACTGTATATTTCTGCCGAGCAAAGCATAATGAATTTAATTATAGTTCAAATCCAACTTACTTAAGTGGTTCTCAATTGCGAGTCAAAAACGAAAGCACTGATGTCCCGATTTCTTACATCACATCGATTGGTCTTTACTCTGCGGACAATCAACTTCTCGCTGTTGGTAAATTTTCCGAACCTGTCCGTAAGGACTCGAGCATCGAATTAACTTTCCGAACACGATTGGATTACTAGGATGATATGCACCGATTTAAGTTTACACCCGATGACCTGTTCATTAACAGACTAAAGACTTACCCTGAGTATAATGTCCTCATCTATCAAGGTCGAATGCATGTAAACAAAGAAATGCAACCTTCAACAGCTGATGGGCTTGTTGTATATGACATAAACAGAAACAAAACTGCACTTAACGCAATCTATCCGTTCGTAATGTCTGGTTCGAGCAAAAACCTGTTTAGGTCGCAGAGATACCAACCACTTATCAAGGAAGCAACTGGTGAGTACTTCTTGATAAGTAAGAATTATCTAGAACAAACCGGCGAGAAAGCCATAAACATAGCATCGGTTACCAATGCTGATGGGCAAATTACTTCTTCATATGGTATTGAAAGTCCTATAAAGAGAAATTTAACAAGTAGATCTACTACTATAACATCAAACTTTTATAATATTGAGACCGGTGGTATTCAGACTGGTCTCCAAACAACTCTACTATCGCCGGTGAACATAACAGCCTCAGCACTCCAAAACGTGGCAAGAAAATATACAGTCCTATCAGATCATTTTATTTTTGCCTCATCTTCAGTTAGGTCTCGAGACATAGTCGCTGACTCAAACTCAATTAACTTTTTAACTATTCCAAACATGTACTATGGATCAACCATCAAGAAAGGCTCAGTAGAGCTTAATTATTATATAACTGGGTCCAAGTTAGCTTCGTGTGCGGATATTGATCACAACGGAACCTTAATCGGCACAACAGGTTCGACACTGGGTTCCGTTGTCGGCCTTGTTATGTATGACGAGGGAGTTATTATGTTGACCTCTTCTGTTAGTCTAGAAACTGGACCAGCCCTCGGCATTAAGTACAATGGAGTTGACCCTCTATTGTCGTCATGGCAATATTTTGGAACAACGCTCAATGATGGAATCAGCAATCACACACTGGCTTCTGCCTCTTATGATTTAAACTTTAAAGGTACAAACTATGTTAGTTCAATGACCATGTTTGCTCATGCCAATAAAGGCCACCTTAATCACTCAAACAATCCAACATATAGGAATTTGAACACTGCGAGAGTAAATCAGACAGGTTCTGGTTTAATATTCGCCGAAGGTCCATCGGACATCGCTAACATCGTATCTGGTTCTTTTGTCTCAGCTTCGTTTGACAAAACAACATACATCTCAAAAGTCCACATCTATGACGAAGATGGAAATCTGATTGGAATCACATCTCTCTCAAAACCAGTTAAAAAAACCTTAACAGATGAATTTACATTTAAAATGAAATTGGACTTGTAAAATCCTTCAAAATATGTTATAATATATAAAAGGAGTTTTTATGATCTTAGGTCTCGACGTATCCACTACACGTATTGGTTGGGCAATTATTGACAACAGCCAGAGCCTGATTGATTCAAGCTTTTACAAGACGGACAAGAAGATGTGCCTTGAGCAAAGAGCAGAAGATTTTCGCACCAATGTATTGGAGCCTCTAGCAACCGTCCATAGAATAGCCGAGGTTCGCGTTGAAGAGCCCTTTTCAATGTTCTCGGGTGGAAAGACCACCGCAAAGACAATGTCGTCCCTACAGCGCTTTAACGGAATGGTAAGCCTACTTGTTCTTCAAGCATTTGGTGATCCTCCAACGATGGTCAACTCTCGTACCGCAAGAGCACGATGTGGAATCAAAGTGCCGAGAGGAACCAAAGCAAAAAAGGTAATTGTTGAGTGGGCGGATAATTACTTTGATTCATTTGATGTGGAGTTAACGAGACATGGAAACCCAAAACCAGGAACTGACGACGAAGCAGATGCTATTGTTGTGGCTCTTTCTCATTTTGACTTAAGGTGACTATTTAAGAACATGAAACTTACAGAAGCAAAATTAAAATTTTAAATATGGGGAATTAGCTCAGTTGGGAGAGCATCTGCTTTGCACGCAGGGGGTCAGGGGTTCGAATCCCCTATTCTCCACCATCTTTTATCATTGCCTTTGTAGCTCAGTTGGTAGAGCACCTGATTTGTAATCAGGTGGTCAGGAGTTCGAATCCCCTCAAAGGCTTCTGCGGGTGTAACTCAGTTGGTAGAGTATCTGGTTGCCAATCAGATTGTCGTGGGTTCGAGTCCCATCACCCGCTTTTTTTATCATTCTATTTGACAAACTATCTTGACCATGTTACATTATAGATATAAGGACCCGTAATGGCTCCACCGGAGGAAAAAATGAGTTTTTTAAACAGCAAATGGTTCACATTTTTGTGTTGCATTTTTAATTTAGCAATGTGCGGTATTGCCATAAAGGTAGGAGATTTCAGTTTACTCGTAGCCTGTTCCATGTTCGCAGTAGTAACGGGGTATAGCTTCTGGCTTCAGATGGAGGAAGGATGAAATACACAGTATTAATTGCGGGAGGGTTCAAACCTCCTCACAAAGGACACCACGACTTTATCAAATTTTACCTTGACAACCCAGACGTTGAAGAGGTAATTTTGTTTTGTGGAGAGAAGAAGCGCGACACCATCTCTTTAAAGGCCACAGAAGCCATTCTAAGCGCATATGGATTGATGGACCACCCAAAGCTAACCTATAAGAGGGCAAGGCGACAAACGGGCCGTAAAGGCGTTTTTACAAACCCTTTGACGGATTGCTATGAGTGGGCAGATAATAATCCGGATTGCTATGTCGGATTGGGCTGGTCATCCAAAGATCGTGGTTACCAAGCCGGATTTCAAAAGTATTTCAAAGGACAGGAAACAATTGTTGAGCCTCCAGTGTTTGAGATGAAGGATGATATCTCAGCAACTGATTTTAGACAAGCGCTAACTAGCGGAGATCCAATTCAAATTTTTCTACCAGAAGGAGTAGATGAAGAAGGTGTTAGGCAACTTTTAATTTGACAAGTTGCCTTTAGAATGTTAGATTGTGATAGGAGGGCATTATGATCGAGGACAAAAGAAAAATTGTAACCCAAATACTTGGGAATTATTGGCAGAAGGGTGATGAGCATTTGTATCACTGTCCTTATTGTAACCACCACAAGAAGAAGATGTCGATCAACTTCGACAATGGCTATTGGAAGTGCTGGGTCTGTGACGAGAGAGGTAAGAATATTTACCGCATCGTTCGGAAATTTGGAAGCTATCAGCAAAGAGAAAAGTATCGTCAGCTCCAAGGACTAATCGATCTTACAGACTTTGAGCAATTGTTCAAAGAATACAACGACATAGAAGATAAGCAAATTCTTGAACTTCCCAAGGACTTCATTTCGCTATGTAATAAGGATTTACCTATGCATTCCACAGAGCCGTTTAGATACCTATCTTCTCGTGGTCTTGGTAGGAAAGAAATATTAAAATGGAAAATAGGATACTGTAAGGAGGGTCGCTATGGAGGAAGAATTATTATTCCGTCGTTTGACATGGATGGAGATTGTAATTATTTCATTGCTCGGAGTTATGTCGGGCATAAGCGTAGGTACCTCAACCCTACAGCAAATCGTGATATCGTTTTTAACGAACTGATGGTTGATTGGGATGAGCCAATCGT
>Ga0209535_1000780_pt1 | contig 22154 bp, 27 predicted proteins | sample LinPmetageLP28_FD_184041 | JGI IMG/M metagenome (GOLD analysis project Ga0209535, IMG submission 184041) | Marine viral communities from the Pacific Ocean - LP-28 (SPAdes) (version 2) | ecosystem: Environmental > Aquatic > Marine > Oceanic | place: Pacific Ocean | collected 2009-08-22
GTGGGTCTCTCATTGTAAATACAATGTGCATACAAATTTTTTGGTTTTCTGTTTTCCTAGGGTGTTCCTGGAGCATTCTGGCCGGTAATCTGATCAGGAGGGCCCTACAAATGCAAAGACCTGACCAAAGGGTTCGACCTTTCCAAATGGTCTCTTTTTTGGCCATTTTTGCGCGGATTCTACTGCTGCAAAATCTTCTCCAACGAGCGGCCAACAAACTTTTTTAGTTGGTCAGTTTGGTGGTCAATTTGTCCAACGAGCGGAAATTTTGCCAACGAATGGCCATCTTGGTTTTTAGGTGGGTGGACGATCTAAATCGTTGCGCTTTAGTTTGTTTGTACTATCTGTCCACCCTACCAAGGTCTATAGGGGTAAAATAGATATAGAGTACAAATAATAGAGAATAAAGGCGATAGAGTGCCTATATATACATATAGAGGATTTTGTTGGGTGGCGGGTGGTTTGTTGGTCGGGTGGACAAACCGCCAAAAAAACCCGGCTTTGCGGCCAGGTGAATCAAATCCAAAAGCTCCAGAATCTAAACCTCTATTTTGGGAACATCCAGGTTGCCATTTGGCGGAGCCATTCGCGGGTTCCTGCATCGCCTTCGGCTTTAGCCGCGATCCTGTAAATAATCGATCGCGTTTTGTCATCGAGCAGGGGGAATGGGGCGGCCGGGTCTCCTTGGTCGATATTTAGATCACCAAATTTTCTAGGCAGAAAATCCCGGCAGACTGCGCGGCAAAGTTTTTCGGCCGATTTGTCGCTTAACACCGAACAGATACGGCTCAATGTTTCGCGGCCAAAATTTTGGCGATGAATTAACTTGGAAATGACTGTCGGTTGCAATCCCGCAGCGTCTGCCAGATTTTTTTTTCTGCCGTCAAATTCCTCGTTAATCACTGAAATCAAGGCTGTCGCGGCGAAACTCATTCTGCACTGTTACGTAATTTACAAGAAACCTACAAGTTTTTACTTGATGAATAAATGTACCTAGATAGACATATGCCGATCTAAGACATTATGAGACATAGAATATCAATCAAACTAGACTTGATCCGTTATGAGCTTTTAACCATCAAGGAACTTCGGGGAAATCCCTCCCAATGCCAGGCAAAAAATCGAGCAATCTCGGAACGGATTGGCGAGCTTGAGGATTTAATCGAAAAAATAAAAAATCAAAGGGGGGCTCTGAAATGAGAGTTTCACTTGAAATCGGCGAGGAGACTCTCGGCCTATTGGTTCCAGCTTTGATCGAAGCAGCGGAGCGTGAGGGATTGTTAGTCGTAGGTGAAGAGCTAGACGACCCGATAAGCTCAAAGGAGGCTTGTCGTCGATCTGGTCTCTCTGACACCTCAATTAGGCGGCTCGTGGAAAATGGGGATCTGGACCGCGTGCCAGGGACCGCTCGGCTTCTGGTGACAAAACAGTCATGGAATCGTTGGAGAAAAGGAGGTTCCAAGTGAATACTTACGACGGAAAAGAAATCTTCCGCCGGACTGGGTCGAGTTTAGGCCGTCTCGATGAGACCGCCATGGCTCCAGTCATGTTTTCAAGTTGGGGGGATGCGGTTTTATCGGCAGTCACTGAGATTTTTGGCGTCACAAAAAGCGACCTCAAGGGCAAATCAAGGCGGCGGGTCTTCGCCTGGGGGCGACAGGTCGGTGCAGCCTTAACGTACCAATACGGAAATTGCGCGGCTGTGGCGGTCGGGGACACTTATGGCGGGCGGCATTATTCTTGGGTCTACTATTCAAGAGAAACCGTTTCGAAAGCCATGAAACGAAGCGAGCTCACGACCGGTCAGGTCCAGGCGGTCTACAATTTGGCAAAATCGCGCTTCCACGAAGAATGAGCTCGAGCCGAGACACGATCGAGGCCGAGGTTTTAGACGCGGCTTATTCGAAGCATGGCGGAGATTCGGCATGGTCCGCATTCAATGACGGTCGATTGAATCCGGCTGAGATCCTGGAGCGCATCGAGGAAGGTGATTCGTCGTCGGTGGCCGCTCGGGCGGTCGTGGTCGGGGTCATGCTCGACCTGGTCCTAGAGGGCTGGGCTAAAAATTGCGACCTGACCAAGGTCGGCCAAAACTCGGTCCGCCTTGCTGCTGCGTTCGGACACAAAGGGGGCTTTGGGTTTGTCCCGCTTTTTGGAGCGGTCAAAAAATGTGGAGGGTGGGAGTCGAAACCGGTCGTGGTCAAGGTGCTCGATTCCTGGTTCTGGGATCATCCAGGCGAGGAAGATTTGGGAAAGCGGCTCCTAGCGATCGGGCGTTTTTTCAATCATGCGGAGCTAGAAAATTGGAGCGTTCGTGGACTGGCTCGGGCCTTTGGGGAATCTCGAACCTGGACCGCGAAGCGAGTGCGGAAGGAATGCAATGCGCCGATTGAAGCGGCGGGCGGAAGGGCGAAGGCGACGTGGCAACAGGGGAACGGGCAACGGGAAAAAAGCCGGGCCGCTCGCATAGAAAGTTTTCAAAAATCAAAAACAAAGAACTAAAAAAGATGATACAAGATAAAATCGAAAATATTACGATCGTGAGGCTTCGGCCGTCGCGGTCCAATCCTCGGAAAAATTTTCGGGAAGTCGACCAATTCGAGCTCATGGATTCAATTCGGTCGGTCGGGGTTCTGTCGTACTTGCTGGTCAGACCGGTGGGTGATGACTTCGAAATCGTAGCGGGTGAGCGTCGTTACCGGGCCGCCAAAGTTCTGGGATTGGAATCGCTCCCGTGCCGGGTTCGGCATTTGACTGATGAGGAAGTCGGAAAGATCCAACTGATTGAAAATATCCAGCGCTCGAATCTGTCGGCCACTGAAGAGCTTGCGGGAGTCCGGGAGCTCGAGGAGCTTGGGGTCAAAGGCAAAGCCCTTGCAAAATCGCTTGGTAAGACGAACGACTGGCTTCAACTTCGCCTCGACTTGGGTAAACTTCCAGGCGGAGCGCAGGAGGCGGTCGGATCCGGTCGCGTGTCCCTGGCGTCGGTTCCTGATTTGCTCGAGGTCGATTCCAATGAGTGCGAGCAATTTGTGCAGGAGGTCCTTGAGATCGAGGAACCAGTCCCGGTTCTGACTCTCCGGGCCATGATCGATGAGCGTTACCGCGTCCCGAGAGAATCGAAATCTCGGTGGAATGCTTTTGTTGAAGATTATAAAGCGAAAGCTGGCAAAAATGTCGAGGGTTTGAACGACCCTGAATCCTGGTCGCAATACGTGCGGCCGTATGGCGAAGGGGTCGGAAAATATAAGCTTGCTAGCGAAAAAATCGGCGGGCTAGCTGCTCGCCAGGAAGAATCGCGATTGACCTGGGGCGACTTGGCGAAGGTGCATGGAGTACCGTTGGTTTTAGTCCCGGTTGGGGGTGTTCGAGGAGGAGAAATCTCAGCGGCCGAGTTGGTCGATCGGTCTGTCATTGAGTCCGCTGAGAAGGCCGCAAAATCGGCGGGTCTTGAGGTGACCCTGGGAGCGCGGCGGAGCAAAGCAATCGAGCCAAAACTCGAGGAGGTAAAAGAGGAGGAGCCCGAGGAAAAGCCCGAGCCGGTGGTGGTTTCGTTTGACCCGGTCACCAGGTCGACAAATTGGAATCCCTGGGCCATAGGGGAAAATGTGTTTCTAGAGGACGAGTATTTTAACCGCGTTCAATTGTGTAAAGAAGTTCTTGAGAAAGAATCTCCACAGTGGAAATCGGCAGTCTTATCACGTTGCCAGGAATCGGTTGAGGGGATTGATGAGAGTGCTTTGGTGGTTTGGTATCTCCTCGACGGACTGAAGCCCGAAGACCTTAGAGGTCGACGTCTTGCTGCTTTGCTGGGAGTTTCGGAATTTTGGATCGAGAGGCTTGCCGCGTGATTGAAAAATTGATCGTTACAACTGGGGCCGGTCGAGAGGTTTTGATTACCTGGCGGGAATATCGTTCGCTCGTGGGAACAATCTCAGCGAAACTTTGCGCGGTTTCCGGGCATGGGACTTTAACGAGATTATTCGTATCGCCTGGGAACCGCCGGGACGGGCTCGGCCGGGCGCTCGTTCGGCAGGGTCTTCTCGAACTCCGAGACGCGGGGTGCCATCGTGCTTTTGTCCTGGTCAATCCCGGAGGAATGCGGGAAGAGTCAATTTCTTTTTTTGAGGCGGTTGGATTTGAAACTATTGAGGGAAGCGAATTTTCACCGCCACTTGGATCGGTCGTTCTGATGCGGGAGATCGAGCGGGAAGGTGGAATTTTGCCGGTGCGTTCATACCAAAAAGGAGGGTCAAGCTAATGGCGGACATGGACGACTGCCGGGCCAAGCTTCCTATCTGGGGACTTTTTGGGGCTTTAGGGTTGCCGGGCGCTGACAAAGTCGGAGCGTGGGCAGGCGGACAAGGAGAGGCAAAGATTTGCTCGCCCTTTCGGGAAGACAATTCGCCCTCGTTTTCTGTTTTCACTCGAGACGGAGTGGGGCTTTGGAAGGATCACGGGACGGGTCAAGGCGGCGATGAAATCAAGTTGATCGAGGAGGCCAGGGGGATCCCGACAAAAGAGGCGATGCAACTGTATTGCCAGCTGGCCGGGGTTACCTGGGAAACTGGAGGCAAACCAGTGAAGCCGAGCAAACCTTGGAAACCAGCTAAAGAAGCTCCGCCCGTCCTTCCTAAAAAGTCGCTTGCCGATCGACTCGAGGGGGTCGAGGTGCCAAAAAAGGAGACACCAAAATCAACCGGGTTTGGTGAAATCGTTAAAGAATACAACTACAAAGATGAAAAGGGAAACTTGCTTCACCAAACCATTCGGATGGAGCCTAAAAGTTTTCGACAAAGAAGACCAGCCAATCAGGACGACGACCCGGCGAGGGTTCGCGGTGGATTTGTTTGGTCTCTCAAAGATTCAAGAGTGGTGCCGTATCATTTGCCGGAGCTTCTGGCCGCTCCAAAATGTGAGCCAATCTTTTTGGTCGAAGGAGAAAAAGATACGTTGAATCTGGAAGCGTTATCGACTGAGGGGCTGGAGGTCGTCGCGACGTGCTTGCCAATGGGAGCCGGAAAGTGGCGTGATGAATTTGCGGGGTTTTTCCGAAACCGGTGGGTCGTCATCATTCCTGATTTTGACAAGCCTGGGCTCGAGGGGGCTGACCTAGTGGCGCGTGAGATTTTCAAAGTCGCGGACCGCGTCGGGGTCTTGCATCTTGAAAGTCTATCAAAACAAGCTCAACCAGGTTGGGACGTTTCCGACTGGCTCGAAGGTGAATGGGAAATTGGGATTACGATCGAAGAGCAATATCGAAAGCTGATGGATCAGGCCGAGCTTGCCGGCGTCGAAGAGCTCGACTTGTTTTCAGAGGTTGTCAAAATTGGTGACCGGGGCGGCATTTCTATTGATCAAGATTTGCTGGCAAGGCTCCTCGTTCGGATTGAAAATTTGATTTATTGCGGTGATTCTTTCTGGCAATGGAATGGCAAAATCGGAATTTGGGAAAAGCGACGTGAAAAAACGTGGATTGAGCGCCAGATTAGAAGAAGGATAGCTAAGGCTGGCGGGGGCTCGGTCATCAATGCCCCTTTAGTTTCTTCGGTGGTTCGCCTAGCAATGAGCGAAAGGGTTTTTTTTCCCGAGGCTTTGAATGGGCAGAAAGCCGGAATGTTCCCGGTCCGCAATGGTCTTTTGGATGTCGCGTCCGGGAAGCTTTTGCCTCATCGTGCCGGACATTTGACCACGGTTCAGACTCCGCATCGCTTTGAACCTGGTGCCGAGTGCCCTGAGTGGTTGGCATGGCTTGAAGAGCGCCAAGAAGATCCAGAAACACGGGATCAAATACAGGAGATTTTTGCCTATTGCTTGGCAACTCATATCAATTATCACCGGCTGTTTTTTATTTTCGGCGAGGGTGGGACGGGAAAAAGTACGATGGTTGACGTTTTAGAATGGTTGGTTGGTGAACACAACAGGGTTGCTGTCGAGCTCACAGAATTGGACAACGCTTTTACGCGTTCTCAGTTGGTTGGGAAATCTCTTGCCCTTTGTAAAGAGCTCACTAGGAATTCTCTGAAGCATATCGGTCTTATCAAGGCTATTGTGTCCGGCGATCCAGTGGCTGTAGATGTAAAGTATGGCGAGGGCTACAGTTACAGGCCCTCGTGTAGGATGATTATGGAGTCAAACTGTCTTCCAATGTCGCCTGATAGTTCGGCCGGGTTTGAGCGGCGTTTTATCCAAATTAATTTCGACAAGCAAATTGATCGAGATAAGATGGAATTTAATTTCCAAGAAAAGTTTAAAGCAGAAATGTCCGGCATTTTGAACTGGTCCCTTGTCGGATATAAAAGGCTCAAAGAGCGGGGGCGGTTCATCCATACCGAACGAAGCAAACAAGCAACTGATGATTTCAAGAAGCATCGCGCTCAGGTCGAGACGTTTTTAAAATCAGGGATCTTGAAGGTATTTCCTCACCGAGAATCAAACGGAGAGATCACTCGGCTTTGTGTTTGGATGGAAGATGTATTTTCGGCGTATCACGAATGGTGCGCACAAGAAGATGTTGTGGCTTTCTACAAAGAAAAATCACCTTTTGCTCGCGAGTTATTTACCAAAAAACCAGAGTGGCGGGTGAGGAAAAAACGGGAACGAGTCAATGATGAGATCCGCGATTCCCGGCTGTATGGGATCCAAATCGTCGAGAATCTAGTTGCGACCTAACAAACAAAAACCATGCCGCACGAACTCAAAGAAACGGACAACCAGGAAAGACTTTGGGCTCGGCGTTGGGGGGTCACGCTTAGAACCGTTAAAAATTGGATTCAGAAAGCGGAAGAGCTTGGCGAGGTCGTACCTTTTGAAACAGAGAATCCAAACGACCTCCCCGAATGGTATCGAGATGTATTTGGAAAAGCTCCAAAAGGAGAAATTGAGGCCAGAGCTCGAGAGCTCAGAATTGAGGCCGGGCTCGAGGTCGTGGACCAGGTTGAGATTGACCTGGGGCCTATCGAGGTCATCAAGAAAGCCCTCGAAAGGGTTGGAATGGATTTAACCTATTCGCGAATCGTGGAAGAAGAGGAACGAGCGGCGAAAATGTATGAGGTTCTTCGGGTTCGAGGAGTCTCGACAAGCGAAGCTCGAAGGCAATGGAAAGAGGCTTCCGAAATGAAACGGGCCGCCCAAAAGGGAGACGACGCGGTGCAGGTTGCTCGGGAGCTTCTCCGCGAGTGGGTTTTAAAAGAATTCGAACCGGTTCAGCGTGACCTTCGCAAAAAAATAAGCGGATCGGTCTTGGGTGTGCAAGCTCGCCAGGGACTTCTTGAGACGGTCACCGATAAAGAATGGGGGCGAGTTTGGGACAAGGAGCTTGAGAAAGTTTTAGCGGAGAAATGAAAAGTGATTTTTTAGATTCAATCGGGGTTGAAGTCTCAACCTTAACGCGAGAAATCAAGGAAAGAGTTTGGATTCCTCGCGCTCGTTTGAATTTTGGCGCCTATTGCGAGGAAAATATCATCCTAAATTCAAGTGAAAATAGCGCGTACGCTGGTCCGTATTCGCGAGAAATGACTCCTTCAGTCTCTCGTTTTCTTGAGGAATTTTTGGACGGTGGTGGTGGTGAAAGGTGGCGGGAGTGTTACGGGGCTAAAGGTTCACAAGCTGCGGTTACTGCTCATTCATTAATGGAGATGGTTCGAAGGGCTGATTATGCTCCTACAAACATTGTTTACGGGATCGACGCTCAGAAAAATGCCGGGGCTATTGCGGAAAGATACGTTGAGTTTTTAAAAAGCTCGCAGTCAATGGGCGATATTGTTGCCAAGCTTCCAGAGTCTTATTTGAAGGGCGACGTGATTTCTCTGCCAGGGATGAAATGTTATTTTGTTGGTTCTGGCTCTGTGGGTCAAGCGGCTAGCAAACCCGGCGTTGGCCTCGTTGTCATCGATGAAATAGACACCCATAAAGAAACAAAGGTAGACGGGTCGACAGTTCACCTTTTCGCACAACGGGGCAAGGCAACGGTCAGCGGGAAAATCCTGGGCTTTTCAAAACCTACCATTGAGGAGGGGCAAATCTGGCAGTTGGTTAATACTGGTTCGGGTCACCGAGATTTTGTTCCGTGTAAACATTGCGGGCATTTTCAATATCTTAAAATGAGCCAGGTTCGCTACCAACATTTGCGCGACAAGTTTGGCGACCTTGATCTTGCTAAGGTGATCCAGGGGGCAGAATACGAATGCGAGAGTTGCGGAGGGATGCACCAGGAGTCAGACAAGAAAGAAATGCTCGCGAACGGGGAAGTCAGGGCAACCAACTACCTCGAGAAAGGAGAAGGCGACGCAAAGGAAAAGGTTCCTGCTTGGCTCCCGAAACGAATGAGTTTTTACCATAACGACCTTTATGCCCTCTGGGAGAATAGCCGCTGGGGAAACCTAGCTGCGGAAAGACACGCGGCTGGGCGGGAACCAGTTAAGCTTAAAGGATTTCTCCAGGATAGACTCGGTGAAGCTTGGGCGGAAGGCGGAGCTCGAAGGGTGCGCTTGAGTGACGTCAGGGATATGTGTGGTGACTACCGCCGGGGAACCGTAAATAAAAAGCCCATCCTTTGCGGAGTCTTTGCGGATACCCAAGACGATTCGTGGAAGGCCGTTAAAGTCGGATTTTCTGCGGACGGGGATATTATGGTTTCTGATTGGGGGTCGTTTCTTACCTGGAAAAATTTACTGTCTTGGGCTCGAGCCGGAATTGACCACGATGGCGTGAAATACTCGGTTCGATGCAATCTCACTGATGAAGGGGGGCATCGGACTTATGAGGTCAGAAATAATTGCTCGAAGCTTGCGCCCCTGTTTAATCCTTCAAAAGGTATAGGTGGCATGCAGGTGAGGCAACGGGGTGGCGACCTCCTTCGTTGGAGTAAAAGCCGAGTCTTTAAAACAACACAAGAAGGAATGAGATTGGTCAAGGTGCTTCACTACGATGATGATTCATATCGGCGGCTTTTGTATCGAACGCTCATTCTGGACCGCGACCAAGTCGACGAAGACGGGGTTGAGGTCGAGCAATTTGGAAAGCTTACCTTTCCCGTTGACGCTCTTCGTGACGATGAATTCCTCCTTGAAATCTGCAGAGAGTACCAAGTAAAAAAGGCGGGAAAATGGGGATGGGAACGAGAATCTGGTCCGAATGATTTTGGAGACGCTTTAAAAATGTCGGTGATTGGTCGAGATGTTTGGTGCCGTTCAGCGGTTCGAGATTAGGAACAAAAAAAAGTGACGAAAAGTTACATTTTAGGGTTGCATCATACGTAACGATAAGTTACCTTTTTTACATCGAAGCAAGAGACCGCTTCACGTTGATATGAAACTAAGAAACGCCAAAAACAAGTTAGAGAAATCAGGTTTTGCTGTAAGAATTAAACCTTGGGGCTGTTACAAAGCCGAAAGAGAATTTGGAAAATACGTCATAGAATTCCAAGCTGATTGTGATGGGGATATAGGACATTTTTCTGTCAGGCGAAAAGATGATTTGCCAGATATGCAGTCAGATTACTGCCCTTATTTCTTTTTTGATACCTGCAAAAGAGCCATTGAATTTGCATCAGACTAATAGATATAAAATTTGAAGTCTAAAAAATAAAACCATGAAAAAAACAAATTATCACTTTGAAAAAATCGCAAAGGCTCGGCTTGAGTCAACTTACGGGGACATTGATGAGTGGGAAGACGAGTTTATTGATGAAGATTCGGAGATCGTAACGACTCGAGAGACTCTTGAAGATTTTAAAGAAGGTTCAAAAGGCTGGGCTGAAGCAAGCGGGTTTCGCTCGTTTGATCTTGAGGGGCATTCATGTTTTTTTTGGGAGTCAATGCAAGGATTCAAGGGGCAAGCTCGCGAAAGTATAGTTGTCGTTGATTTTGGAGATTTTCGGTGTGCCTACAAATTTTAATGACGTCCGAAGAATATAAATCAATTCGAAAAAAGCTCGGCCTGACTCAGGCCGAGCTTTCGGCTGTTCTTGGTGTTTCTAGAAAAACCATAAACTTTCGAGAAAGCGGCTCTACTAAAATCACCGAGGAAGCTCGCCTGGCGATTCTTTTGCTTAAAAAAAACAAACGGCCATAGATTGACAAGCGGTGGCTCAATATGAGTCAACCGATCAATCGAGCTCTCGTTAGAAGTCTTGCCAGGCTTCACACTGTCGCAGAGCTCACCACTAAGCTCGATGCCGCAACCGCTGAGCTCGAACAAGCAATGTCGGCGGAAGTCGTGGTGACAGGTGCCAACATGAAAGAATCGGGAACCACTGGAGAATATTTGAGTGGAGCCCTAGATTTAAAGGTGAGAACCTACGAGGCCGCTATCGGGCTTCGAAAAAGGACGGATGCCGGGGCAGGCACTAACGGCGGGCCTAACCGAAAAATGAATCACGTTAACTTTAGATTCCGCGAGTGGGGATTCTAAGCGGTTGACGTAGTCGCCTAACGCATGGGGCAGGACTCAAAAAAATCACGGCGAGGCACTAGGGCGGGAAAGAAAGTTCAGGCCAAGCGGAAGACCGCAAAAGGACCGGTTGACGGCCTTCCAAAAACAAAATCTGACCTGGTCAAAATGATTTCCTCCTGGGATGCCGCAAGGCATTCCGACCGTCGTGGCCGGGTTGTCATGCCGTCACTTAATCCGAAGCGAAGAGTTTCACCGACGGAAAGGCTGGAGATTTCCAGGAAAGTTGAGGCGGCCGAGCAGAATGTTGGATTTGTAAAACGTGCCATTGAGGGCCCGGCTCGGCTTGTTGGAAATTTGCACCCACAGAGCCAGGCTGGCAATGCGGACTTTGAAGCCGAGATCGAAGAAAAAGTTGGAAACAGATTGAAAAACCATCTAGCATTTGACGGGGCGGGGAATTTCGATTTTTTGGACTGGCAAACCTGGGTTCGAGAATCAAAAATCAGGACTGGCGATTGTCTGACTGTTTTGGCCTCGGGGCCGGATGGGGCGGCTCGCGTGATGTGTTACGAGGGGAACCAGATCGGCGACGGTCAAGGAAGACGCGACCAGCCGGAAAACCTTTATGATGGAATCTTTCTTGACCGCTTTGGTGGACGCTCTGGATTTCAGCTTTTAGACGATGAAGGAAAGGCGGCGAAGGTTGTTTCTCGCGATCGAGCCATTTATCACTCAATCGGAGGGCGAGCCGGGCGGGTTCGATCAGTGTCTGGTTTGGCTCATGCGGTTGCCAACTTCCTCGATATGGTCGAAATTATAAGTGACACCAAGCACGGAATTAAGGTGGCTGCCTTGTGGGGGGCTTGGATTGAACAAGCGGCAACCGAAAGTAATGAAGATCCAGGGGAAGACCTCAGAGGCTTTCTGGAGGCGGCGAGTGAAACTGCTGAAATTGCTGAGGTCGAAAATCTTCAAGCCGGGGAAACGTTGGCGGACGGAAATGTTCTTTCTGTCGAGGATGTCGTCCAGGGCGGTCGCTTCCAAGAGTTTTCTCCAGGGCAGAGCCTGCACACCATGACAGACACGCGTCCTCATCCAAACGTGCTCGGTCTTTTGTCTTGGTTGATTAGAGACATGGCTTGGGGGCTTCCTCACGGTGGGCTTTCTCCCGAAGTTCTATGGGACGCGTCTCAGATGAATGGCCCCGGGATGCGCTTTGTGATGGCGGAAACTCGGAGATTTGTCGCTGATGAACAAGAACGCGGGAGACGCGACTGCCAACGTATTTGGATGTACTTCGCCGCTAAGGAATCGAAGCGGGGCAATCTGGTCATTCCCGCCGAGTTGCAGGATACTTGGTGGAAGACGTCTTGGATTCCTCAAGCCGATTTGACGATCGACCGGGGCCGCGACGGGAAGCTTGATCTTGCTCTCCTCGATCAAGGGTTAATGACTCGTGAAGAATGGTGGGCTCGTCAGGGGAAAGATTGGAAGACGGAAGAGGCGAGAGTTGCCAGAGAAAAACAATTTATCAACGAACAACGGGCCGCGGCCGGTTTGCTAGATTAGCATGGCAAAAAGTAAATTTGCGCCCGCGAGGTGTATTTCGATTGACGTAGATGGAACGCTTTTGAAGCGCGGGAAATTAAACTGGCCCCTCGCGAATTGGGCAAAGCAGAAAAAGCTCGAGGGCTTCGAGGTCATCTTGTGGACTGCTCGCGGCCGACCACATGCCGAGGCCGTGGTGGAAAGGTTTGGGCTCGAGGATCATTTTTCGGCTGTCATCGGGAAGCCTGGTTACATTGTCGATGATATGGGATGGAAGTGGACCAGGTTCACAAAGATCGTGACGAAGTTTCTCTAGTTGACGGCCTGGGCTCAATCTATGGCTCGAAAAGAATCTTGGTTTGAAATCAGCAACTCGGCGGACCTTGCGCCGCGTAACGAAGGCGGCCGCGTCGCACGCGTCGACATTATGGGGCCAATTGGTGGCTGGGATGTTTCTGGTTCTGAGTTTTTGCGAGAGCTTAAAGACCTGGGAGACGTCGACTCCATAGATTTGCGGATCCATTCACCGGGCGGTTCGGTACTAGATGGGTTAGCCCTTTTTAACGGAATCAAAAACCATCCGGCTCATGTTGTCGCCAGGGTCGAAGGGCTTGCTGCTTCGATGGGTTCAGTCGTATTGATGGCAGCCGATGAAGTGGAAATCCCAGAAAACGCTTATGTCATGATTCACAACGTCAGCGGCGGAGCCTACGGGGACATTGAGGAGCTAGAATCCATGGCTGCCCTGATGAGAAAACTTCAAGACGACGTGACCGATCTTTATGCCGACGCGACCGGGAAAGACAGGAGTGAAATAGCCAAGCTGATGGCGGAAGAGACTTGGATGAACGGAGAAGACGCGGTCCAAAATGGATTTGCAACCCGCGTGTTGGAGCCAGTCAAAGCGGCCGCTTGTGCCGACCTTGAGACGCTCGTTTCTAAATTTGAAAACGTCCCGGCGGCCGTGCTTGAGCTACAGGGAGAAGAGCCTGCCGAGGAGAAAGCCAAGGTCGAAGAAATCGAGGACTCACTCGAGGAAGACCATGCCGAAGAATCCGACGAGGAATCGGCCGAGGCCGACCAGGAGGAAATCGAGAAAGAATTGCAGGACGAAGTTAAGGCGAAAGCCGAGCTCTCGACTTGGGGAAGAATTTTGGCCGCTCTATCGGGTGATAAGAGCGCCGAGAACGACGGAGGATCGAGCGCTAAAGCTGCTCTCCAACGTGCTGAAAAACTCGAGGCGGAACTCTCCGGCCGAGTTGATGAGATCGACAAAATCGAGGCTGAGCTTCAAATTTTACGGTCTCAAAACAAGGAGCTCGAAAGCGCCGCTTTAACAGTCGAATCCCGCTTGATTGAGTGTGGTTTTGACTTTGCAGAGGCGGCCGACCTTCCGGCTCCAAACCAGAACAAAATCGGGAACGCCCTGGAGACTTACCTAGGAATGCAACCAGGTCAGGAACGAAGAGAATTCTTTGCAAAAAACCGCAAAGAAATCGAAAGACTTCAATCAGAGTAAGGGCGACAAAAACTAAAACTAAAAAAACTTAACTATCTAAAAAAATGGCTAACTCATTCGCATCAGCTTTAGCAGTGGATACACTCGCTGAAGAATCAATTACAACCTTGGGGCCAGTGCTTTCCGTACTGGACAACTTCAGCTTAGACGTGGCTGTCAATCCCGTCGCTCCTGGCTCTCGCATCCAGGTCGAAGTCGTTTCGGGTGGCGCAACCGCTCAGACAAATCCCTCAAGCTACACCTCAAGCAGTGACTCCACAAAAATCGCTCGTGCTGTCACAGTCAACCAGCACTCGATTTCATTCAAGGTTACTCAAGCCGAGCTTAACAACGGTCACCGTCTTCGCTCACTTCTTCGGAAGAATCTCCAGGTTATTGGAACCGCTTGCCGCGATGCGGTTTTTGCTCCAATCACAGCAGCAAACTATGGGGCCGCTGTTCTTGATTCAACCGCGGCGGATTTCGACGCAAGCGATCTCCAGACCGTTTGGGGTGCTTGTAAAGACTTCCCAACTCGTCACTTGATTCTTGATGGAGGATACTTTTCGAAGCTACTCCCAACAAACGCCGATTCGTTCCTTCCTGGTCAATCGGGTGCTTACGGTTTTGATTCAATCGGGATGAATAACGCCTGGGCCGGGGCTGAAGCGAAGTGCATTGGTTTTGTTGGATCACAAGATGCTCTTGCAATCGCTTCCGGAGAGCCAATTATGGACGATGAAATCCAGGATCTCCTGAGCTTCTACGAAGGCGTTGAACTTCCCGGAGGTTTAACGGCTTACCTTTCAAGCTTTACGGATCTTGCGACTCGCACTCGCTACATGAACATCAGCGTAATGCTTGGTGCCGCTGTGGGCGATAATACGGCTGGAGCGATTATCACGGATGGAACCTAGAATTTAAAACAACCATTGGCAGCGCGGAGAGTCGGAAGGCTTTCCGCGCTTTTTTGTGTCCTGGTGGATTGACGAGATCGGTCAGACTATGAGTTTGGCCACGTCCCGAATCGCATTTTTAGAGAAAGCACAAGAATCACTAGAGAGCGTTTTCCCTGGTTCAATTACGTATAGTGGCTCCACTTTTACCTGCTCGAGGTCTGGGCTTGAGGTCGTCCAGGGAGCCGAGCCCGGCGGGTTTGAAAACGAGGGTCGTGTCATGGTCCGGGTGAGAATCGCACACCTTCCAGCGGCTGGTCTCCCGAGAGAAGCCCCTATCGTTTTGGATTCGGTCGAGTACCGCGTTGAGGAGTGCTTACTCGAGCCTGGAGATGTGGCTTGGAGCGTTCAGCTTGAAACAGTATAAATTATGTCACGAACAAAACGAGAATACGCCTATGAAAAGCGCGGCCGAGGGACCGGGCAAAAACCTGGAATGCAAAGGTTTTCAGGCGTCGAGTTTAAAGCGTTACGGCTCCTTGATGAGGTCCGGGAAGCGTGTGATAAGTGGCTTGATGCTCACGAAGACCGAGGTTCGAGCCGGGATCGTTTTCGGTATGGGAAAAAAGGTAAAAAATGAAGCTGAAGGTAACAGTCCCCGGATCTGATCGCCGAAAAATTGAGAGAGAAACCGAGAAGTTGATCAAGGCATTAGGACTCTCAAATGATACTTTTGCAAACATGGCGGCCCGGTCGGTTCGTGATACCGTTGCGCGAAATGTTCAACCGTTTGGGATGGGGCCGAAGGCAAAGAAAAAAGGCATGTCGGCAGTTAAAAAAGATCTTCGCAATATTTTTAAAGTTGTTCCTGACGCGGCTCGCGGCCGTCAAGGAGTGATCACTTCAATTGCAGGAGCGGATTCGTTTCACCAATCAAAACGAGGGTCAAGGGGAAGGACGAGGAAGCTTGTTTTGAAAAAAATGATCATTCGATCGATCTGGAACAGCTACTCTGAAAAGGTCAGTGAAAAGGTAGGAATGGCAAAAGGGTCGGTCCTTGGTGGTGCTCCGACGCAGTTGAAAACGAAGTTTCAGGGATGGGTTAAAAATTGGAAAAAGACCGGGTCTAGCTCCACAAAAAAGAAATTTTTGGGTAAAATGTGGATTTTTAAAGCAGAACCTAGGCACGTCGCAAGCGACCGAGTGATGGGTGAGCGCGGAATCAAAAAGGTGATGAAGGTCAAGGATCGAAACTTAAAAAACCTTCTACGAAGAAAAATGAGGGCCGACCTAAAAAAAGCTCAAAAGAAAATCAACCGCTAACGATTGACAAGCGGGGTTCCTTGCATGGTGGTATCTGATCGGCTTCTGGTCGCCCTAGGCGAGTTTTTGAATCAAGACCTTTCGCTTGGGCTGACTCCGAGGCTCAGAGATTACGGCGGCACCAAGGCGGCCAAGACCATAATTATAGATGCTGATGACCCCGTTGAGCACGAGGCACTGGATGGCGTTTATGAATTAGACGGTGAAGTGATTTTAAAATTCAGGAATCGAGACGTGGCGGATGAAACGCAAAGGAGCGAGCTTTCCGAAATCAACGAAGCGCTTCGAGCTCGGGCAATTGATTGGATCAACGACACGACCAACGCTCGCGGGTTAGGTAGTCACGAGCTCAAAATATTTGATCTGCGAACTTCAGACGGTTCTTTCGAGCAAGAAGATAAGTTTCTTTTAGGACGAGTCGGATTCTCCGCAATTATCGTCGGGATGGACCCTTCCTAATTGGTTGACGCTGTTGCGCAGGTTATGAGCGCAAAGATTTACGGCACCTCAGACTTTAGTATGTTATCAGAGGCAGGGATGTTCGTCCAGGGTCTCGATGTTGATTTCAACATGGAGGAGGTGACACTTCCAAACGAAAGCGGCGAAGACGTCGCGGGAGCTTATACAAATCCAAGCGCCTCCATTACGATGGATGGTTTTGTTAACACGGCTGGGGCCGCATTTTCTTCAACGCTTGGTGCATCGTTAACCATTAACAACGCACTTGATGCGGCAAGCTTTATCACTGGAATTGCGGACGACGACGCAGGCGAAACGATTACAACAAGCGTCAAGCTTGGTTACTCAAATAAAAATTTCAAAAGTCTAAATATTGGCGCGATTTTCCGCCCGCACATGGGCTCCTTAGTAACCTAATTTCCTCACCGAAAAAACAAGCGGTCGAACGGGGTTCTGTGTTTGTCTTTCATCTCCCGTCGGCCGCTTCTTTGTGCCTGGTTGACAGGTTGAAGCTCATCGATGACAGAACAAAATATAAACCGGGGCGGCCCCGTCGTCTCGATGGGTGGCAACAGTGACGAAGCAAATTTTGACACGAGGGATTCACTTCTTGCAGGGGCTTTGATGGCTCTAGGAGTCGAGCCGATAGACGCGGAGCCGGTCAGGATCATTACTCGTGAACATTTGAGCGGATCCACTTACCAATTCTTTTTCAAACCTGTCAGCAATTGCGGGAAATGGCGTACTCGCGAGCTCTTAGGGTACTGGGCTCAAGGGACCGAATGGGTGGAAAAAAATCCGGAACATCCTTTTGCCTATGCCATCGCAGCCGTGAAAAATTACCGGGGGCTCTTAGACTTCATTAATAAAAAGGTTCCTTATGGCTGGGTCAGCCGTGGGAAAAGCTTCGCGATGCTTCCCCTGGACGCGTCCAGCAAAACTCAAGAAATTATTTTGGGGAGGATGTCGAAATGAAAAAAACTAAAAACAAAAACTTAGTTCTCACGCTTTTTTCAAAACGGCCGAAGGCGGGTCAATATACGCTCTACCCCTTGACGGCTGGTCGAATCGCTCTTTTAGAGGACAAAGGGAATCAGCTTTTCTCGGGGACGCTTAAGGAAGGTGATTCCGTCCAGTCCTATGACGTCTTTGAGGCCTTTATGGTATCCGTCTCGAGCGGGGAAGAGCTAGCGGAGCTTTCAATTCTAAGCGAAGATGAATGGAAGATTGCCACCAGGGCGTTTGGCTTTGACCTTGAGGATCAAACTTTGATGGAGTTTTGGGACGTGGTCGAGAACGAACGCAAAGCCATCTCGGCGGCACGGGCGGTGCCAAAAAAAAAGAGAGCGCGACGGGCTTCGAAAACCTAATCAACCCGCCAGGCGACGAAGCTCCGTGGTGGGCGACCTACGTTACAGCACTGGTCCCAGTCACCGGGCGGGATGACAAGTTTGTTCTGTGGGAGCTTCCCTATGCTCGGGGGCTTAGATACCTTCATGCAATCGCGGTGGCTAACGGAACCACGATGGAGCTCGAGGAAGGTGACCAGGAAAAGAAAGATTCTCTCTTCGACGGGTTCCAAGATTTACGAGCCCGGCACGGTCTCAACGATTGACAACTGGGGCTAAAGTATGGCGGCACTGACGTATAAAGTAGGCGGAGATACAAGCGGTCTAGGCCGTGCGGTCTCGAGGGCTAAAGGAATGCTTTCTGATCTAGGAAGTGCGGCTAAAAACCTTGCGCTAGGCGGGGCGGTGGCGGGTTCTGTCGCGGCAATTGGGGGAGCGTTCCGGGGGATTAAGCTCGCGGCCGAAATGGAACAGGTATCGGTGGCAATGGAGGTCATGACCGGGAGCGCCGAGAAGGGCAACCGAGCAATTGAAGCTCTAATGAAGTTTTCAGATGAAACTCCCCTTTCCTCCGAAGACGTAGTCGCAGCGGGCCGGGCCTTGATCGCCTTTGGCACGGATGCAGATGATGTCGTAGGAGTTTTGCGAAAGGTCGGAAACGTCGCCTCTGGTATTGGGGCTCCAATTGGTGAGCTTGCAGAGATCTACGGTAAAGCTCAAGTAAGCGGCCGATTGTTTGGCGAGGACATCAACCAACTCGCAGGACGAGGAATTCCCATCCACACGGAACTCGCGAAGGTTTTAGGAGTCACGAGCGCTGAAATCAAAAAAATGGTGACCGATGGGAAAATAGGGTTCCCTGAACTCGAAAAAGCCTTTTCAAACATGTCGGCCGAGGGGGGCCAATTTGCGGGCATGTTAGCAAAGCAGTCGAAAACATTTTCGGGCCTTTTTTCTACTCTCGTTGCAAAGCTTAATAATCTACTGAGAGACGTCGGTCAGGGATTAATGGAATCTCTCAAGCCGGTCTTGAGCAAACTAATTTCTTTAGTCGATGAAAATAGTGCGGCCGCTAAAAGGTTTGGTCAAACGATTAAAGAAGCGGTCTTCGTGATTGTTGAGGCATTCAAAACAGGCGTTTTAGGTGAGCTCTTAAAAGCCAGTTTTTTGTATGCATCTTCGTTTCTAGTCAATTCAGTCGTGGGAGGATTCGCCACGGCAGGAGAAATTCTTATGAAAGCGGCCGTCGGCGTCAGTGATATTATCTCAGGCATCTTTTCATCTGAGAAAGTCGCTGCATTTTTTAAGATGATGAAACTGGGGGCCTTTGAAATGTTTGTACCAAAACAAGAGTTTGAGCCCTTTAGAAGTATGCGGCTTAAGAAGGAGCAAGAACTTATAAAAGATGTGACGGATTCGACAGATCGAATCGACGGCGGAGTCGATGCGATATTTGATGAATTTGAAAAGGGGATTCCCGATTTAATGGATTTGGACAAGCAAAAGGACAATTTCATGAATATCGCAAATCCTCTTCTGGAAGCTGTCAGGAAAAACTTTGAAAAAATGTCTAACGATATTGCTGTTTTAAAAACGAGTGATATCGGCCAACCGTCTCGGGCGTCCCTTTTTGGTCTGGATAAAAACGAGGAAGAAAAAAAGGAAGAAAAGGACCCTTTTACTGATAATGTCTTGAGGCCAGTTCTGACAAGCCTGGGAAGAATCGGCGGAGCCGGAGAGGGAAGAAAAGGCGGCGTGTTCCGGATGGACTCCGAACGGAACAAGCTTTTGAAACAAATCGAATTTAACACAAAAAACCAGCTTGTGGCGGTCTTTGCGTAATTGACAAACCGAATCATCTCGTGGCGAACAAAATTTATCATCCCGGAAACCTGGTTGCAATGCCAGGCTTCAAAGCAAGCAAAGATCGAGCTGGGCTCTGGACCGGGACACAAATGTATCACTGCACCGAGCAAGAAATTCTTAGATTAATGCCGAGGCAAGGGAGCCCGCATCCGAAGTTCCCTTATTTAGCTCTTGAAACCGTTGGTTTTGAGATTTTCCAAGAAGGCTTGGCAAAAATTACCGCCGGGTATGCAGGCGCTTCTTTCGGGTTTGATGGATCTTCGGAGCCGGAAGAGGAATATAATCTCGACATCTCGACCAGTGAGGAGCCAGTACAAACTCACCACCGCTATGACGAGCTAAGTGACGAGGACATTCTTGCGGCTGTCGAGCTTGCTAGAAATCCGCCTCGGTCCGAGTCAGGGAAAGAAGTGAAGAAGCCCAATAAAGATGATTGGCCGCCTTTGAAAGTAGAGCTTTACGAAGACATCTCAAAGGGAAAAGAGGCTTATAGAGATCCCAGGGTAACATGGTCGAAACGCTGGATTTCAAAAGAAAAGCCGACCGATTTAAATAATATTGCAAAAATTCAAGAGCCGGAGGGAAATCCTCCCCAGGTCGCCGATGATCGGAACTGGCTTAACATAGGGATTCGCTCCCGAATTCGTGGCAAGGTTTACGAGAACGAGGTCACCTGGGAACTGTCAGGGAGGGGCGGATGGCTTGAACGTTACTACAGTTAAGAGATGAGCAACGCGATTCAATTGCCGCCTCAGGTGAAACCGGGCCAACCGGTTCGGGCCGAAGATTATAATAAACTGATTGCGGCTCTCAAAAGTTCAATCATTCAGCCGGGGACCGGCTACCTTCGTCACATCGACAAGAGCGGAACGACGCTTCGCATAAACCAAAACAAAGAATTTAGGCAACGAATTAATCCGCCTTTTTCAGTGATTGAATGCGAAAAAAGGGCAGCGGGAAATTATTATCTGCGTCTCGAGCCGGGGAGAGTTTCTAGTGCAAATCCGGTGGCATCCGCTGCCGATCCTCCTCAAGATGGGATTGATTATTTCATGCCTGAAATTAATGGCACCCCGATGAATGAAAAAGATTCTGACGAAGATTTCCCAATCATCGAGATTGACGATGGCCAGAGCGTTTACGCAAGAATCAAACGGACCGCTGATGGAGTCGTAGTGCCTCCTGTGTTGATCGTCGCGGAGGCGCGAGACGAAAAAACTAAGCACTACCAGCCGGAAGATCCGGAGGGTTCCGGAGTTGAAGAGATCTACCAATATCGTCGGATATTGGATTTTGATGTAGCGTTTGATGAAGTGGAAATAAAAGTCTGGAGGAGATCAGATATTGACCTTGAACCATACCTGTGGACCGGCTCGAACGTCGGTCAGGGATCTGACGTTTTTAAGGAGCACGACGAGGAGAACGGGGTCTATAATTTCAGGAGAATTAAAGGGTGCTATGGTCTTGAAGATAAGCTGACCGCGACCAACCCAGGGGAAGACGAAAACACGTTACAGATTGATTTTGAGGCCGAGAACGTTGGGCAGACCTATACAGGTGTCAAAGCAAACGTCTACGTTGAATATGACGAAGACGACGATGACAGCACTTGCGACGACAAAGCTCAGTTTCGTCCCATCACCCACGGCGCAGAAACCGACCGGCAACAAATTGAGGTTGAGGCTGACGGTGAGGTGATTCGAGTTAGGGGGAATGATGTAAAAAAGATCATCACTTTCCAGGATTGCGAGAGCAACGAATTACTTTCATTACAATTTGAGGATGGACTCCTTAAAGATGCCGGTGTTGGAGGATCTGTAACAATTCAGGTGCCCGCTTGTGGGTCGAGTGGCGGGACCGGCGGCGGGACCGATCCAGGATCAACTTCAGGCTCTGACAAATCCACTGCCATCGTGCCAATGGGTTGGCATGAAAAGGGTTATGGGGCACTTTTCACAATGGAGTCAAACGAAGTTCTTTTTGATTTTGTGATAAGGGACATTGCGGTGAGTGGAGCAATTACGAAGGTCAAAATTGATGATCGCTTTTTGAAAGTCTGCGAGCCCGGATCGATGGTAGTGACTGGAGTAACGGGCGACAAGCTCGGGCCGGTCAGCGCAGTCGTGAAAGGGGAGCGAGCAATCCTAACTGCCCTCCCTTTTTCTTTTTTACGTCCTAATCAAGTCACATTGAGGCTAACTGGAACTCGAAAAGGTTTCGAAGGCTTCGACATGCCCGAGCGGAGCGAGAAGCAGTTCATTGCCAACGAGAAATTCATTAACTCAGCCTACCCAAGAGAATAATGTCCAGTTCTAGCGATTCAGGCAGCGGTTCTTTTAGCTCAGGCTCTGACCTCACTTTTGAATTAATCGGGAGTGATTTAGGGACCCAAGGAAAACACACTCATAACAAATGGAGGGGTATTGTTGAGAGTGGGGGAAAACTTTATTGTCCGCCCTTCCAGGAAGACGAGGTCTTGATAATAGATCCGTCGAATGACACGACGTCAACGACGGGGCAAGGCTCAATCCGAAATCCCTCAGAGCAAAAAAAGTACGTCGATTGTTTAACCGATGCCAATGGGAAAATTTACGCCAACCCTAGCGATCAAATCGCTTATCTCGAAGTAGACCCATCCGGATCTGGTTCTCCTCTCATTAACTATCGAGGCACGCCGTTAGGAAAAAACAGCATTCGAGGAGGTGCTTTAGCTTCCGGTAAAATCTATGGGAGTATCTACTCCCGAAATACCTCCACCCTCTCAAACCCGGTCGTTTCGAAGTTTGATCTGTCCAATTTCAGCCAGTCTTTGATTTCATT
>Ga0209535_1000781_pt1 | contig 22118 bp, 33 predicted proteins | sample LinPmetageLP28_FD_184041 | JGI IMG/M metagenome (GOLD analysis project Ga0209535, IMG submission 184041) | Marine viral communities from the Pacific Ocean - LP-28 (SPAdes) (version 2) | ecosystem: Environmental > Aquatic > Marine > Oceanic | place: Pacific Ocean | collected 2009-08-22
AAGAGTAGGAGATGACATGGCCTCTTACACAGATTTCTTACTAAACACAAAAGTAACAGATAAAAAAGTAGAAGTAGAGGATCAAGAAAGTTCTGAAACGTTAGGCAGAGCTAAAGCAATCTTAGGTGGACTATCAATGGGTAGATTTCTATACCCAGGATCAGAGCTTCAACCCGAAGCAGAAAACAATCAAAAACTTAGTAACATTGAATCAGCATTAGTTGGTACAGCGTCAGGTCTTTTAAAAGTACCCGAAGGTATTGTATCTTTAGGAGCTGAATTAATAGATGTTGGTTTAGATACTAACACTGCAGCTAAAGTAGAACAATTTTTTGATGACTTAAATCCTTTTGAAGAAATGGCACAAGAAAGAGCTGTAGGAAAACTAACAGAAGCTTTAGTTAGTATTGGTATACCTGGAACAGCAGGTGCTAAGTTTGCAACTAAGCTTGCATCTAAATACTTAACCGCAAGAAAAGCAGGAACCGTAGTTAATAATTCTGCAGAAAATGTTAGAAAAGGAATTAAGACTGCTGAACAATTAAACAAACTTACAGGTAGACAAAAGTTTGGAGCTATTGTTGTAGGTGGAGCTATGGGAGAAACACTAGTCACAGACACAGAGCAAATAGGTACTTTTGGAGATATGTTTGAAGCAGGGCCTACTCAACAAGAAGAAGTAAAAGGATTAGAGGGACGAGAAGCGGGTCTCAAGAATCTTTTAAATAGAACTAAGTTTGGATCAGAGTCTTTATTAGTAACTCCGTTTGTATATGGAGCTGGAAAATTCGCTGTAACATTAGCTAAAGGTGGAAGAGATTTAGCTTATAGTAATTCTGCAATAGAAAAAGCTTTAGATAAGTTTGGTTCTGTATTTAGATTTAGGGGTCAAAAACCTATTCAACAAGCATTAGCAAAAGAAACTGAACAAGCAACTAAAATGGCAGACACTAATCTTGCTATGGAAAACGTAACTAGAATTGATAGAGAAATGAATAAAATATTTCCTGAAACTAAAAGATTTTTTTATTCTGTTAATCAAAAAGAAAGAAAAAGTTTTTTAAAACTTTTAGATGAAACTTTATTTGCTGGACCTCTTACAAAAGGTTTAGACGAAGAACTAACCTTAAAAATCATAGATACAATGAGTAAATCTGGTGCTAAACCAGAAGGAATAGAAGTAGTATTAAATGGATTAAGAAACAGTAGAGCACATTTTGCAGAAATGATTGAAACAGCTGCAGGTACTCCAGGGATTATTGACTTACCTCCAGGTCTTACAGGAGAGCTGTCTAAACTTTTAGGTAATAGAGTTAAAAACTCTATCTCAAATACTTTTGAAATTTTTGATAATCCAAACGCTGGATTTTTTCAATCATATAAACCTACATCAGATGCAGTAGATAAAGTAAGAGATATATTTATGAGGTATGCTGCTAAAAATAATCAACCAATTACAGCTGAAACAGCGGATGGTTTTATTTCTGATATTGTAAAATCAGTTTCAAAAATGGACCCTAGAAAAGATACATTACCTACTTTTGGTTACCCTAACTTAACAAAAGGTGCACAAGATCCATATAACTTAAAAACATTTGCTCAAACAGTGACTAGAAATTTACCTGATGGCAAAAGATCTTTTGAAGTTATTGGTAAAGGTAGCAAAGCATTTAGAGAATTATTTGGAGAAATAGAGGATGCAAGACACTCTATATATGAAACAATGGGTAGACTTTCTACTATTACAAGACGTGGAGAGATGTTTCAAAACATGTTGGCTACAGATAAAGTTATAAAAAGTGGAGTTAATGCTGCAACTCCATACGGTCAACGAGGTTTTTTTCATGCAACACCTTTAGCTGCTAAACAAGCTTTCGGGCCTAGTTCTAAAATTGTTAAAATGCCTGAAGGTATGCAGAAATATTTTCCTGACGAAGCAATCTACACTACAGAAGATATAGCTGAAGGATTTAGTTCAGTATCTAATCTACAAAATTTTATGAGAGGAGAAACTGGTGGACCTATTGGTAAAACTTTTTCTTGGCTATGGAGAAATTTATTATTAACACCTAAAGCTGGAGCTCAGTTTGCAAAAACTATTTTATCAATTCCAACTCACATAAGAAACTTTTTAAGCTCAGGAATGTTTTCTGTTGCTAACGGAACTATATTAACAGATCCTAGATTAATTGCAGAAGCTATGAATAATGCAAGAAAAGTGGTTCAGGTAGGTATGAGAGAGCCTGAAGCTATGGCAAAATACAGAGAGTATTTAAGGTTAGGGGTTACTAATACTAACGTTAGAATGGGAGATCTTAAAAATCTTATGAAAGATGTAAGATTTGGAGAAGGTAATATCGCAACAGATAGTATTTTAAAACCCATGTTAAATACTTTAGGTAAAAATATAGCTAAAGGAGTCAAAGGAACCGGAAAAGTTATGCAAGATGCATACGTTGCTGAAGATGATTTTTGGAAAATATTTAATTTTGAAGTTGAGTTAGCAAGACTTAAAAAAGCATATGAAAAATCTGGAATGACAGTTGGAGATAATATGATTGAAACATTAAAACAAGACGCAGCTAACATTGTTAAAAACACAGTTCCTAACTATGCTAGAGTCGGGAGTATTGTACGAGCAGCGAGGATGTCACCTTTTGGAAACTTTATGTCTTGGCCTTCTGAAATATTTAGAACAGGTTATGGTGTTTTTAATCAAGCGTTAAAAGAAATTAAAGATCCGGTTACAAGAGCCATAGGTTTAAAAAGATTGACAGGTATGACTTTTGCTACTGCAGCTTTACCACTTGCAATTGTGGAAGGATCAAAAGCTATATTTGGAGTATCGGATGAAGAGTCTGATGCAGTTAATTATTTTGTTGCACCTTGGGCAGTTAACTCTCAAAAAATTATTATGAAAGATCCTATTGATGATGAGTTTTATTATATCGACTGGAGCAGAAACAATGTTTATGACACTTTAACAAGGCCTTTTCAAACTGTTCTTTCAAATATTCAAAGAGGTATAGAAGATGATGATGTTTTATTAAAAGGGTTTATGAAAGGACTTTTAGAATCTACAGCCAAAACTGCAGAACCTTTTATCTCTGAATCTATTTTTACAGAAGCATTTATGGATATTTATTCTAGAAATGGAATGACTAACGAAGGAAAACAATTATATAATGATCGAACTCCTGAACCGGAAAAATATCAGATTATAACTACCCACCTTTCAAATACATTGATGCCAACTACTCAACCTTTTAAAAGAACCTACAAAGCTATCATGGGTCAACCAGGAGAGTATGGGGAAGAGTTTGAAATAGGACCAGAGATTGCAGGTATATTTGGAATGAGACCTATTAAGATAGATCCAAAGAAAAGTATGGGTTATCGTTTATATAAATTTCAAAGAGACATGTCTAATGATGTTAAAAATTTCACTGGAGGAAAGTTTGGAGTTTTAAAAGGAGGAATAGTAGATCCTAAGGATATGATAGAAAGATTTTTTATAGCTAACAAACAGTTGTTTGATAGTCAAAGAGAAATGAAACAAGTAGTAAATGCAGCTCAAACTTTAGGTGTTACAGAAGATGAATTATTTGAATTGTTTGAAGAAAGAGGTTTATCTCCTAGAATACTAGAAAGATTATTAGATGGAGAAGTCAAACCATTTATACCTAGTGATAATATTGTTGAAAAAATAGATAGAGATGCTGAAAAGTTAGGTGTTCCTAGTCCTTATGATGCTGCTTCTCCTACAATGGATCAAATAATAGATGATATGTACAATCAAAATTTAAATGAACCTTTTAGTTTAAGTTTAGAAAAATATCTACCTCAACAACCGCAAGTAGGTAATCAATCGTCAACATCTAGTGCACCATTACCTCCAACTCCTATGCCTAACCCTGGGACATTTAAGCCACCTATGAATCAACAAACAATGGCTTCTGGTTTAACTAGAACAGAAGAAGTTTATTTATCTCCGGCAGAAAAACTGATAAGAAAAAAATCAAGAGGTATATCGTAATGTCTAGAAAAAATTTAGCACTAGAAAAAATAGAATCACATGAAAAACTTTGTCGTATTATGCAAAAACAAACTCATCAAAAAATTTCAAGTATAGAGAATGATATAAAAGAAATTAAAAATCATATGCGTTATGCTATGACTGCTTTAGTAGGTGGTATGTTTGCTATAATAGTTATTTTATTTGAGAAACTTTAGATCCAATTTTTTAAATCTTCACCCATTATTTCACTAGCAATGTTTTGTTTTTTACGAAGTGCTATGACAATTTTATCATCAACAGTGTTTTCAGAGATGATATCAATATAAGTCATGGGTTTTTCTTGGCCAATACGATCTATTCTAGCTTCTGATTGAGTTCTTTTTTCTAAATCATAACCATTAGAAAAATACACCATGGTACTAGCAGCAGTTAATGTAATACCATAACCACCGGTTTGAGTAGTACCTACAAAAAACCTACACTCGTCATCTTCTTGAAATTTTTTAATATTATCTTGTCTTTTTTCTTGTGGAGTTAAACCATAATAATCTACAAAAGAATTTTCACCATATTTATCAGAGATAGCTTTTATTATTCTTGCTACATCTCTTTGATAGTGAGCCCAAATAACAACTTTTCCTTCAGTTTCATCTAAGATTGTCATTAATTCGTCCATTCTTTTACAGGGTAATTCTTGAACAGTCCCATCATCAGCAACAAAATGACCGCAAGTAATTTGATGGAGTCTCATTAGTTGAGTTAATACTGTATTAGTTGTTAGTACTTTTCCATGCAAATGAGCTAAAGCCATTTGTTTCATTTGCTGGTAAACTTTAGATTGATCAGGGGTTAAACTAACAATTCTTTTCATAAAAGTTTTTGGAGGTAGGTCAAGACAATCATCTTTCAATACACGATAAGAAAATTCTTTTAATTTATCTGATAATTCCCCTAAATTTTTATAACCTGTAACTACCTGCACAGTTCTAGAACCTATATGCATATTTTTCATTACCGCATATCTTGCTCTAAAAGTATAGTAAGAGTGGTGACCTAAAAGATATGGATCAAGAAATTCACATTGAGTATATAAATCCAACGGAGATTTTGTAATAGGAGAACCGGTTAGAATTCTTCTATACTTAGAATTTTTAGACAAAGATAAAATAGCTTTAGTTCTTTTAGCACCAGGGTTTTTTATAGTCGTAGCCTCGTCAATAGCTGTTAAAGTGTTATGACAAGAAAGAAATTTTTGTGCCCATATTAAACCTTTTTTAGTAGAAAAAGCCTCTACATTCATAACTAAAATATGTAAATCAGTGCCAGTTTCAAACAAAGTATTTAATTCTTTTTCTTTTTCCTTAGTAAAAGTAGAAGTCCATAAAACAGTTTTTTTATTAATATGATCAACCATATGATCTGGTATCTCACCATCATACCAATTTTTATATACACCCTTAGGTGCAATAATTAATAGACCATTAATTAAACCTTTGTCATATAACATAGACACATTGTCTATTAAGACCTTAGATTTACCTGTACCCATTTCCATAAAATACGCATAAGATTCTTTTTCCCAAGATAAATCTAATGCTTTTGTTTGATGAGCATAAGGCTTAGTTTTAAATTTGTACATCATATCTGTTTACTTTTTCTTTCTAAGTGATAGATATATACTTAAAAGAAATAAAGTCAATGACAAAAGTTTATTTAACACAGGATATTCCTATAGACAAAGAGAGTGGTAAACCTAAGATAAATGTAATGGGTGCTCAAAAATATGGAGATATAACTTGTCTTCTTCCTGCATATAGTCAAATGATTTTTTCCCCCGGACCCTTAATTCAAAAACTTAGAACTCTTCTAAAAGACTTTACATCAGAAGATTATCTTTTATTATCAGGCGATCCCGCTACTATTGGAGTAGTATGTTCAGTAGTTTCGGACATAACAAATGGTAAATACAAATTGTTAAAATGGGATCGACAAGAAAAAACATATTATCCACTAGAAATAAATTTATTTTCAAAATAAATCTTGACAATAAAAATCATAGGATTATATATAATTCATGAAAGGAATTAATATGAATGATATAAATTATGAAAAAGATAGAATAGAATCTGTAAGTCAAATAGATTCTGTAAAAAATTTATCTGATACAGTTATAGAATTAAAAAGTATAGAGGACGAAATTAGTAATGCTGAAAAAAGTATTTCACAGCTTAAAGAAAAAGCTAAAAATTTATCTGAATTTGAAATACCAAAAATGATGCAAGAAATGAATATTACAAAATTAAAGCTAAAAGACGGGGAATCTGTAGAGATTAAACCCTATTATTATGCTTCTGTAGCTCAAGGTAGAGGTGAAGATGACTCTGCATTTATAGAGCGAAAAAGCAAAGCTTTTAACTGGCTTCGAGATAACGGCCTTGGTGACATCATTAAAAACGATGTTACCGTTACCTTTGGTCGTGACGAAGATAACAAGGCAATAGCTTACGCTACCCTTGCAAAAGAGCAGGGCTTTGAACCGGTCCAGAAAGAAACGGTTCATGCCATAACTTTAAAAGCACTTGTTAGAGAGCGTCTTGAATCTGGAAAAGAGATGCCCTCTGACTTGTTTAAAACTTACGCGGGTAACAGTACAAAAATAAAAAGGAGATAAAATGGACGAGAAACAAGTAACAATAAAAAAGACGCAATTACCTTCAGATATATTATTTGAGGATGATGCACACCAAGGTTTAGAAAATGTAAAGACTGAAAGTTTAGCTTTACCAATTCTTAAACTTTTACAAAACGGATCTGGAGAAGCGCAACAACGTAATCAAAATTACGTTGAAGGTGCAGAACCAGGTATGTTTCTAAACACTGTCACAAAACAAGTATATGATGGTGCCAAAGGAATAGAAGTTGTACCATGCTACTACAAGCTTGAATATCAAGAGTGGGCAGACTTTGGTACGGGTTCAGGTAGACCGGAAAATATATTTCAAACTTCCGAGATACTTTCAAAAACAAAACAAGACAGTTCAGGAAAAGATAGACTTGATAATGGTCACTACATCTTAACCGTTGGTCAACACTATGTATTAATACTTAATGGAACTAACACTGAACCTGCTCTTATATCTATGAGTTCTTCTCAAGGTAAGGTTAGCAGAAAATGGAATTCTATGATGGCTTCAATAACTCTTGAAGGCAAGAATGGATCATTTACTCCTGCTTCTTACAGCCATAAATACCACCTAAGTTCTGTATTGAACTCTGGTAAAGGTAATCAATGGTATGGATTTAATGTTACTAAAGGTGACATGATTAATGATCCTAAATTGTACGAAAGAGCGAAACAGTTTCACAACTCATTCGCCGGTAAATAGTGTGAATAGTGGGCGCTGAAGGGAGACTGGAAGCGCCTACACAAACATATGATAGAAAGATTTAAAAAAATATTTGAAGGGTTAAATGTGGCCTATGGCCAAACCATTAGGACGAACGAGATATCTGAAAAAGGCAAACATAAAACAAAGTCTTTTACAGTTAAGAAAGTTCCTACTGATGATTTATGGCAAGCACATTTAGATGGCTCTGACCCTGCACTAGGTATTATACCTATCAGAGAAGACAGTACATGTACGTGGGGATGTATTGACTGGGATACTTACCCATTAGATCACAAAAAAATATCGCTTGATTTAAAATCAAAACAATTTCCACTAACAGTTTTTAGATCTAAGTCTGGTGGTGCTCATTTATTTTTATTTACAAGTGAACCGGTTTCAGCAGAACTTATGCGAAAAAAATTAAAGTCTATGGCAGCTGATCTTGGTTTATCTAAAGCAGAAATTTTTCCAAAACAAATAAGTATTAAAATTGAACGAGGTGATTTTGGTAGTTTTTTAAACTTACCTTACCATAATATGAAAAACACGGTTAGATATGCACATAATTTAGATGGTAATCCATTATTAGAATTAGATGATTTTTTTAATCACTATGAAAAAGTTAAACTAACTTTAAAAGAGCTTAATCAATTTGAAATTATTGCTAAAAAAGAAGACGATGATTTTAAAGGTATGCCCCCTTGCTTAGTCACATTACTAGGACTTAAAGTTTTCGAGGGACAAAGAAATGATGCAATGTACAACGTTGGTGTGTATTTAAAAAAACGTTATCCTGATGAAAGCACTTGGAGAAATAAAATGGATGGCTACAATAATAAATATTTTGTACCACCTATGGGTAGTTCTGAATTAGAAACTACTAAAGATTCTGTATGTAGAAAAGACTATAGATATAAATGCAAAGAACAACCTATTGAACCTTATTGTGATTCAAAGATATGTTCTACAAAAGAATTTGGTGTAGGAGATGATACACCTGCTGTAACAATATCATCAATAAGAAAATATGACTCTGATCCACCTGTATATTTTTGTGAGATAGATGGCTCTACCGTTGAAGTAGATTCTAAAACACTACATGAACCTGATGCATTTTCTGTAGCATGCTTAGAACAGATAGGAACTCCTTTAATGCCTACATCTAAATTAATGTGGAGAAAAATGCTTATTAAACTTTTAGAAAACATAGAATTAACTGATGATAAAGCACCAGAAGATTTAAAAACCGGAACTCAATTACAAGAAGCTTTAGCTGATTTTATTAACAAGACTCCAGGAAAAGAACCTAAAGATATATTAAGAGGTATTGCTTATATAGATGATGATACAAACACAGCGTATTTTAAATTTGATAACTTTTGGAAGTATTTAGTTAGAATCAAATGGTCTGATAAAAACATGAATAAAAATAAAGTGATGCGATTATTGCAGACTAACCTTGAAGCTAAAATAGACTACCCAAAAATAAATACTAAGACTGTTAGGTGTTTAAAAATACCTAGATTAAATTTAGATAGACCCGAACCAACAGAAAGAAAGATAGGAAAACCAGCATGGCAAAAAGAATCATAATACCAGGTCCTCCAGGGACCGGTAAAACATATAGATTATTAAATCATTATATGAAAAAAGAAATATCAGAAAACAAAACTGATCCTAAAAAAATGATATATATTACTTTTAGTAAAGCTGCGGCTAGAGAAGCAGAAGAAAGAATAACTGAATTATTCCCAGATACAAAATTAAAATACATATCTACAATGCATGCCATGGGTGCCCAAGAAACTAAAATAAATACAAAAGATAAATTATTAAAAGGTGTTAGTCAATGGAATCAATTTAAATTATACGAACCAAGAGCTAAAGCTTTAAATGTTAAATCTATTTTAGATGAATTTTCTGGACAAACAAGATACGAGGATCCAATACTTCAAGTTAGAAATTATTCTATATCTAAAAAAATAACTTTAGAAGAAGCTGCTGTTCAATGTGGTTACATAGCCTGGAATAATATTGATCTTGCACATCAAATACATATTTCATTAAAAAAATATAAAGAAGCTACGGGGATGATAGAGTTTCACGACATGATAACTAAGTTTATAGAAAGAATTAATACAGATGATACTTTCTTTTCTTCTGATGTTGTATTTTTAGATGAAGCTCAAGACTTGAACCCTCTTCAATGGGAAATGTTTGATGCAATTGAAAAGAAAAGTAAACGTTCTTACATAGCAGGTGATGATGATCAAACTATTTATGGTTTTCAAGGCGCAGAACCAAATATATTTATTAACTTAGAAGGTGAGATAGATGCACAAGTTAAATCAAGAAGAGTTCCAAAACTTGTTCATGAAATTGCGACAGATATTTTAAATAGAATAGGAACTAGAAGAGAAAAAAAATGGGAACCTAGAGATGAACAAGGTGAGGTACACAGAAATGTTAGAATTGAAGATATAGATTTTACAAAACAAAACTGGATGATTTTAGGTAAGACAAACAAACTAGCTATGTTAGCTGCAGATCATTTATATCACAAAGGTTATAGATATGATTCTAAGGCTTCAGAACATTTACCTAAAGATAATTTAAAGGCATATAGAACTTGGATTAATTTAAACAAAGGTGCAAGTGTAGATACTAAAGATGTTAAGGTGATGTACTCATTTTTAAAGGTTAAAAAAGGCCATATAGAACGCGGTTTTTCGAGCGGTAAAAGTTTTCAAAGTTTATATAGTATAGATTTAGAGGAACTAAAAAATAATCACGGGCTTCTAGTAACGGGCGACTGGGAACAGTTAGATTTTTCTGATGAAGTAAAAGATTATATGAATCATCTTTTAAAACATGGTGATGATTTGATGCAAGAATCAAGAATAGAAATTACAACCATACATCAATCTAAAGGTAGAGAATGTGAAAATGTAATCTTGTTTTCTGATTTTGGTCATGAAGCAGCTGCAAGTTTTCTTTATGAACAATACGAAAAAAAACCTGATGAAACACATAGATTGTTTTTTGTCGGAACAACCAGAGCTAAACAAAGATTGTTTATCTTACAACCGGAGACACCTTATAGTTATGACATCTAAAAAAGAAAACCCATACTTGAAACAAGTTTCAGGAACACATTATATGTACATGAAAATACAGCCATCAGTGTTTGCTAATGAAAATAAATTACTTTTTGCAGAAGGGAACGCAATTAAATATATCTGTAGACATTCTCTAAAAGGAGGGGTAGAAGATATAGATAAAGCAATACATTATTTAGAAATGATTAAAGAAAGAGACTATAGTTGATGTTTGATAATATACCTATATGGAATTCTCCACAAGAATTTAAAGATTTAAGTTCTTATCCTTACATTGCGATTGACTTAGAAACAAGAGATCCTGGACTAAAGAAAAGAGGTTCTGGTTCTATTATCGGTGATGGTGAAATAATTGGAGTTGCTGTTGCTGTAGAGGGTTGGTCTGGTTATTATTCTTTTGGTCATGAACAAGATAATTTTTTTTCAAAAGAGGCTGTAATGAAATGGTTACAAGATATTTGTGCTTTACCTTGCCCTAAAATATTTCACAATGCAATGTATGATGTGTGTTGGATTCACTCTTATGGTGTTCACATTAACGGAATTATTGTTGATACTATGATTATGGCTGCAATTTTAAATGAAAATAGAATGTATTACTCATTGAATTCATTGTCTTATTTAGAATTAGGGGAAGTTAAATCAGAAAAAGCTTTACAAGATGCAGCAGATAAAAAGGGTGTAGATGCAAAATCAGAAATGTACAAACTTCCTGCATCTATGGTTGGTGGGTATGCTGAAAAAGATGCAGAACTAACTCTAAAACTTTTTAAAAAGTTTTCTTCACAAATAAGACAACAAGGTCTTAAAAAAATATTTGATCTTGAAGTTAATCTTTTCCGTTGTTTAATTGATATGAGATTTCAAGGCGTTCGCGTAGATATAGATAAAGCCGAAAGATTAAAACATGTATTAGAAACAAGAGAAAAATCATTATTATCAGAAGTAAAAAGAATAACAGGAGTAGATGTTCAAATATGGGCCCCAAGAAGTATTGCCAAAGTTTTTGACTACCTTGGATTAGATTATAAAAGAACAGAAAAAACCAACGCACCATCATTTACCAAAGATATACTATCTACGCATGAAAATGAAGTAGTAAAAAGAATAGCTGAGGCAAGAGAATTAAATAAAACTCACACAACATTTATAGATACAATTATAAGATACGAACATAAAGGTAGAATACACGCAGATATTAATCAACTAAGATCAGATGCGGGTGGGACTATTACTGGTAGATTTTCCTACTCTAACCCAAACTTACAACAGATTCCTTCAAGGGATGACTTATTAGGACCAGCAGTTAGAGGTTTATTTATACCTGAAGAGGGTTGCGATTGGGGATGTTTTGACTACAGCCAACAAGAACCAAGACTTGTTGTACACTACGCAGCAGATAATGATATTATTGGTGGTGATGAATCTGTGCAAAAAATGGTGAGATCTTTTAATGAAGATCCTAAAATGGATTTTCATAAGATGGTTGCAGACATGGCTAATATAGAAAGAAAACAAGCTAAAACTATTAACCTAGGTTTATTTTATGGAATGGGTAAAGCAAAATTACAAGCGTCATTGAATCTAGAGACGAGGGACGAGGCTGAAAAACTTTTTCAAAAATATCATGATAGTGTTCCTTTTGTTAAATCATTAATGGATTGGACTTCACGTGATGCACAAAGGCTAGGAGAAATTCAAACTATTGGCGGCAGGGTGTGTAGATTTGATAAATGGGAAGAAGCTGCTTATAGACCTGGAGTCTTAACGCCTCCTATGACATGGGAAGAAGCTGCTAAAAAATTCGGTGAAAATTCTATCAGAAGAGCTTACACATATAAAGCATTAAATAAATTGATACAAGGTTCTGCAGCTGACATGACAAAACAAGCTATGTTAGATTTATATGAAGAAGGTATAACACCTCACATACAAGTTCATGATGAACTAGATATTTCTATTGAAGATAACTCTCAAGGAAAAAAAATAGTAGAAATTATGCAGGATTCTATTAAACTTAAAATTAAAAACAAAGTAGATTTTGAAAAGGGATCAAGTTGGGGCGACATAAAATAATAAAAAAATGAAAAATGTTTTAACAAATTTATTATGGCTTATTTAAATGCAAATATACCAACAACATACGCACAAATAAGAAGGGAATATTTATATGATTGTAAAAAACACCATGGAGAAGTTGAAGATTGTATTATCTTTGGTCTTACAAGTATGGGGGGTCGTGCTATATTATTTCATGCTCTTATGGAAAACGGTGCAATATTTTATCGCTTACCAATTAGCGCGTTTATTCAAAAGGGATTTGAACCATCCGGAGTGCCCACAAGAAGACTTGATGAACTGGAGCTCTGGAATTGTTTTAGTTATTATCCTACTGTTACTCATTGGTCTATTTTAAGCTCTGCTTCTGGTTATTATTTTGGTAAAGATAAAAAGAAACATTATGGTGCTTATTTATTTACTGTTGACTGGGCTCACCCAGATGCTAATATACTAGACACCGATCATTCGGAAATACCGCACGAACATAAGTGCGCTCACATAATTGCCTTAGATGATGGTAATTTTGCAGCACAACCTAACAATAGATGTATATGGGACCTACCTTCTTTTACGGTAAAAGAGAGTACTCCCGACTGGAAAGTGCAAACTAATGAATGGAATGTAGAAGATTCAGGTAAATGGAGAACTGAAGATACCGATAAATTCTTTTACGAGATTGAGGAAAAAAATGATTAAATGTAAAACTTGTCACCATGAATGTCATTGCAGTGAAGATCTTCACGCAGATGAGTATGGTTTGTGTACGTGTGAAAATTGTACGTGTGAAAAAGAACGTGCAAATGATATAACATATGAGAATGAAAAATGAATTTAGTGGATCTGTTAAAAAAAAATGTAGTAATGATACCTGTTGTTGCATCTCTTGTAGTTGGAACGTTTACAGGTGTTAAGTATATTGTAAGTCTAACGGAAACTATTAATAAAAATAAATCAGAAATTACAGTAATAAACGATACACATCTTTTTAATTTTAAAACTTACATAGCTAGGTTACAAGAAAATCAAAATCATTTATTATTAAACATAGAAACTAACAAAGGTAATACTATTGTTACAAATGATAAACTTAAAACAATGGAACAAAAAATAAATGAAATGGAACAAGATTTTAAAAATTTTTTAATTATGCGTAGTACATTGGTTGAGGATAATTAATATGGAGTGTGTTAGGATGGATTATAGATTTACAGCTATACTTATTATTATGATATGTCTGTTAACTTTTTTTGGAGCACCACAGGGATGATTGATAAATATATTATAAAATTCTGTGAAATGGTTGACAATATAACTGACTGGATTGCTAATAAATTAGCAGGACCAAGATGTAAATGTGGTAAAAAGAAAAAATGAAAATAAGTGAAAACACATCTGTAAGCATGCCAGTCAAGAACATGTTAATGATCATCGCCGGTGTTATAGCGGGCGTGTTTGCATACACCGAGATCATGGAAAGATTAACAAGTCTTGAGACATCAAGAGAATTATTCCAAGCAGATTTACTAAAGAAGAGTGAACAATTACCAACGGACCAGGAACAATACATGTTGATAGAAGACTTGTATAAGACAACAGAGAAGTTAGAGATAACTCAAGAACAAAATATGACTAACAAGGTTAATATAGAATTTCTTAACAAGCAACTAGAAAAAGCTTTACAAGATATAGAAGATTTAAAAGATAAGGTAAGACAAAATGGCAACGGAGCACATTAATGATTGAAGTTGTAGTTGCATTACTTATGATTATTAATGGAGAAATCAAAGAACATAGAATACAGGCGTCTATGTCCATGTGTCTTAAAGGTAAAAGAATTGCAGATCGTGGTGACAAAGGTGGTAATATACAACATCAATGTATAAAATCTAAAGCAGAATTGGAAAAAAATATAGATGGATCTTTTTCAATAAAAAAATTAATATTAAAATAAAATTATGAGATTAAGTAAAAATTTTTCTTTATCAGAGATGATTAAGTCACAGACAGCGGTTAGGAAGGGTATTGTTAACATTCCAGGGGAGCAACACACCGAAAACTTGAGATTGCTTTGTGAGAGGGTCCTACAGCCGATTAGAGACCATTTTGGTAAAGTTGTTACAGTATCTAGTGGTTTTCGAGATATTATTTTAAATCGACATTTGGGTTCTTCAGATTCCTCACAACACTGTCTTGGAATGGCGGCAGATGTAGAAATATTTGACATTCCCAACAATGAATTATCTGATTGGATAAAAGAAAACCTTATGTTTGATCAATTGATTCTCGAATATTTTGACCCTAGTCAGGGGCCTAATTCTGGATGGGTACACGTGTCTTATAATCCCACTATATCTATGAATCGAAAAGAATATCTTATTGCATTCAAGGGTGAAAATGGTAAAACTAACTATAAACAAGTTTTAGGTTTAAGCACAGATAGATATGTTAAATAAAATAAAAAATAAAATTAGTAAATATTTAAATAGTCCGGGACCGGAGTTTAGAATATTAGTAATTGTTGCTATAATTGCAATTATTATTTTTAAATAATGTCCAACAAAACTATTCATTTTAAAACTGAAATAGTTAATGGTCTTTGCCCAGAGTGTGATCAAGATACTATATTAATATCTGTTAGTTCAGATATTTTTCAATGCACAAACTGTGACCACAAATTAGAACAAAGAATTAATGGTAAAATTAGTTACATTCCTGTAGTAACTAATATAGAAATGATTCCAGAATTAAAACTTAAGAGCTAGCTTTGGCCAAACAAAAATTTACACACTTCATACCTCGTGATCTTCCTAAAAAAAGAGGTCCAGGTCAGCATAAAAAAAATAAAAGTAAACAAGAAAAAAGACAACAAAAATCACGTCGTTACAAGGGCCAGGGACGTTGACAAAAGTTTAAAATTATCTTAGTTTTAATCTATGAAAGAGAAAAATATAAAAATAAAAGTAACTAATATTACAACTAAACAATGGACTAATTTGTTATTAGAATTAAATTTAGTTAAAAAAGCCTGGAAACCATATGGGGTAAACATAGAATTATCAGCTCCAGGTTCTAGAAGTATATTAGCGTGGGGTCAAAAAATAAATGAATATGTCAGAACAATGGAACAAAACAAAAAATCCTAAATATAAAAATCTTTGGTACAAGAAAGTAAAAGAACATGGATCTTCTAATATTAAACGATGGAATGTATCAGTTAGTTCCGTTAACAAAGCAGATGATGGAACATATGTCGTTATTGGTAAACGTATTAGATCTGTTTGATCTGTGTGATATTGTAAGATTAAAACTGACAACGTATCAAGACCATCCTGTCAACGCTCATGTAATGAACGATGGGAGTGGTTTCTTCTATGGATGTATTGGTCGTTAAATAGTTTCACCAACATTGCAAGCAAATTTTATATATAATCTATATCTTTCAGATTCTTCTGGATTCATGCCATCTGTTATTTTTGCTGCATAATGATGTCCAAACATATTACAACCTCTATAACTATTAAACTCAGTCAGAGGAGTTGTTAGGGGCAAGCATTTACCACTTACACCGCTACATACAACCATTATTAAAATATATTTAATCATTGACACCCTTGTAAAATTATATAATAATCCTATATTATTTGAAAACAATACAACATGAAAGGTATATCAAATGACAGATATAAGCAAATATAAAAGCGTAGCAGTCGATCACGATTGTTATAAAAAACTAGGAAAACTCCAAACTTCTTTAGTTCCTGAACACATAAAAATATCTAGGGCTCAAGTAGTTAAAATATTAGTAGAAGAAAAAACTAAAAAAGCTAATGGAAAAAAATAGTATTTGCCCTCACTGCAAAGGAAACGGATACATTAAAGCTACGATAGAAGAGGGAAGAGAGACTATTGTACTACAATGTATTACCTGTAAATCGCAGGGAGAACTGAGCAGCGAGGGGCGAGAAATACTTGAACTTAATGGAAAAGTTGAAGAACTAGAAGGTAAGAAAGATTTTCTAAAAGGCGTCTGTAAAAGAGCTGGAGCAGAAATTCATTTTTTAAAAGGACAACTAAAAGACAAGGAACCATTGGTTCTTAAACCAGAGTGGGAGGTTAAGGAATAATGTTGCCAAGGTTTCCAATTAAAATAATGATTTTTTTAATGATGATGACAATACTTATTTTTATACAATTATGAATGAAATAGATGCAGCGTACATAGCAGGGCTTTTTGATGGTGAAGGGTCTATAAACATAAAAAGAGGAATTGAAAAAAAGAAAAAACACAAAGGTAAACCAGGCTATAGACTATCTAATTCTATGCGTATTAGTATGGAAATTACTATGACTGATCGTTCTGTGTTGCTTTGGGTTCATGAAGTCTTAGGGGTTGGAACTCTAAAACCAAAAACTGTTAAAGGTCTAAGAAAAGATGGCACGCCTTATCTAAAACAATATAAATGGCGTTGTGTATTTAGAGACGCATACTATGTATGTTGTTTACTTTGGCCTTTTGCCCATACAAAACTACCTAAAATACAAGAAGTAATTGAACATTACACTACCGTAGGTAAACAGAACGTGGTAGATTTAACAGAGTATAAAGCAGTAAAGGAGATAGAGAATGGACTATAAAGAGCTAGCAAGTGACACTAAGAAAACTTTAAGAGATCAAGTTAGAATTTTAGAGTTTAGAAACGAAAAATTACATGGCTTAATAGGGAGAATGCAGAAAGAATATGCATCTGACATGAAAGAACTTATAAATACTTATGAATCTGAAATAACAAAGATCGAGAATGAAATGAAAGCTTTAAAAAGAAAGTTTGTACCTGATCTTGAAACTATTGCAGGGGTCAAAGAACAAGTTCCAGAGAATGACATCAGAGCAATGGACAAAAAACGAAGAGAAAGCTACGCTCGAAGATGGGAAAAGAGTGATAAAAAAGGTAAATATTCTGAAGAATGGATACGTAAAAACATTTTAAATAACAAGGACTTAACGTAAAAAGGAGAAAAAATGGCTAGAGAAAGATGGTTATATGTAAAAGATGGTAACATCATAAAACACTCAGAGAATGATGGCTGGTCTTTTGCAAAGAGAGGACCAGAAGAAGAGAATGAAATAATTATGTCAGTAGAAGAGGCAAAAGAAAAGGGAGTTTATAAAGATTTAGTTAAACAATCAGAAGTTTTGTCAGAGATTTTATCTAAATGAAATGGAATAAACAATTTGATTATCCTAAAAGTGTTAGGTCTTTAGTTAAAGGTTATAGACACTATGAGATTGATGCGTCCAGTCTGCCGTCGGTAACGACTATTATTTCTCAGACTCAGGACCCGGAGAAGATAGAATCCCTTGCAAAGTGGAAAGCTAAAGTTGGCGAAAAAGAGGCAGAAAATATTAAGAATGTGGCAGCATTAAGAGGCACTGCAATGCACGAGTATTTAGAGCATTACATCGCTGGAAAAGAGTTGCTAGATCTAACAGAGACGGGTGTTAAGGCTAAGTCAATGGCTCAGACGATCATTGAACAGGGTTTGCCTGATTTAGAAGAAGTATGGGGTTCTGAAGTAACTGTTTATTATCCTGGGCTCTACGCAGGAGCGACGGACTTATGTGGAATTTATATGGGGCGCGATAGTATAATAGATTTTAAACAATCAAACAAGCCTAAGAGAGCTGAGTGGATAACTGATTATAAACTTCAAATGGTTGCTTATGCAATGGCTCATAACTATGTTTATAATACTAATATTGATCAAGGAGTTATTTTGATGTGTACTCCTGATAATTTTTTTCAAAGATTCATAATAAATGGACGGGAGTTTCGAGAGTTGAAGTGGCGATGGCTAAGTAAGATTGATGCGTTTTACGCGACGCGCGAGGCTAGAAGCGAGTGACGAGAGGCGTGGAATCTTCCACACTTCCACGTTTGCTCGCGTGGAAGATCAGTATAATTTGTACACTTTGGTCGCAGTTAAGGGTGTTTTCCACGTTTTTTGGCGTGGAAACTAAAGTTGGCGTGGAAGCTATTCGTCAGGAATACCAATGCTTTCCACGTTACCACACTTTCCACGCCTATTCTGAACTGAAAAAATATTTTTCTATTTTGGAAAAAAAGTCTATAAGTGTGGAAGCGTGGAAGAGAGGTTATTTAAAATGATTCCAAAGAAATCTAAGTACAGAAGTGTTATTATAAAAAAGAAAAGATATTATTTTTACAAAATTACTTGGTTGGATATCACAGGTGATAGCGGGCACGCTACGTCTCATGAGTTCTCAGGTATGATGCCATGTGTTATGGTTACAAACGCCTATGTTTATGAAAAAGATAAAAAGAATGTAAGAACCTTTGCAAGTTATGAAGCAAACGATGAATTGTTTAGCGACAGGAATGTTTTCCCACGAGGATGTATAACCAAAATGGAAAAGGTGTTGATGTGAAAACTTTTTTATTTAAGATTTTTCAGATTTCTTACGGGGTGGTGTTATGTTTTTTAGTTCTGGGAGTATGGTCTCTGGTTCCTTATCTTCTTCCTTAATCTCATCAGACTCACCTTTAATTATTGGAGAGTATTGATCTATTATTATCTTCATTTTAGCCTCTAACTCATCAGCTGATAGATCATCTAACTTACCAGTTCTAATTATTTTTTGTTCAACATACAACCCTGCAGCTTTACCTCTAGATACTTCAGCATTGTTAGCCGCAGAAAAAGCACCTTTCTTTAACGCCTGATCTCTTATTTTTGCTAGTTCAGATATATGTCTTTCGTAAGTGACTTCGTATTTCTTTTGATACTCGTCTCTAAGTTCACCTATATATTTAACAACTAAAGGATATGTTTTGGGGTTCCTCAACTCAGACGCTCTAACGGCCGCTGAATCTTTTTCATAACCCGCCTCGACAGCGCATTCTGTTGGCGTCTTACGGCCTTCGTTGACCACCAATTCTTGTGCAAATCGCATTTGCTTTTCTGTTAATCTTTTAGGAACACCCATAGTATGTAGTCATCAATGAATTTAGCCCAGAGTGACTGGTTTGACTTTTAACGTAAATTAACGTAAATAGCAATACATGTTTGTTAAACATTTACAGGAATATTTAGATAAATTTACAGACGGTAAGAAAGGAAATGCAGTCAGTAATGCATCTATTTATTTAGATACAGGTAATAATGTATTGAAAAGAATTGCTAGAATAGAAGTACAAGAAAACCAATTGATAGGTCAATATGGTTTAAGAGTTGTTCTTAAACCCGAGGAAAGCAAAGTTCATAATTGGAAAAACATTAAATTAACTTAATGCAATGGCGTGAACAAATTCCTAACGTTCTCTGGACTTGTGAGAATTTCTTAGACAAACAATCATTTAATGACATTAAAAAGAAAGTATTAAAGACTGAAACTATAGATATGGAACAATCTAATTTTAAATACAAAGCTCATAAGGGTAGACTTCGAGATGATCCTACAATAACTGAACCATTCATACAAAGACTTAATTTTAAATATCTAAGTTTATTTAAAAAAGCAGCACCAGCACGTAATCTTAGTTCTACTCAGTTTGTTGTTAAGAGTTTTGTGCCCAATGAGTCTTATTATGACATACATAAGGAAGATCCTAAGATTTATGGTGAGTGTGCATTTATGTATTATTTAACAGATGAAATAGATGGAGACTTACATCTACCAGCGTTTGATTTCAAACTAACACCTATGGAGAATCTATGTGTAATTATGAAAACAGGAGTATTACACAAGGTAGATAAATGTTCAGGTCCCAGATTCTGTATAACTGGTTGGAGTTTTGCACCAGCAAACAGGTTAACTAAAAATACTTTAAAAGGATATGAACGAATTTAAACACGCTGAAGACGCTATCAAAGAAATAGATATTGCTGTGCCTACAGTTGCCTCTGATGGCAGTGTAATTAGGTGGGAGATTAAATTTTCGTACACAAAAGGTGATGTTGTGAAAACATATGACCAGGAAATTTTTTGGATGGAAGAGGGAGAAGAGATGTTTGAACCCAAACCTCCTAAAGATTTTACAGTTAAAGAGCTAGAAAGTTTACTACCTCTTGATGCTTGGGATGGTATTTTTCATAGTCAGTATGAGTCGCTCCACCCTCAGACAGATAGTTTAGATGTTAAAATTGATAAAGAATTTGACATAAAGAAACTTAAGCAGTAATGGAGTCTTTACTTTGAAACCGGAGACAAAATTTTGGCATGAACTTAAAAAATCTACACCTAAAATATCGTGGACTAGGATTGAAAATCTTAGCTCTTTCGGTACTCCTGACCTGTTGGGCTACAATACTAACGGGCACTTTTTTACGGTGGAGTTAAAAGTTACCAAGAGTAAAAAAATAAGACTTTCACCACATCAAATAGCGTTCCATGTAAAGCATCCACAGAACTCTTTTATCCTTATTAAGAGTGACTCTCTTAATGAAGTAAAACTTTATGAAGGCTCTCGCTGCTTGCAGCTTGTCGCTTGTGGCTTGACGCTTGATGCTTTGAGGGAAGGGCTTGATGCTTGCTGCTTGGAGCTGGAACGGGTTGGTTCGAAAGCTTGACGCCTGAAGATTGGAGCATGTGGCTTGCTGCTTGATGCTTGTCGCTTGACGCTCGGATCGTACCGTTGCTTCCATTTGTGATTATGAAAAAACCATACATAAGCTGGCGCACGCCCTCGGCTGTCCGTCGACTGCTTCGGGCTAATGGCCTTCTTCACGTGTGAAGTTTTTCTAGTGTTTACCATAACTAATATTTTTTATATCTTTATTCCAACAGGCCCTGCAATCTAAACATTGTCCGCCCTGAGTTGGCGCTGGGCAGCTGGGGCTTCCATCAGTCACCACGGTTGAGCTATGGGACCAGGCGTTGCCTGGGTTACCATCAACACGCGCAGCGGATAGTCTTATGATTAAATTATCAGGAACATCTTCAGGCGCTGGCAGGTATTGCCTTTCTTGTGTTGGCAGCCAGTGCTTCGTGTCAGGTGTGAGCTTGCACACCTCTATAATTTTTTGCATATGCTCGCTGCTCTGCAGGTCGCCGGCGTCATGCCATCTAAACCATTTTTGCCGCTTAATTTGTGCAGCCATTGCTTCGACCCATTGCGGGTGATTGATAGCGTCGAGCCTTCTATACTGGGCCTCCTTAATTGCTGGGTACCTGGTATAATTATTCTTTAATGCATAACAACCGAAACACGGGCTGGTTGGTATCTTCCTGAGCTTGGCGCCAGTTTGGCAGGCCCACGCTGGCAGGCTGTAGCTCAGGCCAGGCATCTTTGACGTTCTTGTCAATGAGTCTGTAATCTTTCTTGCTTCTTTTACTAACATAATTTGTCCTTTCTTTTATAGGATACTATAACATTATAATTCTTACGTGTCAAGCTTGCGGCTTGTCGCTTGCAGCTTGAGGCTTGTTGCTTGTAGCTCGGGCCTTGCGCTTCTAACCAGCGCCAGTGTTGGACCAGGATCCGGGCCCTTTCAGGCCCGGACTTTTTATAA
>Ga0209535_1000782_pt1 | contig 22110 bp, 22 predicted proteins | sample LinPmetageLP28_FD_184041 | JGI IMG/M metagenome (GOLD analysis project Ga0209535, IMG submission 184041) | Marine viral communities from the Pacific Ocean - LP-28 (SPAdes) (version 2) | ecosystem: Environmental > Aquatic > Marine > Oceanic | place: Pacific Ocean | collected 2009-08-22
AATACAACTCCTATAGAACGATTAATAGATATTAGAGGTGTGGGCGGACTTATTATTGCTCCGTACAACCGTCATGCTAATGGCCAAGTATACAAACCAGTAATCATACCGGACTGGAAAATACATGATTGTGCAGATCTCCCAGACTTTACTGAAAAAGAATTCTTACAAATAACAGGTGTACCGAAAGTTGAGAGTAGTGTGCAGACAGCACCTTTCTCTCTAGATGGTGTCTTGGAAGGATCTAGAAATGATGGAGCTGCTAGGATTGCAGGCTATCTTATATCTAAAAATGTAAACCTAGAGTTTGTCAGAGTATTCCTACAAAACTGGAATAAGAATAACAACCCACCACTACCGCAACAAGAAGTTGATTCAGTTGTAGATAATGTTAAAAGAACGCATGATCGCAAGAATCAGATAGCACCTTTGTTTACACAATCTACTGAAAGCATTACTAGACCAAGTGATTTGTTTAGCCCACCAGGACTGATACAAAACATGTTTGATTTTTGTGAAGATATAGCGCAAGTGCCACAACCAGAGTTATCGCTTGTTGGTGCATTAGCTTTAGCAAGTGTTACTTGCGGAAGATTGTATAGAACTAACATGAATAACTTTTCTAGTATGTATTTTATGGGAGTGGCTAAGTCGGGCCAAGGTAAAGAAAATATTAAAACATTCATAGAATCTATATTAAACGCATCCGAACATGAAAAATTAGTAGTAGGGGATGGTTATACATCAAGCGGAGCTGTGCATTCTGTTCTCAAGATAAGACCAACCCAAATAACTATTATGGATGAGTTTGGTAAAAGACTAGAAGCTATCAGCAACGCTGGTAACACCAACAAAGAAGACGGCGTACAAACCTTAATGGAAGCTTGGGGTCGTTGTCACGGGACTCTACGACCAGATAACTATTCTTTAATGGCTGTCCAAGAACAATTCAAAGAGCAGATGATGAACCGTGTTGCATATAAGCCAGCCATTACTTTAGTTGGCTTGTCAGTTCCTAAGAACTTTTATGGTGCATTAAACAGCGGTAGGATCGCAGATGGATTTCTTAATAGGTTTGTTGTTGTTGAATCTAATGAGCCAAGAAGAGTTGGGGATCTAAAAAGATTTACTGAGCCACCTATGAGTGTAGTGAACTGGGTCAATTACATACGCAGAGCAAAAGGCAATCTAACAGATGCTGGCAGAGACAACGCTGAGTTAGATATAAGTCAAACAGTATTAGAGTTTGACAGACAATCAGAGGAGCTACTACAAGACTTTGCAAGGGAGATCATCAAACGCCAAGACATCTTAGAAAAAGACAACCTTGAGCCTTTGCTGAGTAGATCTAAAGAAAAAGCTATGCGATTGGCTTTGCTTTGTACTTTAGCCTCTAGCGCTGACGCTACTAAGATTACAGCCGATATAACTAAGTGGGCGATAGATTACATCAGATACTACGATCTTATGTTTATAGAGGCCTGTAGGGACAAAGTAGCCAGTTCTGCAACAGAATCTAAGATAAAACAGGTTTTATCCTTTATTAGATCTAGAAACGGCGAAGGCATTTCTAAAAGAGAGGTAGATAGACACGAATTATTTAGGAGTATGAAGTCATATGAAGTAAAAGAAATTATTGAAAGATTAAAGAATGCTGGAGAGATCCAGGAAATAGAAATTAAAGTTGGGGGCAAAGGTAGACCAGCCAAAAGGTTTGTTGCTGTAGATCCTAACTTCTTTGAGGAATAACATGAAAACACCATCATTAGAAAGCAGAGAAGATCAGAAGCGAGAAGAACGAGTAGCAGGATTTTTAGAGGGCCTATGGGGTGTCAGCTGTCATAAGTTACCGCCTAGTTATTCTTTGGATTATTGGATAGAGTCGGCAGAAAATAATTACTGGTGTGAAGTTAAATGTAGAACCTTTGCTTACGACAAGTACGACACCATTATTATATCTACCAACAAACTTAGAAAAGGATCTTCATTCGCACTAGCAACCGGAGTGCCTTTTATTATTGTGTATGCTATGACTGACGGTATTTACATGCATAAATGGAAAGAAGATTTTACCTATGATGTCAGAATGAACATAAGCGAAAACCCTACTTATGAAGAAGACAACGAGCCATACATACATATACCTGTAGAAGATTGGATCTGTTTATCAGATAAACCGTTGGGTATGGACCGTAATGAAATAGGTTTCTAATGAGGAAGAATGCACCAACCACTAAGCTTACTAAAGAACAAGAAGCTTGGATGGAAAAACAAAAGTTATATGCAAGCCACCCTATTTATAATAATTCTTTAATCAGAAAAATCTGTAATGATTTTGACGGAAAAGTTATAGAAGTAAACGGTAAGAATATTACCCAAGCCTAGACGGTCTGCCAAATAACTGTTCATCAAAGTCTAGTCTATCTCTAGCCAAAGGATCTACAGTCGGCATTTCAATTGATGATACATCTGGCAGCGGTATGTTTGCTTGAGTTGTACGCAAAGATTGTTGAGCTTGAGTGGCTGCATCTCTTGCTTTATCAGTGGTAGATCTAAATATCTTTTTAGCTTGATCAATAAAACCTTCCTCTTCAGCTTCGTTAACAGCTTCCTCTGCAATTTCCTCTGCTTGTTCTCCTATAATTTGCGCTTCTCCATTTATGTATCTTACGCCAGCTAATCCTGCTGCTCTTCTTGCCATACGAATTGCTTCACTAATTGATCCTTTGTCTGTTTTTAACATTAAGCCAACAAACCTTGGATCTGAAAACAATTGCCTCATAATAGCCAAACCAGCTAATGTGGGTAAGGTAGCTAATGGAGCAAATACAACACCAGCTGCAATACCAGCTGCTACCAATCCACCAGCAGAGCCACCCCTACCAATCTCACCAACCGTTGATAGATCTATATATCTTTGGAAATCTTTTAAACCTTGAGTAACTTCTTTACCAAACATAGCTTCTAAAGTTTCATCACCATAAGTTTCAAGCGCAGATTTTAAATGTCCTGGCTTAAATATTTCTGTTATGTTGCCCTTACCGTTGTAATTAAAATCAATTGATTTAGCTAAAAGTTTTTGCATACTAGATTGTTGAATGCTTTTAAAAACTTCAGGACTTACAGTTTCTTTTAATATTTGTATATTAGATCCTGCATTTGGTCTAAAAATAGATTTAACAGTTTCATCAACTCCTTTATTTGGAAGATCTACAATAGCTCTATTAGCTTCAAAAATTAATCTCTTTTCTGACTCATCTGCAAGTTTGCTTAGTTGTTGAACAAACGCAACACCTTGATCGCTATCAGATAAACCTTTTTTAGAAGCAGTAAAATCGTTGACAAGATTTTTCATATCAACAGGCTTTAAATTTGGTTTGAGTTTTGCTAATTGATTTATTGTTTGCAGCACTAAGTTTCCTGTGCTTCTTCCACCTCCAGCATCTTCAAACAAAGCTAGCAACTTACCTTCATTCTCACCTTCAAACTTTTTAATTGTCCTTGCAAAAGCGGTAAAATCAATTACATCTTCTGGACCAGATGTATCAGTAGATGATCTACCAGCATTATAAAATAATCTTTTTCTAAGTTGTCCTTTTAACTCTTGTTCTTTATTTGATGTTTGTCCTAATTTTCTTTTGTATTCATCAAAAGATCTAAGGTTTTTAAATAGATCTTGTAAATCTTTTGTTTTACCTTTTTCTACTAATTTTAAATACACTTCATCTGCATTAGTAGCTCCTCTGCCTCCTTGCTCAATAACCCTATTAATTGCTACTCTATCAAACGGTTCAAGCAATCTTGCTGATAATTTATTTGCATCTCTTAATCCTTCTATCGCTTCGTTTAAAACTTTTTGTTGAGCTGCTTCTATTGTAAAATCGTCTCCTAAATTTAAAGTTCTTAGTGTGTCAGCTAAATTTCTAGCAAATTCCTCTTCTCCTGTTTGCTCTAAAGATGTAAAAATACTATCGGCCCCTTGTTTGCCTTTAGTAACTAAACCCGCATCATCAATATTTAAAGTTCTTCTATCATCAAATTTGTTAAGCACAGCAATTAAAGTTCTTCTAAGTTGAGTTGGGACCATGCTCATTTCTGCATAATCCTTTAAAGTATCATAAGAATTTCTTACGTTTCTTAAATCTAATTTTCCTGTTAGTGCTTTTTGCTCCATATCATTTAATATGCTGTCGATTTGATTTACCAAGTTAGCACTAATATCTGGATCTCTAGCTCCTCCTAATTGCCAAGCGCTATTTGATTCTTTGTACTGTTCAAGAATATTTCTTGCGTCCTTTAAATATCTTGCTTGAGTTCTTCCAATAGTATCTCTTAATGCTCCAGCAACTAATTTTTCTTCTCTGGTTCCACCAGCAGGAACTTTCATTAAATCTAAAAATTGTTGGTCTACTCCATCATATTTTTTACCAATAGTCCTTACGACTTGGCTTCTTGCTTGTTGCAAAGTTTCAATAATGCTTGTTCCAACTTCTTCTAAACCTTCAATCTGAGTCATATCACCAACATTAAAAGCATCTTCTTGAATGTCTTTTAGTAGTTCATTTAATACTTTGGTAACATTTTGTTCTTCCAAACTTAAATTATTTCTAGCAAGTTGAATTTGTTCGTCAAGACTACCTTTGGTTGCTTCACTAATATATTTATTTGATGCAACGTCATGTGCATCAATAGCTTTAAGTAAATAATTTAAATTACCAAACAAATATTCATTTGCTTCTTTAGCTCTTGCTGGCCCCAATACTTGTTCTGAAATTTGTTGAGTTCTTCCAGGTAGTTGTTTTTTAAGTGTAGCCTGAGAAGGAATAAACTTATAATCCAACATGCCAACTTCACCTTTTTTAATAGCTGCTTTAATTTCTTTTTCAGTTGCATCTCTACCTAAACGTCTGTCTAAAGCCATAACATCCGTTACAACTCTACCTTTATTACCTTGTCTTAAAAGTCTTACATCACCTTGAGGAGCTTTTCTCCCAAGAAGCAAACCATAAGCTCCACCTACGGCCTCTCCTAAACCTTGACCAACAGAACCCAAGATAAATTCAGTTGTATACAAACTATTTAAATCATCTCTGTCTTGTAACTGAAATCCTTGTTGAGTATCAAAAACTTCTTCTTCCGCAGCTTTACCAACAGCAGAACCAACACCAGATGCAAATATGTTAGCTAAAACTTTATTGCCTCCAAACAAAGCTCTTAATCCTTGAATAACTTTTAGTTGAGGAGATAAGAAAGTTAAAGCACCAGCAATCGGGCCTGCTATACCAGAAAAGTCAGCAAAGTCTCCTGTACGAAGATTAAAACTATTTTCATCAATAACGGTATTAAGGTTAATTACAGAGCCGTCTGCTAATGTTTTTTGTTGTACGGGCAATCCTAGCTCTTCTAATCCTGTTGGGGTAAGAGCTAACTGGCCTTTAGTATTTCTTGTAAAACCTTCGTTACCTACTTTGTTTTCTAAAACAGAGTCTTGATCTTCAGCCGTTTCTATACCTTTAATAGAATTAAACAAATCTCTTAATACTTTGTTTTCTTCTTGTTCGGTTTCGGTTCTTCCTAGCTTGCCTCTTAATCCTTTGTAATTAACACCTGTTTCATAATCAAAATATAGTTTGTCATAAAAAGGAGATATAGCGCCTTTTGCAATTTCTGCTTTTACTTTTTGCCTAGCTTCAGTTGCATTTTCAGCTTCAACAATTTGCGAAACACCTTCCGAAATATTGACTTTAAACCGTTGCATTTTTATTCAGCTAATCCAATCTCTGTTAGATTAGATTGAACATTCTGTCCTAACAACCGTTGTAAAACAGCTGCTGCTTGGGATGCTTGTGGATCTATTCCTTGAATTTCTCCGTAAATAGGAAGTAAGTTTACAAAAAATTGTTGCCCATAAGTTCCCTGTTGTCCCAATATAGGTAAGGTAGTAGCTATAGTTCGTTTTCGTTTTTCATTATTGTCTGCTAAACCTCTACGAGATTCTCTAAGTTTTCCAAGAGTAATGCTAGGATCTTGTGTTAAAGACAAGTCTCCAAATACTTCTAAAATAATAGTCCTATCTCTATCAGAAATAGTTCTACCAGATTCTCCTAATATTGCTTGCAAGTTTTTTTGTCTTACAACTTCAACCAATTTATTAACTTTTTCTTGAGCAGATAATTCACTAAATTCTTTTTGCGCTCCAAAAAAAGCACCTACTTTATCAGCAAAAGAATTAATCCATCCAAGAGCGCCGCCCACAGCTTCACCACTTTCTTGAGCTTCCACAATGGTTTCGATTGCTAAATCTACAAATCCTGTAGCAGCTACTCCACCTTTAAACTCATTTATATCAGTCATCATTTTTTCATTTAGCTCAATAATTTTATCCGTAGGCATAGGTTTAGCACCAGTAGCCGCTGCTTTTGCTCGAGCAAGTTCTATCTCTCTTTGATATTTTCTTTCTTCTTGATCTGCTAACAATTCTCTAGCCGCTCTCTCTTCAGCAGCTTTTGCTGCACCAGATGAAAGACCTGTACCAAATTGGCCTGTCCTAACAAGCTCACCACCAACATTTCTAATAAAGTTTAGGAAATTATCAGAGCCAAAGAATCCTGGCTTGTTAGCTAAAGTTGTAACAGCATCATCATCTTTTTTATCAGGAGATGTTTCTTCTTTTTTCTTTTCTTCTTCGTTAATCTTGTCAGCTTCTTCTTGAGTTAGATTAGGATCTATATCAGGAAGTGTTGGAATAAACTTTTTTTGTATTTCATTTTTACTTTCTTCTTCAGTCTTATTAACATTTACGGTTAAATCTTTTATTTCCTCATCAATAAAATCAGAAATACTTAAAGGCTTTGGAGGCCTAACATTTAAATTAAACTCTCTTTCTGCTGGAGTATCTTCTATTATGTCTTCTTGTTCATCAATACTAACGACAGAAGGTTCTTGCCTTATAGGACCTACTAATAGATCTTGTACTTCTTCTTCAAAATCTTGTATTTCTCCTGATTGCGCTCTATTTAAAATAGATGCTAATTGTTCATTTGAATAACCTCTTCTTAATAAACCTTCATTTGAAGGAATAAAACCAGGACCAGCCATAGGACCTGCTGGTATATTATTTGGAGAATCAAAAGGATACCGATCTGTAGTAAAAATATCTTTTGGTTTTTCTGCATCAGCCATAAAACCAGATCCTAGTTGAATGCCTCTCTCAACAATTTCACCAGCCGTATCTTTTACAACACCACCAATATCTTGCAGGCCAGAACCAACACTTAAATAATCTGGAAGTTGTTTTCCAAATTCAAACATACTAGGGCTTACACTAGAAAATCTAGCTTTCCTTGTTCCAACTATTTTTCTAAATATTTCTTGAGTTTGTGGACTGTATGAAACACTAGGATTTTGAATTAATGCTTCTAATTCTGGTATTGGTGCAGTTTGTAAAATTTCAAAAAGTTTGTTTTCGTCTAATGGAATTTGTTGATTATTTTGTTTGTCAACATAATAGTATTGATTAGCACCACCACCTTCTTGAAACATCCTTCTATTAAGAAAGTTCATGTTAGTTGCCTCTGTTTGGTACTAAAGCTCCGTAAGCAGAGAAAGCTGCTCCAAGACCTTGAGCGCTTGGATCAGGAGCCATACCGTAGGTAGAATCAATCTGGCTTCCTGCTTGTTTGTAGCCAGGTAGTAAAGCACCAATACCCTGCATAGTTTGTAACGGCCTCATTTGCTGTTGCAATTGTTGCGTAAACTGTCTTTGATTTTGTAGATCTGCAATTCCTCTTGCACCAGCACCAAAGCCTGCTAGTTCGGCTCTTTGGCCTCTGTTTAATGCTTCTAGGTTTGTTCCTATACCAGACAGCTGACCACCATATCCTGCTAATTGAGATCCTAGTTGAGAAGCACCAGCTCCTCTTTGTGCGCCTATACCTAACAATCCAGATGCCGCAGCTCTTTCTGCTTGTCTTTGTCTAGCAAACTCTCCAAGGCCTGTTTGTTGCGCTTGTGAGAAACCTCTTGATCTAATGTTTGATAGTGCGTCACCTAGGCCCCTACCAAGGGCTTCTCTTCTTTCATCTGCACCAAGTCTTGCCCTAGATCCAAAAGCTGATTCGCCGCCAGCAGAGATATTCTGCGCTATTGCTGCTATATCTTGTTTGTCGCCAGCTTTCATTACATCATCAATAGTTTGTTGCACAACCGCATCCTCGTAAGGATTGTAGAATTGTTCTGTCATGCTAGGATCATAAGCACCTACGGTTCCCTGAAGAAGATCTTCAGCTTGAGTAAAGTATGGATCTTGTAATGCTTCTGCTCTTCTAGATTGCTCTATGGCTTGATTAACTAAGTCTTGTTGTTGATTAAAGAATGGTTGAAATGCACCAAGACCAGCTTGCGCTCTTTGTCTTGCTATATTTTCTAGCGAATCTAAACCGGCAGTTTGTTGTAAAGGAACACTACTTCCTATTAAGTTTGCACCAGCTTGTTGTAATTGATTGTAAAAACCAGGAGTACCATCTGATCCAAAATACAAAGCCCGTATAAGCGGGTCTGTTATTGTTTCAGCTGTAACTTGACTCTGAAGTACGGGATCTACTGAGTTAGCCATTACGCCATACCTCCAGACTCATTATATTGTTCAAAGGTATCCATTAGTTTATTCATTACACTTACACCATTTTTTCTATTAGGTTGGCTCGCAGCTATTAGTTCAATACCTTTTTTTGTTTTATTGAATTGAAAACCACCAGCGCCGTTGTTAGCAGAAGCCGTCATTACAAACTCACCATCACTAAGCATAGCTGGTATATCATCAGATGTTCCTGTACCAGGACCAACTGACTCACCACCTTGACGCATATCTAGGTCGCCTATTGCGGCTAAACCACCTTGATTAAACTGTGGTCTAAATCCTATCGGGCCACCAAACTTTGCTGCTTTTCTTACGCCTAAATCAAAACCAGCAAATACAGGAGCTGGGTTTAGATCTGGTCTTATTGATTGTCTTATATCGGTTAAACCACCTTCGGTTCTTTTTGCAGCATCTTTAACAGCTTTACCGTATAACAGAGCTAAAGCAGCCATTTGTGGGTTTATGCCAGAGCCTCCTCCGCCCCCACCAGAACCAGGTAATAATCCTTTTGCTAAATCTTCACCAGCCTTAATAAAGTCTGGGGTATTGCCTTCACCCAATATTGCTCTACCAATATTTACTCCCGAGCTTGGTTTTACTGGAGTAATAGTTGATTTAGTTGTTGGATCTAACTTTGCATATTCTTCAGTTGTAACTGTATTACCCATAACATCAACGTATTCCGTTGGTATATTACTCATAGGAGAAATACTTTGTAGTGGGTTAAATCCTTGAGATGCAATATCTGCAATATTAGTAGTAATATTTCCAGCTGCATCTAGGTATTCCATCATGCCAGTATTAACATTATATTTACCTACATTACCGCCCAGCAATCCACCATAACCTTGCTTCTGATCACTTGCCATACCTTTTAATACGTTTTTACCATATCCCATAAGATCAAGTTTTCCGCCAACTTTTCCTATATTTGAAAATGCGTCACCTAACTTAGCTCCACTTAAAATACCAGTACCACCTTTAATCGCTTCTAAAGCACCATCTTTACCAAAAACACTTTGATTACCACCAGCCATTACGGTCATGATGTCACCAAGACCACCCTCACCTTTAGCAAGTTTAAGCGCAGCATTACCTTTTTGATAAACAGCAGCAAACGGTTGCCAAGGGCCAGGTATGACAGCGGCAACAGGCGCTACTTTCTTAACTACCTTCTTAACGCTTTTAGCTAGTTTTTTCAAAAAGCCAAACTCTGCTTGTCCTGTAATAGGGTTGATAGACATACCAACGCCAACTTCATATTCTTGCGGATCCAAGCCAGCGGCTTGCATTTCTTTTTTAATTAGTGATTTTGTTTTGTCTGAGATGACTGGAGGGACAACCATTTCGCCTTTTGCAACGTGAGCCATAAAGCGATCTTCGTCTCGTCCTAGTGCTGCTAAGCCTTGTCCTGAGTTGTCTATTACGTTCATTTATAAATTCTACCCTATTCTTCTATACATTTTAACCAAAATACAAGTAAGTATCTATTTCCTGATTCTACCGATAGGCCTCTATGCATATGGGTAAAGCTCGGAAATATTAGAGCGTGGCCTGTAGGTAATGGTTCAACTGTACCACGATTTAAAAACTCAGTCCCGCCTCCCTCATACTCGCCTGTATTTAAGGGGACAACCATACTAATGTCAGCGCTTGCATCATGATGCCAAGCACCTTGTTTTTTATCCTTTAAATTATAGTTAGCTATTTGAATTGCACCACCATTTACATGCCTATTCCAAATATTCAAAAATATAGGATTACCTATAGTATATATCGTTTGAAACAAAGATTGATAGACTTCTGGACAATTATCCTGAAAAGTTATTTCGGGTATTTGTCTAAGTGTGTCCTCTTCAGCGTTAGGAGTAAACCCGTAAAACCTCTCTAAATTATGCATTTCATCAACTAATATTGAGCAAAACTTTTCAGAAAAGAATGGAACCGTATATACATCTTTTAACGGTTCTTGAATTATGTTGTGAAGTTTATTCTTTACAGGATTGATGTTGCCTTGGCTATTGTAAAAATCTACTATGTTTGGCATAGAGTCTTTAACAGCGTCAAAGGTATGTTTGTTGATGTACCAATCAGCAGGATGTTCAAGCAATATGTTTTTTGTTTTATATTCTTGCGCTTGAGCTAGTTCAGCCATAATTAAAAACTTGCTACGTTTATTGCTATATCACCAGCTATTTTTATATCTACCTTGCCTAGATCAGCAGAGACTTCAAAACCAAGGTTATTGGTTCTTTCTCCTATATCAACCCATTTATTTCCTGTGTATACCTGCAAAACACCTAAAGTGGTGTTCCAGATAATACTGCCAGCTAAAAAGTTAAATTTAAGTTTGTCTGCATCATTTACTTGTTGAGTTTTATTAATATCAATTGCGCCTAAATTTATTTCTAATATTCTAGTAAGTCTATTAAAAATATCAGGAGTAACTGTATCAGATGCAAGCGGTAGTTGAGTTTGTAATATTTTGCTCATCTTTTGCCATCAGTTCTAATGTCAAGTCTTGTAGCACCTAGCCTCCATCCAATTCCTAAATTACCACTATTGTCCGCATCATCATCTGATTCTATTCTTAAAACTATTTGCCTTGCTCGACCCCGCACAAAAACTTGCTGGGTATCTTTTTGAATAGCGCTAGTAGAACTTACAGCTAAAGAGTCTCCAGGATAATTTCTGGTTTTTACCACCATATTAATAGAACCGTTTTCATTAGAATTTTGTAAAAATTTAAAATCAGGAATAATTGTTCTTATAAAAGTAAATTGTTCACCATCACCCAAGTCAAAATCAGAACTTTCAATAAACACATTGGTCATAGGAGATCCATCATCGTCAAAACCATTTTCTTGTTGATAAAGGTAACCGTCACTAACAGCTCTAGGATAATTTTCTGTACTTGCATCTATCCAAGCAGTTCTGGTTAAAGAACCATAAAACCAAACATTTTCTAAATAATTAAAGATTACATACCTATCTACTTCCGTAGCATTTTTAGAACAGTAAAACCATCCAACTTCATTTTTATCAGCAATCGTAAATGCATTTATCTTAAATGACTGAATTAGATTTATGTCAGAGAAAACATAATCTTGTACCGTACAAGGTAAGGTTTGCACACTACCGTTATAAACATAAAAATTGTTATAACTCATCCAGTAAACGCCTTGTGGAGCAGTTACCGCTGCTTTTGGTCCAATCAATCCAGTTCCTTCGTTAATTAAATTTACAGCAAAAGTAAGAGGCGGGCCAACAAACTGCATACTGTAAAAAGCAGTATCGGTCCAAATTAATATTTCTTGCCTAGCTTTTACTGAACCTATGATAGATGAACCAGAAGACAATCTTAAAGAACCTGCTGTATTTGTTGTTTGAGGTTCAAATTCTAAAGAATTTTCTTGATCGCTAAATGCAATTAACATAGGATCTACTACACCAGTTCTTGAACTGCCTGATATAGGATCTGCACCTAAAACAATTAAATGACGATCTTTTTCTGAGGTGATGACTTGTAAACCTACGGTTGGAACCTGATTGGCTCCGGCAATAGTAGATAGATTAACAGCTCTAGTATTTGTGCCATTATTTTCTACCCATTTATAAATACCAGCTGCTCTTTGATTAATAATTATATCCTCACCAAAATTATCGTGAGTCCATAATCTAAGCTGATTAGTGCTTGATAAGGATGAAGCAGATCCAAAACTTCCTTCTCCCCAACCATTTATACCCCACCCAGTACCCGGCAAATAAACATCAAGACCTACATTTATTTGATAAGTGCCAACGGTTGATCCGCCACCATTACCGCTGTCTCCAGCCGCAGCTAATACTGTATCGCCGCTAGTATTTTTGGCTTCAATCGTATATGAATTAGTATTTACAATTGTTGCTATTTGATATTCTTGATTAAGTACCGCAGCAGTAATATTGGCACCAAGAGATGCTGCTCCTGAAAAAGTTACAAAATCGTTAACAACTGCACCATGAGCTGTATCAGCGACAGTAATTGTTGCATCCCCAGTTGCAACCTTGGCAAAAGTTACATCTCCTGCGCCAGTGGTTAATCTAATTGGAGTAATATCATTAAAGGTAGATCCTTCTTCTATATAGTATTTAAATGTTGTTCCTAAGCCTAAAAATTTTGTTCCAGATAATGCTATCCAAGAGTGTAATGCCCTGCATGTTCCTAAAAAAGTATTTGTGGTTATTTTTGACCATCCACCAAACTTTTCAGGTCTGCCTTTTCTAAAACGAACTAAATTGCAATCAAACCAACCACCCTCATTATCGTAGTCAGTACCCTCTCTATTTATACCTGGTCTAAATACTGTTTTTTGTAAAGCCATTTTATATATGATCCCATGCTTTTCCTTCAAACATTAAAGCTTCTGCTTCTCTTCTTCTTGTAAGACCAGCTAAAACTTTTCTTTCGCCATTTACTGTAGCTTTGTTCCAACGCTTTATTTGATTTGGTACGTCTTCGTAATCACCTAAATTTAATTTTTTTAACAAAGTAGATGCTTTTAAATTTACTGGTCCTAAGTTGTATACCCAAGAAACTAAAGAATCAAACTGACATTGGTTTAGAGGAACTGTTACGAGGCTGTTAACATAATGCTCATACTCATCTTCTAGTTCGCGCCATAACATAAAGTCGGCTTTCTCTTTAGTCCATTTATCACCTTCTTGTACTTCTTTGGTATGTCCATATCCTATAGTCCAAACTCCTGCTGCACATTTGTAAGCTTCTAATTCGCAACCTTCAAATTTTTTTATAATATGAAATCCATCATCTGAAATATTCATTATATTGCTACTACCCCTGTTAAAGAAGCTATTAATAAAGTTGCCATAAATCCAAAAGTTCCAAATACAGCCATTTTGAGCGTTCCATTTAGATTGCTCATTTCTTGTTTTATTTCTGCTGTTTCTTTGAATATGGTCTTCCATCTTTCTTCACATTTTGCTTCGTGAGATTTTAAGTCGGAATGCACATCTGATGCTGTTTTTCTGCTAGTCATCTTTATCAGGTGTATTTGAAGCACCAAAATAAAAAGATATAACAGCAGACGCTAATCCACCTAAATATCCTAATACTAAGTTAATAAGAGCTTCAGAGTTTTGCTCTGGCGGTTGTAGTGTGACTAAGAATATATATCCCATAAAGCCACCAACGACAGCAATACCCATAATTCTTGCAGTCCAGTCTTTACTAAACTTGCCTCTAGCATCTTGTTTGTCTGCTACTTCTAACTTAAATACATCTACCTCAAGTTCTTTCATCTGCAACTCAAAGCTTTGCTCTGCTTTTTTAAGCTCAATCATTTGTTCAGGTGTAGCCTCTTGTATGGCTTGATTGATTGCTTTTGGTTCTGCTTTACAACCTAAGACTTGTGCAACAACTGATGCAGCCTGACCACCTAAAGGGCCACCTAATGCTGAACCTAATGTTGGAGCTATGGCACCAACTACATTTTTTATTAAATTAAATTTCATAATTACCCCGCTAATGGATTGCTATCTTCTAACTTGTCTATTTCTTTCTCTAAAGATTGTAAGTCAGCTTTGATGGTAGCTATATCTGTTTTAATCTCTGTAACATCAGGAACTTCAATATTGTCTATTTCTTTTTCTAAAAACTGTACTGATGTTTCTATAGCAGCAAAGCGTTCTTCTATAAACTTTTGTGCTTGCTCTGTATCACTTATGCCACCTATTTGTGCTTCTAGGTTATCTAACCTATTTACATACTGAGCGCCTTGATACCCAAAGCCAGCAAGTGTTGTAACGATACCTGCAAGGGCTATAAGTTGTGTCGTTTTGTTTTCAAACCAATTCATTTCAGTCTCCTATAATGCTGGTTGTAATTTTCTTAAATCAGTTAAAGTTTTTATACTTTGTCCTGCTAGACCATAAAATGCAGCAGTATTATCTGATATTGTATTATTAGTATAAATGCTTTTTGGTTCATACCACAATTCTTTTTGCGGCATGTCTACTGCTCTATAAGCATTAAAACCTGGTAAAAATCCCATAACGGCAATAATAGCGTTTTCTGAACCATACTCGCCAGTCTCTTCTTGTTTGGCCGCAACTTGTTCTTGAGCCGTTTGTAGGTTCTGAGCAATAATATTTTCTACAGTTGTTTCGCTGTCTGTATCAGCACTTACAGACGCAATAGATGTATCCATTTGGTCTTGCGTTGTTTCTACTGTTCCAACTGAAACAACAGCGTCTGTTGAAACTGTTTCGGTTTCTACAGATGTAGAGCTAAAAGAAGAGCCGGATACAGACATGCTACTCATATTAAGAACTTGATTGGTTTGAGCAGTAGATGATGCAAACTGATCTGACATGCTAGGCGAACTACTGGTGCTAATACCAGAATTAGATGAGTTACTTACGGCATTACCTGCTGCTAAAGTATTTCCGGTAGCATGTATAGAATTACCAGAGTTAGTACCGCTAACACTTTGATTTGCAACTGTTATGGTAGATGCAACAACTTTTAATGCTATATCCCTACTAATAGAACTTTTACCTGTAGCCTCTTCTCTTTCTGCGGTTTGAAACTCTTCTTCAAAAACTTCTTCAAACTCTTCAACTACTTCTTCTCTTTCTAATCTTTCTTCCTCTATTTCGGCTTCGGCTATGCGTTCTTCTATAGCTTCAAATATTTCTTCTACAGCTTCTTCTTCAAATATTTCTTCTATAAATTCTTCTTCAGGATCATCAAGATCAACAAATTCTTCTTCATGTCGTTCTTCAAAGTGTTCATTTGTTTCTTCTTCCAGTCTTTCTTCTAGCTCTTCAATAGTTTCTAATTCAATAAATGTGTTTGGTTCTGCATAATCTTCAACAAGAAATGTTTCTTGAAATATAAACTCTTCTATTAATATATCGTCTTGATGATGAAAGTTATCGTCATGATGTAGGTTAAATTCATCTATAAAAGGCAAAGGTTGAGAGTCAAAGAATATAATTAATTCTTCAGGCTCTGGGCCACCAAAGAATTCTTCAAAGTTATCACCGTTAAATTCTTCAAAAGGTGGAAACATATCATCTTCAAATATTTCTGTAATAGTAAATTGTTCTTCAAAACCTTGGTTATCGTGATGATCTTCTGTAAATATACCTGTGGCAAATTGATCTTGTTCATCTATAAAACCATAGTCAACCTGCTCATCATCAAAAAAAGCTACTGAATCTTCTTGTCTGTAACCTTGGCAAAACGGTGCGTATTGTGGATCTTCATCGCATTGCTGGTCATCATAAGCTTGCCAATAATTAGGGCATGATTCACTATAAAGACCAGTTATATTACATTGTTGAGTTAATAAAGCATCCGCATATCCTGAACAACTAGAATCGTTTAGTGGGTCACTACAGTCTACGCCATTACCGCTGCCTGAACCGTACAAAGAACCTCCATTTTCAAGCGTGGTGTTAATGGTGGTGGTGTTCCAATTGGTATTAACACAGGCGCTAGAGTTGGTTGTACCAGTAGAACATTCATCATGGTAATAGTATGTGTATGAATCTTCTTTTTTAGAACCTACTTCACCAATTAAAACGTCATGGTTGATAATCTCCAATGCGCCATAGCGTATGTCAAAAGAGTTATTGTTCCACAGTATTATCTCAAAGCTGTTGTCTGTATTGCTTCTGTTGTACTCCCTCATGTCGTACCAACCAAAGATCATCTTGCCTGAGTCACCCCAAGACTTCATACGAGAATTATTGTCTCTTATAAGGTCAGTCCAGAAAGGGTATATGGTGTAAGTGTGCTGTCCGTTAATAGGGTCAGGAGTATAGTCATTACAATAGCTACCATTATTGCCAAAATGTAAACATCCATTTGTTGCCATTCGTGCTTGTGTAAATGTAGAGCCGTAAAAAGTAAAATTAAAAGAAAGGTCAATTGCAGGACTAATACCATCATCTACAACTTCGTATGCTAATTCGCCCTCAAAGTTATTAGCATTTGTTTGCAAATGATAAAGGTCTTGCCCTGCTTCATAGGTGTACTGTCCATATACACTAAAGGATAACAGACTAGCTACTGCGTAGCATAAAACTCTTTTTTGCATTGTTTTTTAGTTTTAGTTTTTCTTGTGTAAATAACTTTGACTGCTCCAACAACGTCTTTATTGATCTTGTCTCGGTTAGGGTTTCTATCGTGGGTGCATTCTTGTATAAAAAATTCTTCTTGTTCTTTAACATCTGGTCTTTTTGATGCGTTGTCTGCCCAAGCTTTTGTGGCCTCTGCTCCAATTTTACCTTTGTAAGGACAAGGCGTACCTGCCATCTCCATAGCTTTAAAAACTCTTTTATCTTGGCAAAGAATAGATACTGAGGCCACTTTCATACCAGTATCATATAGATACTTGGAAAGTTTTAAGCGTTCACAGTTCTCGTCAGTTACAGTAGCTCCTGTAGAGAACCCAAATACTTGCCCTTGGAATGCACCAGAACGGCCTACAGTACAAAGATCTTGCGAATAAGACATAATGCTTGGAGCTATCGCAGAAGCTGGAGGAGCTTTGCTCTTGACGTTCTGATTAATAGTTTGAGTAGAATTAGATTCGTTAATGTTTCGATTCGTATTGTCCGATTTTGTGTTGTTATTGTTTTGGTTAACATTATTGGTTTTTACGTTTGAATCAGAAGTAGACTGATTAATATTGGTGTTTTGATTTGTATTAGAGCTGGTCGAAGTAGAATTATTTGTATTGTTAACATTTTGATTTACTGTTGAATTAACCGTTGAGTTAGAAGTCGAAGTTGAAGTATTGACGTTGTTATTCGTATTGGTGTTATTCGAGGTCGAATTGTTTACATTCGTATTTGAATTGGTCGAATTATTTGTGTTTGAATTTGTGTTTGTCGAATTATTTGTGTTGGTGGATACGTTGGTATTGTTATTTGTATTAGTGTTCGTATTAGTATTTTGATTAGTATTGGTGTTCGTATTGGTATTGTTGGTCGTTGTGTTGTTAACGGTATCAAGACTGTTGTTCTCACAATACTGAGAACCGTTAACGCAAGCTGTACCTGACTGTTGAGATGACTGGGCGTTGGCATTAATAGATATACCAATCACCATTGTTATTACTAATAGAAAGCCTGCCCATACAAGCATGTTGTCATGTTTTCTTTGGTCCTTCTTGTTCATTCGGGGTAAAAACTCCTAATTTAATTAATTTATCTCTATTGATTAAATGTTCTGCTTCAATATCATTTTTACTTTGTCCATAATATGCAACAGCCAAAAAATTTTCAATCATAGAAACATTAATATTAATATCATCTACAATAACTTCCCCTAAAACACGGCCATACTTTCCTTTAGAATCTTTTAATTTAGATTGTAAAACAATTTTTTTACCATTAGTTATTGCATCCTGCAAAAACTTAGCGGCTAATTTACCTCTTACTTTTTCATCTTTGTCCCTGGTTCTAGATTCAGGCGTGTCAATACCATAAAGACGTACGCGACATTTGTGAAGAATAGAAAATCCAAGATCAAGAATGACATCAATAGTATCGCCATCAATAATTTTAGTAACTTGACAACTATACTGATACATTATTTTTTTCGGTTGATTTGGCCTCTTTTTTTTAGTACTTGAGTGTAAGCCTCGTTTATGTCAGGAGTGGTGAGATCGTCAGCAACATACTGACCTTTTTTATTTCTAGCTCTAACAGTTTCCATATCCTCTTTAAGAGGATTGGGTAGCTCTTCTGAACTAAGAGGCTTAAAAAAATTTATTACTTTTTTAAACCAAGACATGCTATTTCTTAAATTTAGAAACTATTTTTTTAACATTTGAGATCATAATATCCCAATTGTCGGGTGCAAAGCGTTTTGTTGCTAAACATGCAACCGCTAGAATAATTACTAATGGTATTAATACATCCATTATTTAGACTCTTCAGGTTTGTCTTGAAGCTCGTCAGTTTGCTCATCAATGTTTTCAACAACTGTATCAATTACGCCTTCGTAAGTTTCTGCTACTGTACCAACAAGACCACTAACATCTTTTAAAGCTGCACTTGAAAGATTGCCTGCTGTTTTCATAGTTGTATCAACTGTAGTCATGGCAATATCTTTACCACCTTCAATTGCTGAATTAACTGTTGCACATGATGTAGCATATAAGCCAATTAAAATTAAATATAAGTTTTTCATTTTTACTCCTCAAAGTTGTATCAACTTGGATAATAGCTAGTAATTATAACTTTAAAGTAAATTAACTACTAGTTGTTTTTTTTTCTTTTAAAGCTTCTTCAGACACTTCCTTAGAAGCTTCTATAAAAGCCTGGTTAAAAACTTGTTGAGATGCTTTTACTTGATCTAATTGAAACATAAGAGTTTTCTCTTTGTTTGCAAGATCAGTTAATTGCAACTGTATGTATTGTTGTTTTTCTGACAGCTCAATTTCTTTAGTTTCTACTTTATCTTTAGACATTAGTTAGCTGCGATATATGCTTTGCCAGTTGTAACTCCACCACTACAAGTAGTTTTTTTACTTGAAGATGATCCTTTTACGTTAGGTGTTTCATCATTTGAGTCTACAGGTTCGTAAAGCAAGATAGTTTCTAAATGGTCTACGTTACGTTGTACTAACTCGTTTATTTCTGCTTGAGTCCATGTAGAAGCTATTACATTTCCATCAGGATCTGTAGTTGAACCTACATATATTGAGTTACTACCGTTAGTGTTAATGTCGTTGATAACCGTTACACTATCGGTTGCTGCTGTTAATACTTCTGCTACTGTTGCCATTTTATTCTCATAATTGTGATTTAAGTGTTTCAACTTCTGCTGAAAGTTCTTGTACTGCTTTTACAAGCATTGGTACTAAAGCACCATCTGCTACATTTTGAACACCATCGGGAGACTCTCTCCAAATAGAATGTCCTTCTTTTATTTCAGGATGTGCATCTATCGCTGTTTTTACTTCCTGTGCTATAAAACCATGATTGGTTTGTTTAACTTGACCTTGTACTGGTTCGTCTGAATCAGCATCATAATAGTTTACAAAGTCCTCAGATATATCTTTTTTAGATTTCCAATTATAGGTTATAGGTCTTAAATCGTTAATAAAAGAAAGTCCTGCTGTTGAGTCTTGAATGTTTTCTTTAAGTCTTTCATCAGAATGAGCAGACCAAGAAGTTGTACTTCCATTAAGTGCAATATGAACTCCATTACCACTAATACCTATTGTTGCTGTTGCTGCTCCTTGTCCTAAAGCATAACGACCATAGACACCCTCATTACTAACTGAAGCTGATGAAGTTCTAGCATAAGCTCCTACAACAGTATTATCAGCTCCTGTTGTTACAGCATTTTGATAATGAGCTGCCTGATAGCCTATAAAAGTATTATCAGCTCCTGTTGTTACATTTCCACCTGCTTCATAACCTACAAAAGTATTTTCAGCACCTGTACATAAAGTTCCTGCATTATAACCTACAGCAGTATTAGCATTAGATGTAGTATTGTAGGCTAAAGCATTTGAACCCAAAGCAGTATTATAAGTTCCTGTAGTGTTTCTTGTTGCTGATAAATAACCCATTGCTATGTTGTAACTTGCTGTGGTATTGGCATCAAGAGAACCATAACCAATGGCTGTGTTGTAATTTCCTGTAGTATTTGCATACATTACATTAGAACCTATACCTACATTAGCACCACCCGTTGTGTTCGTTATCATCGCATAACGACCAATTGACACATTATCACTACTTGTTGTAGAAGCATCTGAAGCTGCATACCCTATCGCAACATTGTAATTACCAGTTGTGTAGCTTCTACCAGCAGAAGAGCCAAGAGCAGTGTTTTGTGTACCTGTTGTATTTGCTGATAAAGAGCTTGCTCCAACTGCTGTATTGTGGTTTGCTGTGGTGTTGGCGTCTAAAGCTGCATAACCAACTGCTGTATTACTAGCTCCTGAACTATTTGCTGCCATTGCTGCTGCACCAAAAGCAGAATTATTAGAACCTGTATTTCCTCCTAATGTAGATTTTCCAAAACCACAATTATAATTTCCTGAAACATTTGCATCTAAACATTTAAAACCAAACGCAGCATTTTCTATTCCTGTTGTATTTAATTTTAGTGCATCTTGACCAAATGCAGAATTTTTCCCACCTGAAGTATTTGCTGCTAGAGTTTGAAACCCTACAGCTGTATTTCCATCTCCTGAAGTCAAAGCTGCAAAAACATCCACTCCAACACCAGTATTATAGTCAGCAGCATCAATCGTGCCTGTGGTTGTATCTCCAATCATTATGGAGGATGTGCCAAATGCTTTGTAATTAAATTGCGAACCATTAATGGTTAGAACATCTGTTTCTGTAGTTCCGTCTACATCTACATTTCCTGAGATATCTAATTCAGTACCTACTAATTTTTGTGTGAGAGTAACAACACCATCACTTGCGATTGCTATTGCATCTGTATCTCCGACTGAGCCAATTTGTCCTGCATTAGCAATAGTAATACCACCACTATGAATATCTCTACCAGTAAAAGTAGCTACACCATCAACTTGAAGTGTAGAAGCCATATCTACTGCTCCATCAATATCTACAACATCTAGGTTAGCTGTTCCATTAACATCAATAGCACCTTCTAGGTCTATATCGCCACCAATAATGACATCATCAGTAACTGTAAGATCGTCTTGTACTTTAAGGTCAACTACATTAAGACTAGCAAAAGCATCAACAACTTTAGCTCCACTTCCTGCTCCATCTAAATAAACTGCTTTAACATCTCCTGGTGGAATAGTTATAGTAGCTCCAGAGCCTTGTTTAATAATTATATTTTGAGAACCACTTGTACCATTTTCGATAAAGTGCATTCTGTTAAGTGTGTTAGGAGCAATTGTAATAGTACAAGCTGAATCTAGTGTACCTGTGTATTCAATATACATAGCTCTTCCTGGATCAGTTGCACCATCTGCTACTGTAGTCGTATGAGTATCAGCATTGGTTGTAATGCCTTCTGTGCCGTAACCTAATGCTTCACCAATCAGCTCTAAATTAGTATTTGTAGTATTTCCCCAGGTACCTGACTGATCTCCTGTGGCCATCTCTGCTAATCGCAGATCGTTTACATATGTACTTGCCATTTATTTACCTCTTTTTTTTATTCTACGCTACTTCTTCCCAACTTGGTATTTGAGTTTCATCTATTTCTGAAAATGAAGATGATTGCGTATCTGTTATATTAGTATAATGCGGAGTTTGGTTTTCATCAATAAGTGACCATATTAACAAGTTACCAACTTCTCCTGTTGCGCTAACACCTAAAATATATACTTTGGCTTGAGCGTTTGGAATAATAGATCCAACTTGTCCTGTAGCTACTTGACCAGTTGGGATAATATTTACTTTTCCTGTTACAGTAACTGATCCAACAGCTGAAGTAGCGGCAATACCTG
>Ga0209535_1000783_pt1 | contig 22097 bp, 24 predicted proteins | sample LinPmetageLP28_FD_184041 | JGI IMG/M metagenome (GOLD analysis project Ga0209535, IMG submission 184041) | Marine viral communities from the Pacific Ocean - LP-28 (SPAdes) (version 2) | ecosystem: Environmental > Aquatic > Marine > Oceanic | place: Pacific Ocean | collected 2009-08-22
AAAGAAAAAGAAGCAGAAAAAAGCTTATTAGTATGAACTGTTGGACATGTAAGACAGAGCTTATATGGGGCGGAGACGAAGATTGTGAGGATTGCGAAGAGTACGTCATGGTTTCTAACTTTAGTTGCCCTAAGTGCCAAGCGCACGTTGAGTTTTATGTGCCCCGAGAGCTAGATGACTGAAGTAAACAAGATCGAGTGCGTACGCTGTAAAGCCTCGCATTCTGAAACACTGTACTCAGGAGACGATCGGCTCTGTGTTTACTGTAAAGCGGAGATCGCGGAGCAAGGACCGTTGCCCACGACCCCCGAACCAGAAGAAGAGAAGATATCAACGTTAGAAGAGAACGCACGAGCAGAACTAGCGCTTAGATTTCTAACTAGAAAGAGATTACTACCGTTTGTAGAACGGTTTAACCCAGATTATCAGGCAGGCTGGGTACATAAAGATATATGCCAAAGACTAGAGGATTTTTCAAAGGATGTTGCTGAAAAGAAGTCTCCAAGACTTATGCTCTTTATGCCACCCAGACACGGTAAAAGTACGCTTGCGTCAGTGGCGTTCCCAGCTTGGCATTTGGGTAGAAACCCGGAACACGAGTTTATTAGTTGCTCGTATTCGGGTTCGCTTGCAATGGCGTTTAGCCGAAAGGTTCGTGGGCTCTTGCGTGAAGACGGTTTCAAATCTGCATTCAAAACCCGTCTCGACCCGCAGTCACAGTCTGCTGAAGCTTGGCTCACAACTAGTGGCGGTGGTTTTGTCGCTGCTGGTGTCGGCGGTGGTATCACTGGTAAAGGCGCTCACATACTTGTTATCGATGATCCGGTAAAAAACAGAGACGATGCGGAGTCACAAAATGCTAGAGAGAGCACATGGGATTGGTATACATCAACAGCTTATACGAGGCTTGCGCCAGGTGGCGGTGTACTCGTTATTCTTACTCGCTGGCACGATGATGATTTGGCTGGACGGTTACTTAAAGCAGCAGCCGATAATGGGGAACAGTGGGAAGTTGTTAATTACCCCGCTCGTGCCGAAGTGGATGAACAGTATAGAAAGGCCGGAGAGGCATTACACAAAGAACGATACGACGAAGACGCCCTCGCAAGAATAGAGAAGGCAGTAGGACCAAGAGATTGGTCTGCGTTATATCAGCAGAATCCGGTTGCCGATGATGGTGACTATTTTACGCGGGACATGATTCAGTATTACGACCGCGAAGACATTGACCACGATCGCATGAAGTTCTATTGCGCATGGGACTTGGCGATTGGTAAGAATGATCGCAACGACTACACGGTAGGCATAGTTGTTGGTGTGAATGAGTACGACGAAATGTTTGTTGTGGACATGGTTCGCGGCAGGTTTGATGGTTTTGAGTTGGTAGAACAGATTCTTGATTTATATGAGGTTTGGAAACCGTCCATCATAGGTATTGAGAAAGGTCATATTGAGATGGCCCTCGGACCGTTTCTCGAGAAGCGTGTACGCGAACGAGGTTTATACGAAGCGTACTTTAAAGATTTAAAAACTGGCAGGCGTGATAAAGAAGCCAGAGCGAGAGCCATCCAAGGCCGGATGCAGCAGGGCATGGTTTTTTTGCCCAAAGAAGAAACTTTTACGGGCCCTTTAGTGGCAGAGTTGTTGCGGTTTCCTAACGGAGTCCACGACGATCAGGTTGACGCACTAGCTTGGATAGGTTTGATGATGACTGAATTTAGTACATTCATAGAAAAAGTCGAACATATCCCCTCTTGGCGTGATCGTCTCCCTTCTCTGCTTAAAGGCGAGCGAACTAAATCGGCAATGAGCGCATAACGATGGTAAAACAGACAAAGATATCCCCAGCAAAAGAAGAAGAGATAACACGTGGTCAGTGGGAGCGCTATGAACGGGCTCGAGATAACGGCCATTTGGAATATGTTCATATGGCACAGAAATGTGATGAGTATTACCAAGGTGAACAATGGGATGACGAGGATGTTTCAGCGCTTGAGGCGGAGGGCCGCCCTGCCCTGACAATTAATACCATACTACCGACTGTCAATACTATTCTTGGTGAGCAGTCTACTCGACGGGCCGATATCCAATTCAAACCCCGGCGCGGAGGCGATGAGGATGTTGCGCACACACTTACTAAGCTTTATATGCAGATTGCTGATAGTAACAAGTTGGATTGGGTCGAACAGCAGGTGTTTTCAGACGGTTTAATTATGGACGGTCGAGGTTATTTCGATGTTCGTATGGACTTCTCAGATCATGTAGAAGGTGAGATACGAATCACGTCCAAAGATCCTCTGGATATCCTAATAGATCCTGATGCAAAAGACTCAGACCCTAAAACTTGGAACGAAGTATTTGAGACTAAGTGGATGACTCTCGATGAGATTGAAGAGTTATACGGTAAAGAGAAAGCGGACAGGCTGTTGTTTGTAGCGGAGAACGGGATGAGCTATGGCCCTGATTCTGTTGAGTATCAAGAAACCCGATTCGGAGATACTGAAAATTCTGATGACTTCTTTGGGACAAGTACTACAGGCGACGATGAATATCGAATGGTAAAGTCTTTGCGCGTTGTAGAGCGCCAACATAAGAAGCTAAGTCGCACGGATTTCTTTGTAGACCCTAACACTGGGGACCAAAGACAAGCACCAGAGGCTTGGTCAGATACAAAATCTAAGAAGTTTGCCAAAAAAGCAGGTCTATCGCTTGTAAGCAAAGTTATTAAGAAGGTCCGATGGACAGTTACCTGTGATCAGGTTGTTCTCCACGATGGTTGGTCGCCTTATAACGACTTTACTATTGTACCTTTCTTCTGTTACTTCAGGCGCGGACGACCTTTCGGCGTTATCCGCAACCTGTTATCACCTCAAGAACAGTTAAACAAAATCGCATCGCAAGAATTACACATTGTTAACACTACAGCTAACTCAGGTTGGATGGTTGAGTCAGGCTCGCTTGTTGGGATGACTGCTGATGATCTCGAAGAGCATGGCGCAGAAACAGGACTCGTGCTTGAGTATGCTCGAGGCACCTCTCCCCCACAGAAGATACAAGCTAACTCTATTCCTACTGGTCTGGACCGGATCGCTCAAAAAGCAGCGTTAAACATAAAAACAATATCAGGTGTGAACGACTCTATGCTGGGCACGGACAGCGCAGAAGTGTCAGGCGTAGCAATTCAAGCTAAGCAGAATCGTGGCGCAATTATGATCCAGGTCCCACTGGATAACCTTAGAAAGACTCGCCAGTATTTAGCTGAGAAGATTCTTAACTTGATACAGACTTTCTATAGCGAGCAACGCGTCATCCAAGTCACAAATGATGCAGATCCATTGAAGCCTCGAGAGCCTATGGTCATTAATGAGATGACCCCTGAAGGTGAAATTATAAACAATCTAACAGTTGGAGAGTACGACGTTATTGTATCCACTGCTCCGGCTCGAGATAGCTTTGATGAAGTTCAATTTGCTGAAGCGATCAGCTTAAGGCAGGTCGGTGTTGCGGTACCTGATGATGCCATCGTTGAATACAGTCACCTTGCTAAAAAAGCAGAGTTAGCAAAACGCATCCGAACCTTAACCGGACAAGAACCACCAACACCCGAACAAGCCGAGGCAATGGCTCAGCAACAGCAAATACAAATGCAGCAGTTGCAGCTTGAGATTACGAAGTTAGAAGCTGAAGGTCGAAAGATTCAATCAGAAGCCGCGCTAAATATAGCGAAAGTACAAGATGTAGCCGAGGTAAATCCACAGCTACGTATGGCAGAGCTTCAAGCGAAGATGCAGATGAACCAAGAGCAGTTAGGGCTGAGACGTGACCTTTCTGCAGAAACAAATACTATCCGCCAATCTCAGTCTGAAACTAGTGCGGCAACCAAGATAGCGACAACAGCTATGCAACAAGCAAAAGCTCAAAACCAACAGGAACGATAGGAGTTCTAAATGATCGACAAAACCGAAGAAACAAAAGAAGAAGCAACCCTCGAGTTCGATTTGATGCCTGGAGCAGACAAAATCGAAGATGGAGACTCTATAGATCTCAGCTTCAACGAGGTTGAAGAGCCGGTAGCAGAGGCATCTCAACCAGAAGAAGCCGAAGCCGAAATAGAGGAACCTGAAGAAACTGTTTCTGAAGATGAACAGAGTACAGAAGAAGAAACAGTTGAGGAAGAGGTTGAAGAGGAAGAAGTCGTTGAAGCTGAAGAGGAAGAAGTCGTTGAAGCTGAGATCGAAACCGAAAAACCTAAGAAAAGTCCGATGGTACCTAAAGCGAGACTAGATGAAGTACTGGCAAAACAGAAAGCATTACAGAAGCAATTAGATGAAATCAACGCAGCCAATGAAAAAGCAGAAGAAGCGCCCGATGCGTATGATTTCGATGCAAAAGAAGTTGAATACCAAAACATGGTCTTGGATGGTGAGTCAGAAAAAGCGGTTGCTCTTAGAAGAGAGATTAGAAAAGCAGAGAGAGAACAGCTTGAGTACGAAATGCGCCAAGAGATGTCGCAAACTGTTCAGCAAGATCGTCAGATGACTGCCTTACAGCAAGCTGCTACGGCTATGGAAGAGGCTTACCCTGAGTTTGATCGTAATTCAGAGTCATTTAACGAAGATATGACCAACGAAGTAGTGGAATTAAGAGATGCCTTTATGGTTAAAGGCTATGAAGCCGTAGACGCGTTATCTAAAGCTGTAAATTTTGTTGTGAAAGACAATGACTTAGATAAGACCGCTGCTGAAGGTTCCGCACTTACAGCAAAAGCCAAATCAGTGGATGAAATAGCAAAAAAACGCGCTCAAGTGAGTAAAAAACTGAAAGCCGCTGAAGCGCAACCCCCGGAACTACCCGGAGAAAGCGCGTCAAGAGGCGAGAGCAAAGGAATTGATCTAGCAACAATGACTGAGGATGAATTTAACGCACTACCCGAGGCTACTTTAAGACGACTTCGTGGTGACATTGTTTAAATGAGGTAACTTATGCCCGCACGAAAAAAGAAAAAACCAAGTATGAAAGGATTTTCTCAGAAGAGTGGGGACAAACGCCCCACTAAATCTGGCGCGGGTATGACCGCTAAAGGAGTTGCAAAATATCGTAGGCAGAATCCAGGTAGCAAATTAAAAACGGCGGTTACAGCTAAAAAAGTAAAACCTGGAAGTAAAGATGCGAAGCGGCGCAAGTCATTTTGCGCAAGATCTGCTGGACAAATGAAGAAGTTTCCTAAAGCCGCGAAAGATCCTAATTCACGGTTAAGACAAGCCCGTCGCCGATGGAGGTGCTAACAGATGCCAACTAAGAAAAAACCAGCCAAGAAGACAGGTGCTAAACCAACTAACCCCGCGTTGTATTCTCGCGTCAAAGCAGAAGCAAAACGTAAGTTTGCAGTCTATCCATCCGCTTATGCAAACGGTTGGCTAGTGAAAACCTACAAGAAGCGCGGCGGGGGCTATAGAAATGGCTAAGCCAAAAGGCGGTTTAACTGCATGGTTTGGTAAAGGTAAAAAGGGGGACTGGGTAGACATCGGTGCCCCTAAAAAGAATGGCAAGCGCCAAGCGTGCGGACGTAAATCAACTAAAAAAAGTGGTAAAAGAAGCTACCCTAAATGTGTACCAAGAGCTACAGCCAATAAAATGACTGCAGCACAACGAAAAAGCGCCGTAACTAGGAAAAGAGCGGCGGGAAACCCAGGAGGAAAACCAACTAATGTAAAAACGTTTGTAAGAAAGAAGAGGAATAAAAAATGAGTGATAAAGGCATAGTAATACCTACATACGCCATCCCGCTAGTAGTCAGTTTGTTTGTTGGTGCTATATCTTATGGCGCGGCACAAGCAAATGCCGAAACTACAACTAAAGAAGTCAAACGCATCGAAGTCATAGTGAAAGAGACAGCTAAAAAAGCGCAAGAGAACGGACAAGCGCAAGCTGTAACTAGCACTAAAGTTGATGCGATTGTTGATTCTTTGGCTCGACAAGAAAAAATTCAAGAAAAGACTAATGAGCAGATCCAAGCGTTAGTAGCGGCTCTTTTAGCTAAAGGATGAGAATGGTGTTCGCTTTACTATTCTTCGTCAATGGCGAAGTAGTAGAAGAGCAGACACAATATTTTTACAAGAAACAGCACTGCCTATACATGTGTCAAGAATTGGCAAGACCCTCGCGTAGATACGAGGCAGTTGACTGTGTGTGCAGGGTTATGTGGGTTGATGCTAGCAAGACGGGGATCAAATGAAGCAGCTTGCTTTCGTTTTATTTCTACAAATGTGGAGTGGCGGAATGGTTACAGAAACCATCCGCATCGCTGTGTGGGAGGATATTAACGTGTGTGTTTACTTTGCAAGAAAAATTAGCCTACAAGCAAACTCTGAATACGATGTCCCCGTGTCTGCCTACTGCATTCCGGAGTATGTTGATCCTGAAACAACGGAGATATTTCAATGATTAGTGGTCAAGATTGGTCGGACAAATATACGTGGGGCGGGTTGATTCTCGCTCTAATACTCCTTGGGTTTACTATGTACGCTTTAATATCTAGGTAAGTGTTGCATTATTTTATTAGCTATACTAATATCTAATGTAAGTTCGTCTGCCAGTACGATAACTGGTCGGCCCGTAGCCGTAAAAAACGTATCTTTCGCCTGTAAAGGCGTAAAACCTTCCGAGGTCGCGCCTCGCTAAACAGCGCTAGTTCGTCGTCCTACGATACAGGAATACGGATTAGCCGCTCCTAAAAAGTCGGCTGATAAAGCGACGAGTGTCGCATAAATTTTTGCTAACTTAATAGGAGCCTATCATGGCCTTAACAAACTTCGGTACGCTTACAGGCGACCAACTCCAAATGTGGAGCCGCGATTTCTGGCGTGTTGCACGAAATCAATCTTTCATTAACCAGTTCGCTGGTTCTGGTTCTAACGCGATGGTTCAGCGAGTAACTGAGCTTACTAAGAACCAAAAAGGCACTAAAGCCAACATCACTTTGCTTGCTGATATGACTGGCGACGGTATTACTGGCGACAACACGTTGGAAGGGAATGAAGAAGCCCTCCGCGCGTTTGACATCAGCATTGAGCTAGACCAGTTGCGGTTTGCAAACAGAATTGCTGGCCGAATGACTGACCAGAAAACTGTTGTTAACTTCCGAGAGCAGTCACGAGACGCGCTTGCTTATGCAATTGCCGATCGATGCGATCAGTTGGCTTTCTTAACTCTTTCAGGTGTTGCTTACACGCACAAGAACAACGGTGGTCTAAGAACTGCTTCCTCTACTGCTGGACACGACTTGGCCGACCTAGAGTTTGCATCAGATGTATCTGCTCCTACTCCAGCCCGACACTTGCGTGTAGATGTGTCTGGAGGTACTTCAACTCTTGAAGATGGAGACACGACTGCTGTAACTACAGATGACAAAGTGGCTTATAGAGATATCGTAAATCTAAAGGCATATGCTAAAGATAACTACATCCGTGGGATTCGTGGTGCTGGTAACCAAGAGACTTTCCACATGTTTGTTACTCCACAGCAAATGGCTGACCTGAAGCTTGACTCTGATTTCCTTGCTAACGTTCGAAACGCGGGTGTTCGAGGAACTGCGAACAGCCTGTTCGCGGGTTCTTCAAGCCTGATGGTTGATGGCGTGATGATCCATGAGTTCCGTCATGTGTTTAACACTGCTGGCGCTACTTCTGGTTCTTCTAGCAACGCTGGAGCAGCTGGATACAAGTGGGGCGCAGGCGCTAACGTTAATGGAGCACGTGCTCTGTTCTGTGGTGCTCAAGCTCTTGCAATGGCTGACATTGGTCTGCCTGAGATGGTTGAAGATACTTTCGACTATGGCAACCAGTCTGGTATTTCTGTAGGTAAGATCTTTGGACTACGAAAGCCTAAGTACAACAGCGACATTAGTGGCTCTGTACAGGACTTCGGTGTGATTTGCTTAGATACTGCACAGTAATATGACCCCCCCTTCCCTCTCTTCCTTTTCTCCCAAGGAAGAGAGGGTTTTTTATATAACTTAGGAATTAATCATGAAGATAATTAGCGAAAAGCCATTACGAGTGGCTACTTTAGGTGGGACAGTTGTGTTATTTGAACCCGGCGTTGTGAGAGAAATGTCTGAGGAAATAGGATTACTCGCTATCCAGTTGGGCGCAAAAGAATACAACGATAAATATGTAGAAGAACAAAAAGCAGAAGTTGCTGATTTTGAAGAAGTTGAAATGGTACGGGCGCGTAACGAGAAAGGCCATTATATAGCCGACGATCCTTCAACTCCTGATGTAAATGAGGCATACGTGCCCAAAAAGGCGCCTGAGCCTTCATCTGATCTAGTGACCTTACTAGAAAAAATGATGGACGAAGGTGACCCAAAGAATTTTAAAGCGGATGGTTATCCTAAAGCTGCAGCTGTTAACAAAGCAATGGGACAAACCGTCAGCAGTGATGAGCGAGATTCCGCATGGGAATCTATACTTAATTCGTAGGTATGACGCATGGCTACAACAGTTCAAAGTGTAATTGATCGGGTCCAAACTGTTTTGCAAGACACTACTGGGGTCAGATGGCCAGTTGTAGCAGAGCTTGTGTTATGGGTAAATGATGCGCAGCGTGAGATTGCTCTTTTAAAACCTGATTCGACTGCAACAAACACTACAGTCACATTGGCTACAGGTACAAAGCAAGACATACCTGCTGCTGGAAATCGATTGTTACGCGTAGTTAGAAACATGTCTGCGGCAAGCGGCGGTACAGGAAAGAGATCTGTTCGACTAGTTGCTAGGGACCTACTAGATACACAAAATCCTAATTGGCATGACCCTACCGTTACTGGTGATGCAAAGCATACAGCCATTGTTAAGCATTATATATACGACGAGGCAAACCCTCGTAATTATTATGTGTACCCAGGTGTAGCGGGCAATGCGTATCTTGAGATCATTTATTCAGCCAACCCTGCAACAGTTGCCCAGTCGGACAATATGACTATTCCTGACATATATGCGACTTCAGTTATGAACTACGTGTTGTATATGGCCTATATGAAAGATGCTGAGTTTGCGGGTAATTCGCAACGAGCTAGTTCTCATTTCCAATTGTTTACTGCGTCTGTTACAGGTAAAGGTCAAATAGATGCTGTAACTGACCTTAATATAGACAAACGGCAACCCCTTCCACCAATGGGCCGAAGTTAGAGGTAACAAATGGCGATCCCTTATGAAACCCTCGTACCAGAAATCTCTCCCTACCTTTATGGGTGCCCTGATTTTTTAATAGAAAATAACATTAGGTCGGCTGTTATAGAACTTTGCGAACGCGCAAGTGTATACCAAGCAGAGTTAGACCCTATTACAACGGTATCGGGCCTATACGAGTACGATTTTGAACCCCCCGCTGGTACAGCCGTTCAAAAAATACTTTGGGTGACTCATGAAGGAAAAGATTTAGAGCCAATTAGTAGCGCTTTACTAGAACAGCGAATCCCCAAATGGCGTTCGTCAGGCAATAGCAGTACTCCGGCTTATTTTGTAAAACAGTCGTCTTCTTTATTTTGGTTAGCACCAACACCACCTACGACTATCCCCAACAGCACCATAATCCGCGCTGTTTTGAAGCCTACTCATACAAGTTCAGCTTGTGATGATGACGTAATGAACGATTACAGAGATGCAATAGTCAATGGCGCACTATTTAGATTGTTGAGGATACCCAACAAAGATTGGACCGACTTAAAGGGCGCAAATAATTATGGCATGTTGTTTACCTCTGCAATTATTGAAGCAGAAAGGCGTGCACGACAGGCGGATACAGGAATAGCAAGGACTGTAAATTATGGCGGAGTTAAGGGCGCTTGGAAAACAAGACGAAATAGGTACGGCAGAGAGTTTGGATAGCCCAGTTTTTACTGACATACGGTTGCATAGCGACTGGGTACTACCAGCAATACAAGATATTTTAGATGAGCAACCACAGTTAACGTTTACACCTGCTGATGTATACATAGCGTGCGAAGAAGGTTCAGCGGGTTTATGGATAGCAGACGAGGGTTTTGTTATCTCGACGGGCGTTACGGATGAGTTCACCGGGAACAGAACGTTTTTAATCTGGTTAGCGTGGGCAAAAAAACGCGGCGAAAATTGTGTAATTAAATATTTTGATTTTTTTGAAGAAGTAGCGCGAGAAGCGGGTTTTATAAATATAGAAGTACGAACACCAGTTAGAGAACTAGAGCCTTATTTACTAAATGAGAACTGGAAAATAGACACAGTTGTTTACACGAGAGCTTTGTAATGGGTAGCACACCAAAAAAACAAGATTATCAAGCATCTGCCGCAGAAAAAGCGTCAGCAAGCGTGGCTTTACAGGAGCATAAATATTTTAAAGAGAAGTATGACCCTTTGCTCCAGAAAATGCGCGACCAGTCTTTAACAGCAGATGTCGGCACCACACTTCGGGGACGCGCTAATGCTGACACTATGCAAGCCCTATCTGGGACATCAGCCCAGCGAGCGATGAGAGGCGATAGTGGAGGTGATTTATCACAGGCTTATCAAGGGCAGTTGGGTATTGCTAATACCTCGGCTAAGAACATACAGAATAAAATGCAAACAAGTGTTTTAGGTACAGCAAGAGGCCAAGCAGCTGACGCACAATCTGGTATGGCCCAAGCATCAAATCTTGCTACATCGCAAGCGTTAACGAGAGCTAAAGCTAATCAAGATGTGGCACAAGCCAAATACTCTGCAGCTGGGCAGATTGCAGGCGCAGCCTTAATGCAAGGTTTACAGAACCGAGCAACTACTGGCACTCAAGTAGAAGATCTGGGCCCTGAAATGGGTTTCCGTGAGACTTCAAAACAAGGCTCTTTCTTTAGCCCAGTTAATGACTCAAGGCAATCTATTGGCGGATTTAGTAACCGTCTCAAATACACAAATTTCTTCGGAGGTGGCTAATGAGTCCTCTAAGTACGCTAGCGATGGGCCGCTACATGCAGAATAATTCGGGTGATTTTTCAAAAAACAGCGGGAATACGGCAGGCGGGTATTCAAGCTCGGGGTACAACGTTTCTGATCCTGACGCTGCTTATGCACAGATCACTCGCGAGCAGTTTTTAAATTATAAAAATAACTATGGCGATTTTGAAAACAAACTTATAGACGATGCCCAAAATGATACTAGCCTAATAGATCAAGCACGAGAGGATTCAAAATCCGCATCGGGCCTTGCGGCAGGTATAGCAAGTCGAAACGCGAGCCGCTATGGAGCTAGTCTTACTCCTGCGCAGCAACAACAGCAGTCTCGTATGCTACAGAGGGCCAACACGTTAGGGACAGTACAGTCTATTAATGATGCGCGTATTGCTCAGCGAGAAGCTAACACAAACAAATTATCTGATCTAATTAATATCGGACAAGGTGTGAATAGATCATCTTTAAGCCAATTAGGGTCGGCAGCTGCCAACGAAACTCAGAGGCAGAACGCTTATACACAGGCTCGAGCGGCTTCTAAAGCTCAAACTTACAGTACTATCGGCGGTTTAGGTGCAATGGCAATTATGGCTTTGGCCTTTTAACGAGAAAATATTATGTCAGCTTTTTTAGATGGATTAGTAGGCGGCGCAAGCTCCGTACAAGCGTTTGGTCAACAACAATTTGCCAATAAAATGGCGCGAGAAAAACTTGATTTTGAAAAAAATAGGTTTAGCGAATCAACTCGCCAATTCGACCTGAACTACCAACTTGCTCAAGATCGCTACAAGATTGAAGAAGATACAAATAAACGCGCCGAGTTAGCGGCTCCGGGGATTCGTACACAGACCGAATTATCTAACATCACTTCGCAAAACGCTTTAGATGAAGAATCTAAAAGAAAACTTATTGAAGAAAATGATGCAAGTATTGGGCAGCTAACCGCCGCAGGCTATATCAACGAGCAGGCTGGGCCTCTTACCTTAGATCTTGAGCAAACAGTAGCTAACATCAAAGTCGGGGGAGCCGTTAACGATCAAGGTATTCTTTTATTGGCTAATCGCGATCCTGATTTACCTGAAGGTTTTACTCTTGACAGAGTTGAGAGAATCGGGAACACGGGAATGTTGACCATTAGTGGAAAGTATGAAGATGGTAGCAGAGGGGTACTGACCGTTGACGGTAAGATCTCAAAGGATTCAGAGGTTGCTCTGATGTCTCCCGATCTGCTAGCGAGGTTAATGGATGACGAGTACCAAACAAACGTACGCCCGAAAAGCGAACTCGGCGCATCTAGCGCGACTGTCGAATATCTAGTATCAACCGGAATGGCTCAAGCTGATGCTGAAACGGTAGTCAACAGAAATACTGCACGGGCAACATTAAAAACGCAAGTTACTGGCGAACTAGATAATGCTGCAAATGATCCCTCTACGGGCGAGGAAAAAAACGTAGGAATGGTTCGGCAGTTTAAGAGTCTACTTGCCTCCGCTAAGTCCGATGAAGAGCAGCTGTCTATTCTTATAGATCAAGCAAAAACTATGGGTATTGAGGTGCCTGAGATACTTGTGCAGACGCCCCCCACAGTTGACCAAGAACAGAAAGAAAAGGATGCGCCCGCCCCAGCTGGTAATATTTTCGAGCGTGCAGCTACCGAAGGCAACAAGACTTCTGATAAACCCCGTGATATCGCTAAGGAAAAACAACAACTTGATGATCAAATTGCACAAGCAGAAAGAGCTCTCGCCGGGGCTGGGTCCCCTATTGCAAAACGTTCGGCAACAAGCCAGCTTGAGGATTTAAAAGCGCAACGATCTCAACTACCTCAAGAAGAAAGTTTCTCTGCAATTCCCGACCAGTCTGAAGAAGCTAAAAAAGCTGCGCAAGCGCTAGAGACAGGAATTTTTGAACGTATTAATAATATGACCCCCACCGAAGCGGCAGATTTTGCTGCTTCAAACAATTTCGAACTAGCGCCGCAAGACGAACAAAATCTGGTCACTGTTCTTGAGGATGCGAACGTTCAAACAGCTGCTGATATTAATAAGCTACCGACCAAAGCTCAGATAGCTACTCGGGCCCATCTACGCACAATGGCGATAGCCAGAGGCGATAACGCTACAGCAGAGACTCTTAGGCAAGAGCTACTGAATTTAGGTTCTGGGAGCGGCAGAGCGGATGCATCGGCACTAGATGTTCAAAATCTTACTGTAGATCAACAAAAAGCTAATTCAGGAACACTAACAGCGCAAACTGGCGCTGGAAATTTACAATTAAACGTAGAAAAACATTTCCTAGCCCTCGAGAAATTTAGTGAGGAGCTTAAAGGCGAACTGCGTAAACGTATTGATAAAAGGTCTGACAGCCTTAAAGTAGCTATTTACGGAGAAGAAGACGGCGTGGTTAACGATACAATTAACTTTGATAAAGACAGGTTATTTAAGACTGTCGGCGGTGTGGGCGGCGTTTTTGGTAGAGCTTACTCTGAATATGAGAGTGCCAGTCAACCCGAAAAAGGCATTTTAGAAAAGGAACTAAACACCATTGTAAGCGCTACAATTCAAGCCCTAGCTGAAAGTGAGGAGTACGGAAAATTCGCCGAAAACTTTCTTCCAGATGGCTCTATCGACTCTATTGGTGGCAGCGATGTTTGGTTGAACCGGTTGGTTGTTACTGAGCGAGATAGAGATGGCAAACCTATAAGGTTCGGCGTAATTGATCCTAGTTCTCAGCAACAAGCAGATGAAACAGTTTCGGCGTCCGTCATTAAAGATTTATTTGGGGCTCGCGGTTTTAAATATATTACCAAAAAAGTGACGCGGAACATTGAATAAATGAGCCAAGCTCTCAACAATTTATACGCGAACTATAGCGGTCGCGCCAGCACGCCTAGACAGCGTAGTATTTTGGAAAACCAAGAAGCTCCTGTTGCCGACGAAGCAGTCACCCCGTCGGGGGTGGGTGAGATATTTCAACGCGGTTTTGGTGCTGGAGTTGAAGGTATTCGCACTGATACCGACTATTTCAAAGGGTTGTACAACACCATAACTGGAGACGACGAAGCCGCCGCAATAAACATTCAGACAGCGAAAGCGCGTGAAGCGCGAATCGCAGAGTCTTTATCTGGGCTTGAAACATATAAAGAATTTATAGATAACCCCACCCTCTCTGGCCTACTAACGCAGACTGCTAAAATTGGCGGACAAGTAGCACCCTATGCTTTGACCACTATAGGTTCTGGTGGCGCGGGGGCAGTAGCAACTGTGATTAGTAAAGGCGCGTTGACTGCAGGTAGCAGAGCAATTGCGAAGAATGTTGTAAAAGAATCAATAGAACGCACCGTTAAGGGAGAAGCGACACCGGATGAAAGAGATCTAGCAGAGATTGCTTACAGGCTAGCTCGCCGCACGGTGCCAGGAAAAGTATCAACTAAATTAACCGCCAATCGAGGCGCAATCACAGGCCAGCTACTCGAAGAGTACACGCTTATGTCCGGCGCTAATTTTGGTGAAAATCTAGAAATCGAAGGTCTTTCCGATCAAGAAGCCGCGTATCGTGCATTAGCAGTTGCTGCGCCGCAGGCTGTTATTGGTGTCGCGGGCGAACGTGTCATACAGAACGCTATATTTAATAAGCTTGGCAAAATTACGAAAGAGCGGGGTCAACCCGGCTCGTTGATGGCCAACCTTGGCAAAGAAATTGCTAAAGCTACAGGTAAAGGCGCTGTCGGTGAATCTGTTGCGGAAACCGCGCAAGAAGGGCTTCAGATTGCGAACCTTGCACAAGTTGATCCAAACTTTTCTAGCGAAGACGCTCTTCTTAGACTTGGCGAAGCTGCATTCAGCGGGGCAATTGGTGGCGGACAAATGTCTGGTGCCGGTCGAACCGTTACAGGATCCTTGCAAACATCTGGTGCTATATTTGAAAAAGCCGGTGAGTATATCCAGAACGCTCGAGAGCAAGGTATCACTGCACGCTATAACCGTGAGCAGTATGGTATCGATGAAGATGGGATCACTACTCCAGAACCGCAATCTCATATGAATGCTCAACTGCGATCGCTGTTGGATCAAGATACTGAAAGAAGTTCAATGTGGGTCGCAGGGACTGAGCCTGCATACGGAGCGTCAAAAGAAGGCAAAGTAGGTGCGGTTAATATAGAAAACCAAACGTTCTATACAGCATACATCCCTGGTCGCGGAACAATACTGTCAAAATTTGAAGATGTGACACAAGCGGTCAAGGACGCAGAAGCAAGTAATGAATCTTTACAAATAGCACTCAAATACAGTGCTGTTAAACCAGAAGATGCAAGCATATCTATTGAGGCTAGAGATAGAGACGGTAACGTTGTTTGGGCAGAAGCCACAAACGAAGCGGGCGTGGATGCTGCGTACGAGGCGGCTCGAAAACAGACGCCAGAAGGTGGGAGTCAAACAAGACAATCGATAAAGAAGGCGCTAGAAGAGCGCGCGACCCTTGTAGAAAAGGAGCAAGGCCCACAAGTTCGTAATATTGATATGCCGGATGATAGTGCTGATCAAGAGCTCGATGAGTTTGGCGAAGGCACTCAAATTTTTGACAACCCTGCTGAAGAAAACATCGGTAACCAAGACTCGTATACGCCACGACAAGACGGGACTTCGTATCAAAATACAGAAACGGCTCGGCAAGAGTTTGCAGAAGCATTTCGTGAGACTGACTTACCAGACCTTGGTAAAAGTGAGTTTGATGGCGTTGATTTTAGTGTACAAGCTTTCGCATCTATGTCCGACAGCTTTTTGCAACAAGCAGCAAAATTAAAACGGCAAGACCCTAACTCAGATATTTTTGTTGTGCAAAACCCTGATGGCTCTCACTCAATAAAGAGAATGGGAGTACCTGGGCAAAAAGAAGCAAGACCCTCTACTTTAGTCAGGCTTCGGGATAGTATTGCTCTTGCGGCAAGGAGCGCATATGCGAAGAAAAAGAAAGTTTTAGGCAACTGGCAAAATAAGGCTCCATCAGAACTTGTTACTATTGATGGCACTCCAGTTAATCTAATAGACATTGTAAAGGACGGACAGCGACAGTACTCAATTGAGGAAGGAGTACAGTTCACTGAGGGCGGTAATAACACGGCGCAACGTAACGGGTTGTTAACTGCATTAGCAACAATTATAGAGTCAGGCCGCGTAGTCAAGATAGGTGGTTATGAGATTAGTTCTCGCCAACTTCAGGAATTCAACGCTCTGCCTTCTTTAATTGCCGCAGAAGAGAAAGTAATCGCAGACGCGGCTGTCGAATGGGATATAGACGAAAGCGACCCTCAAATACAAGGCCGTTTGTCTGAATTACAAAACGCTTTAGCCAACATAAGCGAAGCTTCCGCAAGAACAAATTCTCCGCTTGATCGATTAAAAATACAAAGAAAAGCTTGGGGACAAGCCTATGCCGCATACCTACAAGCCGTAGAATCTGGCGATAATACTGCTACGCCGCCAGAAAAACCGCCGCTCCTTGCGTTAATGGATGTGCCTGCAGGTTTTCAAGACGGCAAACCTATTACTTTAGGTAAAATTCTCAACGCCACCCCCAACGAGCCTACCCCAAAAGATGCGCAATACACCCTGACTAATGAAGACGGCTTTAAAGTATTTACCGGTAACAAAGAACAAGTGCAAGAGCGCATAGAAAGCGATGGACAGCCCTACTCTATAAATAAAGTGACTAGAGATGGTTTAACGCTGTTGACAGACGAAGAGTTTGCAAACGAGCGTAATCTAGGTTCTAACGAAATCGTTCGGGATGCGCCTTACACCGGACCCATCGCTGATAGAGCAGAGCAGCGTACGCCACCTATTGGTTTTTCCGAAGAAACTTCTGATGCGAACCCAGACTACACCTTTGAACCGGCGCAAACTAATGTAGGAGAACTGGGTTCTGTAGGGTTACCCGAAAATAGCGCTACCGCAAAGATTGTAACTATCGCGCGCAATATACTTAGGCTAGATAAACCTGTATCCGTTTTATCAATAAAAGAGCTATTAGCAAACGATGACCCTTCTTCTTTTTTTGGGGACGAAAAAGCCGCCGAATTTGTTTTAGGAATAGCTCGTGACTTAAAAAATAACTCGCAAGGCGGCGGTCGTTATATTGGTTTTGCTGATGCCCATATCATACTTGTAGACCCTGATGCCGCGAGTAATGAACTACAAACTGCCCTAGTAACCGCGCACGAATTGGGACACGCCTTGTTTAATGAACAGATGGAATCTACTCTGCAAAATCCAATTTTGTATAACCGTTTGTATAAATCGTTTGAAGAGTCAAGGGATGCTAAAGATGCTCCGGCTGGTTACAAGGGTAAACATGGTTTTGAAGAATGGTATGCAGATCAGACTGCTATTTGGGCAATTAAGCAATACGCCAGTGACCGCAAAAAAGGGCTTGTCGGCGCGCACTTTCAGAAGATAGCAAATAAACTAAAACGCTTCTTTAAAGCGCTCAGCAAAGACTTGCAAACGCGTTTTGGAAGAGGAGCATACACGGAAGGTTTTAATGATTATATGGGCGCAGTAATGGAGCGCCGCAGGGATAATGTAAACACTAATTCAGGCGCTCAAAAAGCGACACTTCGTGAAAAAGTACTTGTTAGAAAAATGGCGGAGAACGTCCAGCAAAATACTAAGCCAGGTTACGTTGAAGCTATACAGCGTCAGGTAAAACAGATCATCAACAGTGATGGGTTTACTCCAATTTATAATATGTTATTTACTGCTGACTCTCGTATGAGAAAAATTGCTGGTAATAAAATGGCGGATTTGTTTTATGGCCGTGCTCAAGACTCCAACAACAGAGGTCGGAACAAGTTAGGGTACGTTAAAACTTCAGCGCTTGCTGGGAACAAATGGTTTAGTAGGCTAGAAAAAGCTGTCGGCGGTAGTTTGAAAGCTGAAGATGTAGAGGCCGCCTTTGACACCGCTTTTAGTAATACGCCTACCGCAGAACTTACTGGGAAACCTTTAGCAATTAGAAAGTGGTTCGAAGAACTACACGATGAATACATTGCGCCCTCAAATACGGATATTGCAAAACGTGAAAACTACACTCCCGTAGTGCTAAATTTATCGGAGATACATACTAGATCGGATGTTTTTGTTGAATTGATAATGAATGCTAACCCCAACCAAGACTTAGCACAGGTTAAAAAATCTGTAGAGCGGTTAGTTGGTTACCAGCAAAACATACTTGATGGAAAACCTGTTGTTATAAAAGAAGTAAACCCCGCTGAATCCGCAGAACGTGCTTTGAAGCTTACGGCTAATATAAAACCTGAAACTCTTTCTGATGCTGGTTTTGTTGAAAAGCCGCAGGTAGCAACACTTAGGTATTTGGCAAATGTTGTTAAGCGTGTTGAGTGGAATAACAACACTAAAGACAGCAATGGTAACTCTATTTACGAAGAGGAATTGGCAAAACTGCCTCCCAGTAAACAAGAAGAAGTAAAGATGATAGTGGAAAAGTACTTAGGGTATAACACTAAACCTTTATCTGAAAATTGGAAAAATGTGCAGAGCGCTCTCACTTTGATGCAGATCGTAGCTATCCTACCATTAGCTGTCTTAGGTTCTGTGCCTGAATTAGCGGGACCAATCATAGCTAGTAAAGAGTTTAGCGCTGTTACTAGGGGTATGAAAGAGATTGTAAATACCGTCAAGAATCGAGAAGAAGCAAGACGTTTGGCTCGGGATATCGGCATAGTCTCTTCACAGTCATCAGCAAACGTATTGATGTCACAGGCTGAAATGGAGTGGATGAACGACTCGGCGCGCAAGCTTACAGACGGGTTTTTCAGAGTTATTCTTTTAGACCAGTACACGCAGTTCACTCGAGAGTTCGCCGCAAACATGGGCGTTAAGTTTTTAGAAGAGCACGCTAACCCTGATTCGCAAAACGCTTTTTCTGAAAGATATCTTTCGCAATTAGGTCTTACAGCATCAGATGTAAAAACGTGGATTGATAGCGAAAAAGATTTTACTACTCCAGAAGGTATGAAAGTAGAAGAAGCCCTGCAACGTTTTGTTGAGTCCTCTACCCTTCGACCGAATGCGGCTGAAAGACCTATATGGGCTTCCGATCCTCGGTTTGCGTTAATTTGGCAACTTAAAGGTTTCTTTTATTCTTATGGGAAAGTCATGGCTGCCGGTGCAAAGCGCGAAGCGTCTGATAGGCTAGAGGGCGTTAAGGAAGGAGATGTCCCTCCTCTAGCAGCTTTGGGTGGTGCAGCTAGTGTTTTTGCTCTTATGGGTATAGCAACTATGCCGCTGGCGATGGTTGGCATGGAGCTTAGAGAGTACGCTAAGTACGGTCTTGCGTACGTACTTCCTGGCTATAGCCCTGCTGATAAAAATTATTTTAGAACAGATGATATGTCTTGGCCCAAATACATGTCAGCTGCGTTTGAACGATCGTTTGCATTTGGACCTGCGTCTATTGGCCACCAAATGATGCAGGCGACTGACTGGGGCCGTGGACCGTTTGGCGCGGTCGCTGTTGCTCTAGGGCCTACAGCTGAAACTGCTGAAAGAGTTATAACAGATGGCATCGGTAGCACAGTTAGAAACAGAATATCTCCAACAGGACTTTTATAGGAACGGACATGTTAGAACAATTGATAGGACCAGTATCAGGACTCTTGGATAAATTTATCGAAGATAAAGATAAGAAAGCAGCCCTAGCTCACGAAATTAGTACTATGGCAGAGCGCCATGCTCAAGAGCTTGCTAAAGGTCAGCTAGAAGTAAACAGAGTAGAAGCGGCACATAAGTCTCTTTTTGTAGCAGGTTGGCGGCCCGCAATTGGTTGGATATGTGGACTGGCTTTAATGTACTCAACAATACTTGCTCCTATTTTAAGTATTTGGTTTTTTGTACCGCCTGTAGATAGTGCACTCCTCACAAGCGTACTGATGGGAATGTTAGGTCTTGGAGCGATGCGGACTGTGGAAAAAACAAAGTCTGTTGCGAGGGAAAAGTAGTGGACCAAGATCGCGTTAGCCAACGGTTTGATCGTCTAGAATCTAAAATAGATAAGCTTACAGATTTAATGACAGATGTAGCGCGCGTTGAAGAAAGGTTGGTAGGTGTAAATAGCCGATTAAAAAGACATGAGCTTCGGTTAGATGAGAATGAAAAAAAGATAGAAGAAGTCGCTGAACAGGTTGCGCTAAATAGCTCTGTTGCAAAAGTAGGTTCTGCAATCGTCGCATCTATTTGGACAGCTTTAATCGGTTACATAGTTTTTATATTTAAGGAATAGCAATGCAACAATATAAGTATTTTAAATTAACAGATTTTAACTGCCAAGAAACTGGCAAAAACAACATGGATGCGAATTTTATTCATAAGCTCGATCAGTTGAGAGAGGTATGTGGGTTCCCTTTTTATATTACTAGTGGTTACAGGAGTCCCCATCACAGCATTGAGCAAGCAAAAAAATTTCCAGGACAGCATTCGCAGGGGATTGCCGCCGATATTAGAGTGACAGGCGGAGCACAGCGTATGCAAATTATAAAACATGCAACCGCACTAGGATTTACAGGTATTGGCGTTGCGAAATCTTTTGTGCATGTGGATACACGTACTACTACTCCAATGGCATGGAGTTATTAACTGGTGGAATTATATTAGCGATGCTAATATAATCAAGGGATCAATAGGTAAAGAAAATGGCATATTCCGATACTTTAAAACTTGTAACAGGCGACACCCTGCCAGAGCTTACTTTTACATTAAAAGATAGCAATACCGCAGCAAGTGGCCAAACCCTAGATCCAAATAACGATGAGACTTGGGGACCGATTAATGTAACGGGCGCAACCGTTAAATTACGACTACGAGAGATAGGCAGTGCAACGGTTAAAAGCACGCTTACATGTACTGTGACAGATGGCAGTAACGGAAAAGTAGCAACAAATTTTCCAGCGGGTACTTTAGATACAGCTGGTACTTTTGAAGGTGAGTTAGAAATAACGTTTCAATCTGGAGGCGTGCAGACTGTAAATGATTTGATTAAGTTCAAAGTAAGAAGCGACTTTGATTAATGGCTTACAAAGTTGTAGTTGATAAACCGACAGAGATCAAAGCTTTTGTAAATAGCGTTGATATAACTGTTACCGATATTAGCTTACACAAGACTTCTAGCTTTGTTTCAAGTCCCAGGTACAGAACTAGCATTACTTCAAGAGTAATAAATACGTTTCTAACGTTTACAAAGTTGTCAGCGTTAGTTAATTACCAAAAGGTTAGTGCAGTAAATGTTTTTCTTGATCCATTTAGCCTGAATCGCTATGTAACAGATCAAGTAACAATTACTGAAGCAATTAGTATTTTTGTTACGACAGGAGGATCTTCTGTTCTTAACGCTAGTGCTCTTAACTCAGTAGCGTTAAATGCATAGGTTAAAACATGATTGAAGATTCGATTGGTCTGAAAGGGTATTTAACAATATCTATGAACGACAAAGTAATACGTCAAGTTCCAAATGTAGTTGTGGCGCTTGGTAAGAACTATGTTGCATCGCGGATGAAAGATAACTCAGCCAGTGTAATGTCTCACATGGCGATTGGCACAGGTTCTCAGTCTGCTGTAGAAAGTGATACAACATTAAATACTGAAACGGCTCGTGTAGCGCTTATCTCGTCTATTGTTCAAGATAATAAAATAACGTTTCGAGCAACATTTAGTGCAGGGACGGGAACAGGGTTGATAAAAGAAGCAGGTTTATTTGATGCAAGTAGTTCTGGCCGAATGTTGTGCAGAACGGTGTTTCAAGAATCTAACAAACAAAGTTTAGACAGCATGAGTATTGTCTGGACGTTACAAGTTGGTTAGTTGGAGAAGATAGTATGTCAGTCGTATTTTCTAACAATGCAATAACCACGTTAGCAGCGTCAGTCTCAACAAGTGGGACAACGTTAACAGTTGACGATGGTTCTTCTTTTCCAACAATTAGTCTTACTTCGCACACTTACGTTACGTTACAAGATGCGACTGAGAACAAAGAAGTTGTAAAAGTTACAGCTATAACCGGCAACACGTTTACTGTTGTGCGAGCGCGAGACAACACTACCGCGCGAGCTTTTTCAATTGG
>Ga0209535_1000784_pt1 | contig 22089 bp, 24 predicted proteins | sample LinPmetageLP28_FD_184041 | JGI IMG/M metagenome (GOLD analysis project Ga0209535, IMG submission 184041) | Marine viral communities from the Pacific Ocean - LP-28 (SPAdes) (version 2) | ecosystem: Environmental > Aquatic > Marine > Oceanic | place: Pacific Ocean | collected 2009-08-22
TACCTTCTCAGGAGATATGAGTAATGAAAGTTTCTCTTACCTCGTTAGTGGTGAATGGTCGGATGTTACGAACAGTTTCGATCTGCTTGATGCTGTCGTTACTCTTCGCATGTTCGACGAAGCAAACATCCGAGTCGGACAGTTTGTTCCCCAGTTCTACGCTGGATATGTCACCGACCCAACTCAACTCACAACCCTCAACTACAGTGTCTCAGCCCTTACCTTTGGTCAGGGACGAGGAAGTGGTATCGAAGCCTTCCGATCTTTCGGAGACTTTGAAGTTAGTGCCTTCTACAACAACGGTTTCGACACCGCTGGTGCAGGAGTCGGTGACAACAACTACGCCATCGGTATTGCTGCGGTTTACCATGTGGATAGTGCTGTTTCTCTTAACGGTGGTTGGGCTTATGATTCTGTCACGGAAGGTGTGAATAGTCTCACCTTCGGTGGTGCATATGCCGAAGGCCCTCTCAGCATCGGTGCTGATTGGATTGTAAATGATGATGGAGGCAGTCTCAACAACTGGTCTATCGTCACTACTGCTGCATACAAGTACTTCGATGACTTCGAGGGATTTGTACAGTGGGAACTTGGTGACTATGATGGTAGTCTTAACCTACTTACCGTAGGTGGTAACTACGATCTTGCCCACGGACTTGTCTGGACCAATACCCTCGGGTATGCTCTCCAGAGTCTTGGTAATAATTTTGTAACTGATAACACTGGATGGCGTGCTGGTTCCGATTCTGGACAGTTCGTTCTTCGTAGTAGTGTTACGCTTAGTTTCTGAATCAATTTTAATAAAGGAATAAAAAAATGACTAATAAAGTAAAAGAAACATGTTCGGCTAGTTGCTCCCCCTGCCCCTGTGGGTGGCTTGGTAAACGAGTCTTCGGACTTCCTCTATGCACTTGGGTACTGCTTTTCGCAGTCCTTCCCTTCACCGCTCGCGGTGTTGCTTGGAGTGCAAGAACCGTCACAGGAATCTGGGACGGTGGTGCTAAGATCGTAGAGCGTGGTGATGGCCCAATGCGGGCTGATCGTCCTGCTCGTCGTGAACGCGCCGCAGACTGATGTAGTTTTATATTTGAGATGACCTCCGTGGGGAGGGGAGTGAAAACTCTCCTCCCTGTTTTTTTATAAATAGTATGACTGGGAGTATGTTAATACTATGGCAAAAAATCCACAAAAAAGAATCACACAATCGATCGATCTAAGACCTGATAGTAGTGTCGTAGTTGGTGATGGTATCATATCAGGCACTCTTGGAGGAGATCCTCCTATTGTTCCAGACACTGCTAATATTACGTCTTTGACTACTAATCCAATCTCACCAGAAATAAATTCTAACTTTTCTGTTACTGTTGTAATATCAGGAAACTTCGTTAGTGATGGTGTCGCCTTAGAATATTATTACACAAGAGCGAATGGCAGTGAATTTGGTTGGGTGGGCGTTCCTCCCACAACAGACAACTCTGCTACATTTACTTTAGCCTCTGGTCTTGAAAATGGTGGTGCCTCTATCTCCGTTAGGACGGTTCAGAATAAAACAATATCAGATCAACAAACGCTAGCGTTTAATATTATAGGCGAAGAATCATTAGTTCCTTACCTATACACAGATTCGTTTGGTGGCGGACCAATGCAATCCATACCTTGGCACGGAGGTAGCGGATCAAACTATCCTGCTGGTGGTATTAGTTTTCAGGATGAAAATATCATCAGTGGTAATGAGAATGATATTAACAGATCTTTTTTCAATGCAGGAGATCCATTTGGGCTTGTAGCAAGAAGAATATCCACCACTAGAACATTAGAGGACGATAGTATTACTTGGAATGGAGATAAAACGGCTGTAGAAAAAGCATCAATCTTTGCCGCTGAATCCTACGACGGGGTTCAATTTTTAATCAATTCATATTTTGAACCTGCATACGCTATGGGGTTTAGAAAGTTTATGTATTGGACCCCTGCGGGTAACTTAAAAGCATCAATTGATATACTTCCTAGTGACTCTGTAGATTTTAATATGAATGGTGGAGCCACCTATTGGTTTAATCAATCTGGAAGTATGCAAGCCGATGTTTTTATTCAAGGATCAGGTATGTTTCCAAGTGCTAGTTGGTCTGCACTTGGACCTTCCGGATCAATGGCACCAGATGGAACTATACTTGGACTAAACGATACATGGTCTAGAGAAATGTCAGAAATAGGATTTTATGATCCAATCACAACTGGTTATTCTAGACCGTGGACAACTAACGGATTCCCTGAAGGATGGTCTAACCAAGGCGGAACAATGTCAAGTCAGTGGAACAAAGAGGGCGCTACTGCACACAAAGCAAGAGAGGGTGTAGAAAGAGATAGAAGATATTCTTGGTTAACTTACTTCAAAACATGGGTCGATAGTAAAGCGGAAATAGGTGATCCCGTTAAGTGTGTGATGTATGTTGGAGGAAAAGTACCATATAAAACTATTTCGGCCGCGGCTGCTGGAGAAACAACAGGCATTGACTGGGGTAACTTAGGCTTTTCTGATTTTAGTGGTTATCAGCAGGTGAATGATAATGGCGGTTGGCAAATCCAAGGTGGAACTGCACCCGGAACTAGTGACGTTGCTGTTCCAGTTTCTAGAACTTCTTCTAATGCAACATCACCATTTAACAAGGCCAGAGAACCCCGCGTCGGTGCCACAACAAATGCTGAAATATGGACGGCAACTGGAGATAAGTATTTTTGGGATACTCAGGTTGCTGGTTGGACTGCTTGTGGTATAGAGGGTTTCTGGATTGACGCATCAAGTGACTTACCAGTATCAAACCCTGGCTTTCTTCAGTACCTAAAGAATCGTGATTTGATTTTTGGTAGTGAAGCATGGCCTATGGTCCAAAGTGTTTCTGCTACAGGATTTAATAGATATTTTCCTCGTTCGTATATTGGAGAAATGGATTATCTAACTTACGGTGATAGTGGAATAGGTGCGTTTGAAAGTAGAGGGTGGCAGAACTTTAACTGGACACTAGGAAAGCAATATCATCCACGCCCTGATCTTGGGGGTATTCCTGGCGATGGTATAACACCAACAGGTTCCGACCTTGGTACGATACGAGTAGCAACGCCAGGAAGTGGTCCAGAACAAGCATTGGTTTATAGTGATGGCACTGCTTATGATATAACTAAAAAACCAACCCTGTATGTAAAGATTATATTTGGTGATGGTGGTATCTCGGATACTTCGGGTTGGAATGCCTCCTTCAGATTGAAGGATCCTGTGTCTGGACAAATCATAAGAAGGACAAGTGATTTCTTTACCACACCCGTTACGTTTGAAGCAGACACTAAAACAGTGAGTACGAGTGACGCTGATTTCTTTGATGAGATACCACGACACTATAATGAACTTCTTATGAAGAATGACTTAGATAAGATGATTGATTATGGTTATATTCCTTCTTTTAGTTTAGGTTACAATACTATTGATGGAGAGGGAGAGGGTAGAATATATCGAGGTGGAGGATCTACGAGAGATGAATTGAGTCTCAAAACCAGACTACAGAAATATGTAAATGCCAGACTGGCTGGTTATTCTTCTACAGATACTGAGGCAACTCAGTGGTTGTATTTGGATCTATATAATAATGATGGTAGTTTGATCACACTTAGTGAAGTTGTTATTCAAGCATTTACCGTTTCCTCTGACCCAATTGAATTGGGTCACACCGGTGGTGAAGCAACTGCTAGTTTCACCTTAAATTATTATGAAGGTGTCACGGCCAACATCGATTGGCGAGTTTACTTTAAGAAGGAATCTTAAATCATGTTTGTATTTGGTTACGACTACAACGGACAGAGTGGTGAATATTGGAATGAACTCTATACCTATGATAAAGTATGGAATGATTCTTCTACATCTAACACACAGAAGATCACTGGGATCAACACAAACAACTATTGGATTCAACGATATGGAGTAAACTTTGCTCCTTATCGTGCTATGGGTTGGCATGATGCAAACTGGAGAAGGCCAAACCAACGGCGATCTGGCGGAATAAGTGTAGGAGATACTGGTTCAAGTCCTATGGAATATACCAATGGTAGTCACCCAAGATATTTATATCTTGGTAACAGATATGTGTCGGTGTGTGGTCACTGCATCTTTTGTAACGGTTGTGGTTGTTTAAAAACAGGGAAAGCCGTTTTTATATCTGCAACTGGAGCAACGTTAGAGTATGATATTGAAAATTGGTCAAATAATTCTACCAAGCAAGAATATTGTGGTACAATCGGAAGTACTCTAGATGATGCACTTTACCATGCGGATGGAACAACAGGTGGAGTATGGACTGTACAAGATCGAGAAGTACTGAAGGACGCAAAAATATTTAGATTGACAACGGATCCATCTGATGATGGTATTCCTGCAATTAAAAAAATAATAAAAGGAGGAGTTTTTGACAAATTAACAGGTGAACCCATACCGGATGCTGATCCTATATTCAATAGTTCATACTTTAAAGAATTAAATATAATTAGAATTACTGGACTTGGCGTAATTATTCCGTTTTATGATACTAGTATTAAATACAGTCACGGTGTTGGTATGGGTGGATATTTGGGAGGTCAAGGCCCTACTGAAATATGGAGTGGTGACTCTGGAACGATGCAATTAGTTATGGATCCAAACACAGAAGAGTGGGTTGTTACTAATTCATTAGGTTCTTATAACTTACCTGATTTTACGAATACCTTACGACTTTGGACAGGAGATACTGAGTATGAGACGTTAGATCCTTTTACAATACCAGAAGATAACTACTACAGATTAGAAAATCCGTATGGATTAGGAACTACAGGAACAACATTTACAGTAGAAAGTAGTATGATTGATTCCAACCTGACTTTTGGCAGAGGGAAATCTGCGGCCGCTTTTTTAAGAGTAGAAAGTCCTATAAACACAGAAACATCTCTTGTTGAATTTGAAACAACGTTAGTCAATGATTTTACAAGTCCATTTTTCGATCCATCTGATCAAATCATCAATGTTCAACACGGAACTAATGTTCCGCCAGCGATACCTAGCGATAAGATATTTTATGTTCCATATGAAAGTGATGGATACACAACCGAAAGAGAACTTCAGTTTGTTGTAAACGATGGAGATCCGTCCCAATCCCCTGAAGCCTCGGCATACACATGGACTAGTGATCCTAGCATCATATTCCAGACTGGAACTTTATCAATACAAGATCCATCGACTGATGAACCCATAGCCTCAGTCTCAAAACCGATTAGTAATGTTGTCACCGAGTCGCTTCTCGATCGGATACCGAATATAATAGGTGGTATAACTGGGACAGATTTACTGCCTTTCATAGGAGGAACTTTCGATACAGTTATAAGTGTCGTTGATGCTAGTGGTGGTGATTTTTTGACAGAAGAAATTACAGTTGTGGGTATGACAGGAAGTACTGGTCCAGGCCTAACATATGAAAAAGGCTTAAATCAGATCAGGTTTGATTTAACAAGCGGCACACAACCTGAACTATTCCCAGAAAATCGTCCAAATATTAACTATAGTGCAACTTGGGATCAGGAAGGCGGACACGTTGAAAGAGATGTGAATTCTACTGGATTTTTTAATCTACCAAGTATACCAGAAAGAGATGGTCAGACCTTTAATATAGAGATACGGCTTAGAGGTGCATGGGATAGGAATGATGGAATAATGACAATAGGTCAACAATCCATCCTTGGAGCAACCTATCAAGCCAGACCCGACTAAATACTTGTATGAAGATTATTGCAGGTATAGATTATTCTCTCACATGTCCAGCCATTTGTGTTTTTGCTTCGATAGACGATGAAGATGCTTTCTCACACAGAGGTTGTAGTTTCTACTTCCTCACTGAGACTAAGAGACATGCCAAAACATATAGATCTAATATATTTGGACAAGGTTTCATTGATTGGGACACACAAGAGCAAAGGTACGAATCTATCGCAGACTGGGCAGAGGAGAAAACTCTTGCCTGTGATCAAATTGCATTAGAAGGTTATGCTTTCAATGCAACTGGTAGAGTATTCCAGATTGCTGAGAATACTGGCGTTCTTAAATATAAATTATGGAAGGCAGGAAAGCCTCTTGAAATCGTTCCACCCACCACTGTGAAGAAACTTGCAACTGGTAAGGGTAACGCATCCAAAGATGATATGTACGCTGCTTTTGTACAAGAAACTGGCATGGATATTAAACGAGAAATGACACCAAACAAGAAGGCGATTGGATCACCTGTTGGTGATATTGTAGATTCATATTACATTTGTAAGCATCTATTCAGAACTATCAATGCGACGGTTTGACCACCACCAGAACCCTGCAATAGATGTAATAGAAAATACCCAAACAGTATAGCCTATCACGGGATACCATGCTTCTCTATGTCCAACAACCTCTGGGGCAGGGACAGGCTCCCTAGATTTGTCGTCGTTTGCACCCAAAAGTACCTGTTCTCCCGCACATCCCGTAAGAGGGACGAGAACCCCCCATAGAGCGATTTGTATAGTAAAATGATGTAATATCCGTCTGATCATAACTTAACCCCTGTTTAAATCCTATCTAACCCTAGCGGACGCTTGTCCGAAGTAAAAACCGACGATTGTGACCAGAATCTGCCTGTTTTCTGTGGTAAACAAATATCCGTTGATCGTCTGGAACGAGATGTATGTGTTTTTGCCGAACAGACCGAAGAAGTCGAGAGGTGCATAGCGTTGTTCTTCAAGTTCTACTACTGTTGGTATGGAAAAGAAAGGTAGAACGAATGGAGCGATGATCGTCCCAAATAAGATACACAAGACGATAATCCGCCTGACGACCTTTCCTGCCTCCAGCGGGACACGCTTGACCGCTGCGTCAGCAACTTCTTTCTTCTTGTCGATGAGTTGAATTGTTCTCTCGAATCTTTCTTTTTCATCTTGGCGTTTCTCCGCAAGGCTCTTAAAGATAAACCCTGCGATACTGCCACCTACGAGTGAAAGAAACTCGGTGGTTAAAAAGGATTCCAACATAATCAATCCTCCTGAATATCAACATTTCTAAACACGCACATTTCACCAGTCATCTTATTCTTGATTATGGCTTCTCCGAACTTCTGAATACGTCTCTTCAGTTCGGCATGTTCGATGTCTTCTACGTTTACTTTGTTGGACCATCTCTCATACTTCTTGCGTCCATTCACACAATTGTAGTAATCTTGGTTGTCCATCTCATAGACATTTTTACCCATGAATACATCACGACTTTCGCCTAGTTTCGTACCTGCAAATTTAGGTGTGTCTCTTCGCATCATGCTGGACTTCGATAGTGGAGTTCCGTATGTCTCACCCTCGATACCCTTCATCATAGGCTTACTGTAACCTTTGATATTGGGTGATGGATTTGATACTTCTGCTCCACCGATATTTCCACCAGCAGAGTTCATTGCGATCTCATCGAGATCAATCTGCGACACGATAGTTTCGTTGAGTCTATACATAGAAACACCCATGAACGAACCAACTGGCTCTAGTTCTAGATCTTCGATAATATACTTATCTTCATCAAAATCTATAGAGAGGATTTCATCGATGATCGCAGGGTTTGTAGATCTGAAGTATTCAGTTAGAACTTCCTCGATGACATCGCCATCGGCGCCAATATATTCGGCTTGTTCTCTTACTAAGTAGAGTGCGGTAACAAACGAACCAAGTTTGCTTCTAACTAAAGGAACTTTCATCAAAATCTTTTTGATATTCCAAATGAGACGAGTAAAGATATTACTTGCCTTTTTCTCTTCAGTTGTCTTTAGATCGCCTTGTTTCTTTAGGTAGTTACCATCTTTATCGATGATACCCAACTTGAACGCATCAGTCTTATCAAAAGGTTTGATTAACAGGCGAATAAATTGGTAGATGACGAATGCGTTTACTAGTCTGTTCATTTCAACTTTCTCTTAAAGTCTTAAGGATTAACCCATCGTAGGGTATATTTTCTATAGACGGAACTTCTGGTACACTGTTTGGTAGATAGTTGAGGAACACTAAGAACGTTTTCAAGTACGAATGTAGATGCGGTTCTACCTTCAGAAAGAGCATTCGAGAAGTTCCAGTCGGAGTGAAAACATTTCCCAGAATGATTATGTGGTTTAATATTAATCTATCCTTTAAACTTCCCTTCGTATGATATCTGCCTAGTAACCTCTTGATATACTTAATACGATTTAAATCCTCATAGAACTCAGATAGTTCCGTACACTGAGGATTCTCATACATCTTCATTGCATACATCATAAAATTTTCATCATCAAGTAAAGGGAAATTCATAATATAGTTTTTATCTCAATATGTTCAATCTTCTTTATCGTATTTACGAGAAACTAATCTCATGGTAGCACCATCAACGCCTCTACTTCTATTTCTGAAGTCTCTTCTGTCTTTACCGACGAGAGGACCACGGTTGCTTTGGTTTAATCGTGCAATGTCGTTCTTGTCGTTCTTGGCCTTTTCCTTGTAACTGCGAAGAGTGGACTGCTTTAGTTCATCAATGTCTTCGACATCTTCGTTTCTAGATGCCATTCTTTTCTTGATGGCTTTATCTCTAGAACCCTTCCACTCATCAGTTCCAGACTCTACCTTACCATCACCATCATAGTCTTTGTTTGCCTTGGCTTCTTCTACCTCAACCTCTTCTGTTCGTGCAGACGCTCTAGCCATACCCATGGCTCTTCTTTTTGCGACTCTTTTCATTTCGTCACGATCATCCTTATCTGGTTCATGCTTTGACATGTCCTTGGCAATATCGTAACCGATCTTCGCTTTTCGCTCATAATTTTTTACGGTTGATTTATCGAGTTCGTCGAGTTCTACCTCTTCAGAGGTTTCGGAGATGGTAGGAACAACCTTACCTTCCATCTTATAGAGGCCGCTTTCGTCAATGGTAGTTTCTAGTTTAAGAGTGAGTCCATGACCCATTGACTTCTCGAAACCATCTTCATTGTCGAATTGATCGAATGGCGTAGTATCACTCTTACCGAAGATACCACCAAATCGAGTCAACTTAAGATCCATGACACCTTCAGTGACATTGTTCTTGTTGTTGAACTCAAAGTCCAGACCGAATTGATTTAGTTTCTGACGAAGACCAAAAACGGTTTGCTTTGGTTCAAGACATGCTTCCTTTAGATAATTATGAATAAAGGCATTTATTCTTGTAATCATAGCAGCATTCTCAACACGGTATGTACCATAGTCACTGTGTGCTGATCGTAGGACACCAGAGGCACCCCCGACTTCTACGTCGTATTCACTCTCTAAAAGGCTAAGCAGTTCTTTGTATCTCATTAGATTGTTCCTTAAATTAACCATTGTATGTATACCGAACACTATTTCGAGGTTTTTATAAATACTGTGGTTCTTAATATCTATACGGGGGGTCAATTCCCACCAACGACATGAGAATTTTCCTATATAACTTACTAATGGAGGAATGATGATGACCGAGGCTCGTAAAAGTAGTTGGGCAGTGATTGGGTCATTAACAGCATGGGTACTTACATTTGGAACATTGATTTGGAATGTAGCAGTTAAAGATGCGAATTATTCTTCTAGAATATCTGCAATTGAGAGCGACATTAAAGAACTTGATACAAGGTTAGATGAGGCTGATGTTATACGTTTAAACATAGCCACCGATTTAGCGGGAATTAAAACGGATCTAACATGGATTAGGTATCAGTTGGAAAAGATGTCAGAAGATTGAGTTGAAATCCTATCACAAAAAACCCACTCGCAAGAGTGGGTTTTTTTATTCACCAATGAAATCTATCACATGTCTGAGTGTATCTGGATTTTCTGTCAAATCATACATCTTCTCAAATATAGTAAACTCATCGTAGTCAAACCAATACGTTTCCGTATCTTCATTTAAGCCCATGCCACTACGGAGGTCTTTATATAGTTTCTCTTGATCTTTTTCTGAGATTGACTTAGGCATTCCGACTTGGAAGGCGTTGAAGTCTCCAGCAGCCACGATCTTACGAAGTTTGGAAGCGGACATACCAGAGACATCATTAGCATCGGGATCTCTAGTTCCTGCGGAAACAACCTCGAAAAACTCAATATCATAATCGTCAATATATGGCATGACAGCCTTCTTGAATCCTTCAACCTGATCAGATCCCACAACCATACGCAGGTGAGTGAAACCATTGTCTGACAGATACTCAAGGGCGCCATGAACGTCACGAATTTTTTCATCACCAATAACCTTTATTCTCTTACCGAACATCTTACGAAGGTAGGTTACCTTCTTGCGGTAGTTTAGAGGATTTTTCTTCGGATCAGTTGACTGGGAGGTGAAGAGGAAAGAGTTCCTTCCTCCTGCTTTACGAACAGCCTCCACAACCAGTTCATGACCGATGTGTGGTGGATTCATACGTCCGAATGTGAATGCTGCTTTTTTCATATAATATGTATAAAAAAATAGGAGGGGGTTGTCCCCTCCTATGATCCGTACTTCTGTATATTGCACTCTTTATTTATTTTAAGAGCGACCTCCGTAGAAATACGGATCATTATCAATCTCGATTCCAAGGAAAGAACTTTCTTACCCAGGCCCACGCAGGAACGCCAATGACTGCTCCTGCGACGAATAGCACGATACTATAAAAGACCGTACCTAATGCTGACTGTAATGCTTCCATTTCATACTTCCTTTCGATAACAAGTATAATTCTTATGGTGTTTTCTGTCGCCCTTGGCTACACCATACAACGCACTCTTATTTAGGTTATTTTCTCTGCAATATCCCTGAAAATTCTCAGGAATAATCTCATTTCCATTTGGCTCTACTACGACGTAGATTGCCTTTGGTTCTTTCTTCTCTTCAACTTCTTCCCATACCCAGTGCTTTCTGTCATTCATAACAAAATTACCACCGTGTTCTTTCACGAACGACTCACGAAATCTACGCGGATGTGGTCCATCGTTACAACGTACCCAAGTGCGGGTATTGACCAAGTTAATATCTTGCTTATTCATTACTTACCCTTTATCCAGTTCTTGTCAATCGTCATGTTTGCTCTGGAGAACTGAAGACGATCGACTAATTTAATTACATTTCCTAAATGATCACTCGCTACAAATCCCTCTTCGCCCGTGACTTCAAAGCCGTCTGGTCGCTTGAGGAATGTTTTATAACTCTTAATTCCTTCTAGTTTACCAATCAAGAGTAGAGTTGCCTTATTCAACACTGAGTGTAGTTTAAAGATCCCATCCATACTCTTCTTGTTGCGTTGGATAGTTGAGATCAGTTGCTTGCCCTGTGCTATCTTGTTCTTCTGGTTTGCTTCTCGCTTGAGTTTCGTTGCGTCTGCTTCGTATCTCTCCTTGATCATCGCAACGAAGTCTGTGGTTCGCATGGTTAGATCACCAGCCTTGACCGTAGAGTTTGCGTAGATGTTGAGGAGTGCGACAATCTTGTTCTCGCCGGCGAGCCAGTTGAGTCCACCCTTATTAGCGTCTGCGAGTTGTCGTGCCTTAGTAACCTCTCGGGTCACAACCTTCATCTCACCAGCAGTGAACGTGACTCTACCACTCTGATCAAAGTATGTGGCATCCTCGACAAGAACTTTGCTGCTCTTCTTGAAACTCTTCTTAGTCACGTTGAAGGATGACTTCATGCTTGCCATATCCTTACCAGTATACTTGGTATGGAATGCGATACCCATGCTTGATCTAGCAATTTTCTTTGCCATATCAGAGTCAGATGGAATCGCATAGGTGATCGTGTTTGGTGTGAACGCAATGAACGACTCACCGTTGATCTCCTGTTTCTCTAGATCGCTCTTGGTGAAGAGCATGTCACCCTGATAGATACCACCCACCACGACGCTCTGAAGGTCTCTGAGAGCAACCTTGAGTTTCTCTACGAGGCCAGGAGCATGTCCGTGGTTGCGGGTGATATCTGCGTTCGTATAGTTGATCTTGGGGGTGCCTTTGTTAAAGACACTTTTGGTTCCCACGAAGAACTTGCCGTTCTCTGGGTTGATCCCCACGAACACTGCGGGTGCGCCGTCCCACTTGCGTGTGACGTTGAGTTTAGACTTAGAATTTCCTTCCAGCATGGTAGCCACGCTTTCAATGAAGTTAACAGCCAAGTTAGTCCTCGCATAACCCTCGAAGACTAGATCGGCTGCATGGGTAAGGTGTGTGTTCTTACCCTCATTAAGGAAGGAAGTAAAGTTTACCATAGTTGACCCTGTTGTTGAGCGAAGTGTTGATTATACTTCTTGATTGCTTCTAGAAGAGGCTTTGTATGTAGTTGTGGAGTGGATTTGAAAACCTGATTGGTTCCCTCCTCCGACGCAATGAGAATCACAATCTGATTCACTGGCTGTTCCACTCGCTCCTGCCATGCAATTGCATAAGCAGTAGCCTGCATGAAGTAGTTGTCGATGTCTCGGATTCTCTTCTTGCGAGTTGAACCTTTGAAGTCGATAATCGATAGTTCACCTTCGTAGTCAGCAACACAGTCAACGCGACCAGCGAGAGACGTAGCCTGACTCCATAGGGGAGCCTCCAAGGCACGAACCTTGCTGATCTTGTCTAGACTTTCTTTCATCTGTGCAAAGAGATACTTACTGCCACCTGGCAGTTGATCCTCTGTCACCTCGTTGTTGAGAAGATATTGTTCAATCGCATCGTGGAGATAGTTGCCGCGTGAACATACACGCTTAGACTCTTCGGGGTTTTCCCGTCTCCACTTTGCGAAGAACTTCTGCTTTTCCCACCCTGTAACGGTTGTTACGCTTGCCATTTTTCCATGTGGCGTGTTGTAGAACCGACCTGTTTCATCCTGCACGGTGGATAGAGGTTCGATGCCCTCTACCATGTCGTGCGTAAAGTTACCTTTATACATCATGTAAATATTATACCTTATTCTGGGGATTTGTCAACTGGTTTATCTAAACCTTGCATCTTTAGATAGACATCTTCGACGCTTTTAGGCTCAGATCTCCAGCCTTTATCCGACATTTCACCTGTCATATTTTGGTTAGCCTGATAGTTGTCTTTACCAGCACCATTGACTCTAACTCCTTGAACCCAACCAAAGAAGTTTCTCATATCCATTTCAATAACCATCCGATCCGGGAATAGTTCCCTTGTTTTTCAGTTGTTTACGCTTTCGCATAATACGATCAACCAACTTGCCTTCTTCTACTTCGACTTCTTCCTTACGAGCCTTTCGCTTTCGATCGTCTCTTCTGTCGTCTGCTGCGATCGACTTGTCGATATTGTCGATAGTCGAGTCGATTTCTGGTCGATCGCCCTTACTGCCAAGAGCCTTATCCATTGCTCGATTACTCGCACCCTGTGCCTTGTCTGCACCCTTTGCAAAAGCACCACGAACCTTACGGCTCTTGACGTTACCCTTTGCGTCCTTTGCAGGCAATTTTAGTTCCGAGATAGGACTGTTATCAATTTTTGCTTGCTCGGTATCCATATTGATCTTAGACACGATATCTGCGATGCTATCATAGAACTTCTGATTCTTTGCGTTAAATGGGCCTGGTTGCATAACTTTCTCCTTGTTACTATATTTATATATGAAATTGGGAGGGCCGAAGCCCTCCCTAATTCACAACGTATATTCTATTTTAGTTTCTCAGTCTTCAGTTGTTTCTAAATCTTCGATTGCTTCTGCGATTTCTTCGTCACTGTATCCTGCTTCAATCATCTTCTCGATTACGGCATCTTCGTCTAGTTCTACTTCAATACCTTCTTCTAGAATCTCTTCTTCAATAAGATTGTCGAATCGTCTGACTTGTCTGTCTTCGATAATGCGTAGTGCGATATCTTCGTATTCTGTGAGTTCTACTGTTTCGAGGAGTGCATCGTTGTCTAGTTCTACGTCTTCGCTCTTAGTCTTCTTCTGATACTTCTTGTGTAGGAGGTGATCGTGATGACCATCCTTTGCTTCGTCTTCAAACTGATCTCTCATCTTCTTGGCGACGTTGTGAATGTGATCTTTATTGAATGTCTTGCCACCCTTTGCATTGTGAGCCTTGTCGTAACGTCCAGCAGCATCCTTTGCGACGTGTACGAAGGCACGGTGTGCCTTGTTGCTGTCGTAGGAGCCAGAAGCCATCTTGTTACGAAGGTTCTTGTGAACCATAGAAGTACGCTGTCTGTGTAGATCAGCGTGGTTATCAGCATATAAATGAAGTTCTCTCTCTTCGTGATCACTACGCTCTTGTAGATCTTGTTCAGTTACTTTTCGTGATACTTCCATGAGGATGCTCCTGTTGTTCAGTAAAGTATGTATACAAATAAAAAACCTCAGACTGACACTCTCCGTGGGGCGCAGAGAATAGGCGTGTGGGAATGTTACCAAAAACACTCTACCTGCCATAGTGCCAGCCTGAGGGTTTATCTAAATCGTGACATGGTTTTACCGATGTCGGTTCGCTTTGGTACTCGTCCTGTCTTGACGTATGTGTCCCATGTCTTCTCATCTGCAACCATTGTGCCGCCGTCTCTCACCCAGAACTGATCGGTCTTGATACCCTGCCAACCACCGAGTTTCTTGTCAATCACCTTTGCTGCTGCTTGACATCGATCGAGATCACCAAGAACAGAAGAACGACCATTGGGTTTTCTATCAATGCGGATCTTGACCCATCCTGCTTTCTCTAGATTCAACTCAGCATCATAGTCACCATCAGACTTACCTGACTTGAGTGCATTGTAGATGTTTTCGTATGACTTATCAATGATGTGCTTGAGTTGTGCTTCGGTCATGTCACCACTCTTCACGAACTTGACCATATCATTTGCAATCCCCACACCGATTCTGTTTGGTTGGAACTTGCGGAACTCTTCTGCCGACATCTTGTTGGTGAGAACCTGAGTATGAAACTTCCATCCTCTACCACCCTCGGGGTGCAGGATTAGTTTGTTCTTGGGGTCCACCCACCCAATGAGCATGTTACCCTTGTATGCCTCTGATAGATCAACCTGTTCACGAAAGCGTGCCATCGTAGAGCCAATAGTGGTTCGCTTTGGAACTCGACCTGTCTTCAGATAACTCTTCCATGTGTCCTCGTCGCCGATCGATTCGGCGTTATCCTTGAGAACGTCACCAATTTCCATGAAGTCGATTTGTTCCCATGAGAACTTCTTTGCTATGAGTTTCGCAGCGGCGTGTAGGTTCGCCTTAATTGGTCCTTCAATGGAACCTATTCCATCATTCAACACAATGCGGGCCCATCCTTGACCGTACATAAAGTTGTCGATGTCTTTATCACGATCATATTTACCAGACTTAATACCATCCAACGCACGAAGTGTTTCCATGTCCTCGGGATCGAAACCATAGGATCTCGCCAAGACTTTCAGAAAGTCCTCTTCCTTCAGACCATAGTCCTTTGGATTGTTTGTTAAGTGCTGAGTATGGTATGGTCTGATGTCATGACTAGCCTTGGGCTTCCAAAGGACAAGTTTTCTCTTGCGACCATTTGCCCAACCCTTGACATTCACTAAACGGGCTTCACTTAGATATTTACTAAATGCTTTCATTTCTTCTTCTTACCATCCGCAGTGTAGTGAGACTTATCACCCTTGTTCTTCATGTACCATGCCAAAGCATAAGGATTGTCAATCTCTTTGTGCTTTTTCATAGCCTTGACTGTACCTTTGAAGCCAGGTGGGGATACCTCCATTATATATTGTTTGAATGATATCATGTATTATCTGCCCATAAAATAGTTGTTCCTGAATCTGTTGGGGGTGGATATGCCGAGTTCATTGATGGCACGGGATTGACTGGAACATAGTAAGAACTCCAATCGGCGTCGGCATCATTTGTGGCGGTGGTTGATTCTAAAGTCAAACCTATTGGTCCAGTCAATCCTCTAGTCCAAGCCCATGTAGACCAATCATTTCTATTAAACATACCCCATGTAACACCGTTGCTTCGTACTCGCACACTGAGACTTCCGTCAGTCTTGTAGGAGGCAACTGTCCATTGCACACCATCCGTGAATGTGGTTCCAGTTGCACCACCACCAGTTCCACCGAATTGAGTGTAGCGATAATAGTCGTCGCTATTATTGCTAGTTCTCAGTGTAGTCCATACTCTGATTCTATCAAGATCAAAACCTAGTTCTTCCCATGTACCAGAAGCCGATAGTGTGTAACCAGCATTCCACATTTCTGCCGTTGTGCCAGGTGTGGTTGGAGCGTAACCATTGGTGTATTCATATGGAGTGTACGCGAGAGACTTACCTCCACCTGGCCCCTGTCGCATCAGTGCATAGTAGAGACTGTCTTTAGGGTCACTCGCACCCCAGTTATATACGCCGCTCCAGTTAGACAGCAGCATCTGCTTACCTCTGATATCACCAGCCATATACTCAGCATGTTGTGCCTTTCGTGCGCCCCAGTAGGGAACACTACCACTACCACCCTTTGCTTGAACTAGTTTCCATGCGGATAACAGGTTCGACATCGTTGAGTATGTGTACGCCTGTGTGGCAGATTCTGCGGTAAAGTTTGATAACGTGTATGTAATGTGCCGTGCCATGTGACTACTTCTGGTTTCTTGGATCGCGTCACATAAATCAACTTCGGTTATGGTTCCAGAAGTTGGAACCACATTGTCCTGTAACCAGAAACGTGCCTCGTATGGATTTCTCTTATCTTCAGCGGAGGTTGTTAGATCACCACTCTGGTTATACCAATCTGTCCAGATAATTCGACTCGTCGCCGAGTACGCTGAACCTCCACTGGTTCCCTTGATTCTTATGTAACCACTATTAATTTGTGAGAATTGACCTTGCTTCCCAACATATTTGTTGTTGTCACAGAAGCCCCAGTTTCGTCCAGCGTTTGCAGTAGGAGTGGTACTCAACCAAATTGGAGCGTAACCCGTTTTACCTGTTCCTTCATAATCAGTTTTAGTCGCAGGACGAGATATTCGTACCCAATTTTCATTTGCCGTAGATCCTTGAGACACCACAGGAACATCAAAGTGTCTGAAAGAACACATTTGATTTCCGAACGAGACGAATGCCTGTTCGTGAATATCGGCATTATAATCACCCAGTCCGAATGGTTCACCTGGCTTTTGTTGTCTGTTGAGACGAGTTCCACTTGCAGTAGCACCATATGCAGTGAGGTTGAGGAAGTCCAACATTGCCGTGGCGCCAGTCACACACCATGCGAAGAACACGCGGGGATGATACTCTGGGTTGTGTCCACCATTTGGTCGAAGCGGAGCGCCCATAGAGCCAATCTGTCCCCATGTATCAATACCCCTCTGTGCTATTGTTCTGCGGAATATATCTCTGGTTGCACCTGCGACTGCTGGATCGAACACAGACAACATCATTGCATCTTCGGCTATTGCTTGATAGTTTCCGTACTCATTATCGACACAAGACTGTATCTTTAGTGTACCTCTTGCACTACTAGGATCTCTCCCAGCCAGGAATGGTGTGATGGTGCCTGGTCTGTCCAGATTTATGTCGCTGTTGGTAGGAGAGTACGCAATATATGTGTTCGTCCAAGCAGAGGCGCCTGAGATACTATAGTTTGGATATGTGAATAGATCATTAGAGAATGTGTCGTTCTCATAAAACACAGGCCGATTCACTTTGTCGTTGGGATCCCAGTTCACGGGAGGTCGGAACGCACTTGCGCCTGGTGCAGATGCAAGAACCGTGAGACACCCATATGATTCGGTCCATGGCTTATTGAAGTCATCAGATGTAATGTCTCCAGTATATCCATAGTTCGTGACGATCATGTCACCCGCAGATAGTTTATACTCGCCAGGAAGAGTCAAGCCCTGCGTCGAATCGAATCCTACTCCAACATTTCCAGTTCCACCATTTGTGTATGTTCCTGCCCTAAAGTCGAATGGAGACAACACCCTCGACTGAGTGACTGCTTCACCCGCAGATGGTCCAGTCGCATACGTCTTGGTGGTAGACACACTAAACACGTCACTAGTGATACCCTGTGACGCTGGTATGAATAGACCAAAGTCTGGGTTTAGTACGGTGATCATCGTTTCGCCAGTAAAAGTCGAGCCCTCTGGGTGAATTGATGTCGTAACTCGTGCTGGTGTCACGTTGGTGAGAGTCAAGCCACCATTGTCAACAATCCAAGGCGTACCATCGAAGAATGTTCCTGATGTGACAGAGGCACTGCTCTTGATTGTCCATTGATAGGTATCTGTTTGTGGCATTAAACTCAGTCTCCGTAATTATCGTGAGTTATTGAATATGTGTATGTGTAGGTATTTGTTGCTTCGGGGAATGGTGTAGATTGGAAGGCCACTGAATATAGAGGGTTATCTCCCCATAGTGATCCAGTCATACCACCATTTGGCCACTCACTACTTCCCGTCCCGAGTTGACTAAGTTTCCATCTCGCCGCATCTGTTGAGAACGAGGATACTGTTGATGGCCACCAGTAATAGTTATAGATTTGACCTGTGTTGCCCGCATAGTATCCGCCGGCCGAGTTGTTTCCACTACCACCCTTAGTCACTGTAACCGATAGTCTGAGGTACTCGGCGGAGATGCCTTCTATGAATCTAGTTTTCTCTGTTTCTCTACCACCAAAGTCCCACAGGAACATCACCAAATCTCCACCATAGTTTGGACTACAGTGAATTCGGTGACCACCTGGCAACCAACCCGAAGCACCCATGATTGATGCACCAGTTGCCCATGTATGAACGCCACCGCCCGAATCCCACGAAGCATTACTATCAGACCAGAATCCAAGATCACCAGTACCACCACCAGTTAGACCATATTCAAGTTTCTGATAACTGGCATTTGAATAAGATCCACCCGCTGGTAATGTTAGTGCGGGATAAGTAGACGCCCAGTTGACATCATCGTTTGTAATTATGTTTTCAATCTGCAAGGAGGTTGGAATCGTAGACCACCTAATACCAAGTGCGCCTCCATCAGCAGCGCCGCCGGCGACTGTTTTGCCTTGGAAGGTACTTGGTTCAAGGAAGTCGTCCCTGTTACGGTGAATCAACTTATCTGTAAGTGAAACACTGTTATTGTTACTATCGTAGAAAGTAGTTAAGTTATTTGCGTGCGTGTGTCCAGCGTTCTGATCTGCGGTTGCCGACGCAGAGATAACTGCCGCAATGTTACTCTCCACAGATACGGACGAGTACTTAAGGTTTGACATATCTATAGAACTGAGTTGCTTTTTATTACCTAACGTGAACGTGGTGGGAACGGTATCTGACACATACAATAAATTGTATCTAATATCAACTGTTTGTGCCCCGTTACTCCCATTGAGTCCTGTATCTATTGCTCCGTTGAATGCCAAAGACTTTTGACCCGACGCGAACCCCTGAATATCAAGAACCTTATCGACGACAACGAGGTTGTTCTCGAACTTATACCCATATGCCTCTGTATTAGGCCTCTGTGTAGTACCAGGCTGGAAAGAGTGTGCCCTTTGACAATTATAGAAAATGTTGTGTTTAACTGTCGCATTACGCCATGCGTCCTTATACAATGACATACCCTGTCCGTGAGTAGATGCTTCTAGGGACATCACATTGTTTGCAAAATATGTGTGAGGAATCGCAGTGACACCATCCTGACACTGAATGAGGAATCCAGAGAAACCCTCAACGTGGAAGACCACATTGTTTGTGAATGTGCTACCCGCTACCACAGCACCAGCACGGCCTGTGGATCGCTTGAGCGAACACTTGTCCACTGTGATTGGAGTGTAATTGATTCTGAAGAAACTAGATCCCTCAGAGATAGTGCAATTGGTGATGGTACAAGAGGAGGCGCCCGCCCCGTCGTCTCGAATGGCTCCAGGCGCCGAACCAATCGCTCCTTGTCCTTCAATTGTCACATTATTAATTGTGTATGTATTTCCTGCACCACCGACTTTGAAGCAATAATCAGAGACAGGAATACGTCCATCACTCGCATTGCCGTTTGTTGGTTTATAGAGAACACGACCCGTAGTCACACCCTGTGTGAAGTCGATCATGTATTCACCATTCTCTAGAGTCTGGCCTGGTAGACCACACAGAGCAAACTCAAGGTAGGTTCCACTATAAGTAGTGGTTGTGGATGTACCAAATGATTCGAGTGTTATTCCACCCGTAGTGTTATCCCAGTGAGTGATCCTTGCAGGAGCCACGGTGTTCGCAGAACTATGAATCAATGTCCATGGCCCTGCATCAGCGTTTGCAGTCACGCCGGCGAGGAAAGCGTTGACTTCTGCTTTGAGTGACGCATCGGTGATTGTCCATCCAGTAATACTCGACCCACTATCGTTATCTCCACCAACGGTATGCACCACGCCGTTGGTGATGCCCTTGTTGCTGTTGTTGACGATGAACCAATTACCATTGTAGACAAATCGATAGATGTCCATATCGGCGGGAGATGCGGGATCAATCGCCATTTTTGGTTTGGATGAAGCATTCTCATCCATAATATACATCATGGGACTTCGGTACTCACTGAAGTCATGATCTGCCGCATACACACCATCACCAACATCAACCCATGTTGCCGTCTTGCCCATGCTGAATCGACCACCACTAATCCCCACACTCCGTGCAGTGAGGTTGATCCCTTCTGCTTCATGATCAGAGAAGGATGCAGCAAACTTGCGTGTGCCGAAGTCAATCACCTGTCCAGCCGACAATGCCCCAATCTCACTACGAGCCGTACTGAATGGTTCCCAGTTACCTGTTGCAACTGATTGTGCCTTTGTCTCAACATCTAACGTCACACCACCAAGGTTGAAGATAGAAGCAGTGATGTTAACACTACTAGAGCCAGGAGCGATATAAAATTCGTATGATGCTTGTGGATGATACAGAATAGGCATAATAACCCCATATGACAAATGCTATTCTATGTATGAATCTTAAAGCCCTTACGCTCCAAACCTGCAACAAACTTATCACGGCCTATCTTACGAACATTTACAATGTTGATGCCAGTGAGTCCACGGATAGAAAGATACGCCTTAACGTATGGAATACAAGGAGGAGAAACCATGATCATATGCTTATCATTCAAATATGAAATATCATGAATAATCTTATTAAAACGTTGTATTTCATAGGGAATGGTATACTTGTATAGTTTCTTACCACTAATGAATTCACCCTTACGAACAGCAGCCTTACCCTTCTTGGTAAAGATGCAACTATCAAACTCATATGTGTGTAAGTACTTCATTGTATGCTAAAACCCTATATTTGTAGGTGTGGGGGACGGTGGGTTAATGTGGGGCTAAATGGGGGTAATGTAATGAGGAACGGAGAGAATGTCAGTTATTTCCCCAGATGGAACCATTGTGGTTAGATGTGCGATCTAGATTCTTATGGTAAGATTTAGGGGTGCCACGTTTGATCTTGTCGATCATTTGCGAGAATTGACCACCAGTAGCACGATCAGGCGTCAATAGCGTATCAACAGCACCCATAGCGCCAGTTATATTCCGAGAGCATTCGTTATGCTCGCATTCAGGACAATCAATAGGGGAATCTCGTGAATCAATGGGTCGCATGGAGTCATGGATGTGATTGCACTTTTTACATGTATATTCATAGATCGGCATCGGTTTGTTCCTTAGCGGTTAGTTCTGTGATTTTATGGATGAAGCCAGTAGGGATCTTCTCTATGGTAGAGCAATGGTCTTTATTCCATGAGGAGAGTAGGGTAATGTGATCATCGTCTCTGTGGATGCAGTAACCTACTGAATGCATATGGGGGCATGCCTTCTTGGCTTCTCTGAGTATTTCTTTGGTGGAATTCCAACCAGTTTCGCCATACTCCTCGGCGTCTATCCATATCACCTCTAGGATGGGATAGGTTGGTTTCAACTGTTTCATGGTATATCTCCATAGGTATTTATACCTTAGCAGGGCAATGTGTGAATGCAAACAAAAACCCCTTATTTCTAAGGGGTTTCAGTGCCTGATTATGAGCGGATCAGGCGATCATGTCGATGAAGCGGTTGAGGACGACTCGG
>Ga0209535_1000786_pt1 | contig 22058 bp, 38 predicted proteins | sample LinPmetageLP28_FD_184041 | JGI IMG/M metagenome (GOLD analysis project Ga0209535, IMG submission 184041) | Marine viral communities from the Pacific Ocean - LP-28 (SPAdes) (version 2) | ecosystem: Environmental > Aquatic > Marine > Oceanic | place: Pacific Ocean | collected 2009-08-22
GCTCTACTTTAAAGCTTGTTGTAAGAGTAGATGTAATTGCCATATTAAATACCTTTTATTATTTTTGCTAAATCTTCACTACCTCCACTAGATAAATCTTGAATTAAGGTAGCCTTATAAGATTTTATAGCATTTTTAATATATATCAAACAAACTTGGTAAATTAAATCTTGGTAAGCTCTAGCCTGAGCTTTAACATGTTCCTCATTATCGTCCGAAAAACTAACTATTTTTTCTGTCAGTTGCTTAGCCCAAAACTCAGGTGGATGCCCACCAAACTTAGTTGTGACTACTTCAACCATGCCTAGTTCAGGCACACCATCAGGTGTTATCTTTATTACCATTCAATTGGCTCCGGTGGTTTTAAATGACTATCATACCTATCTGCAATTTGTGGCAGTCTTTGTTTTTTTTGAACTTTAAGCTCACTTATTTTTTTTACTTCCAAGCCATCTTTTCCCTGTACAGGAACATAAGGGTCACGCAAACGATGATATCCATATAGCCTCTGTTCACCGGGTATGTTTGTATCTAGCAATGAACTACTAGATGCTACTTCGACCTGAATACCTTTTTCCATGCATTTTACAAGCCAAAACTCTACGCAAGCTCTTCCTGCTTCTGCAAAATATAAATTATTCTTGTATGTAAAATCTATACCAAATAGCTTTATATTGGCTACATCATTCCAATAGGCAAAGGCAACTGCATAAGCCACAGTGTTATTTAGATAATGACAATTAGTTTCTTTAACTATTTCTTGTACTGGATATTCAACAAGGTTCTTACATCTTGCATCGTTTTCACATGTGTAAATAGGTTTATTGTGATTTGTTAATAGCTCTTTCATGCAATCGGTTTGACCGCCTGCATCTTGTGTATCAAGAAACCTGCTAGGTGGGTCCATCATAAATACACGGTCATGAAATATTACTGAAGCTACAGCATTAATTGCCCATACTTCATCAAATTTTACGCTGTGTGATTTTGCTAGGTTGTAGTCAAACCAACTTTTGCCTAGACCGACAATAGCTACAGTTTTACCTTTAAGTTTTTTGATTGGTTTCATATTATCTCTCCTTAACTGAAACTTATGTTACATTTGTTCTTAGTGAATCATACCTCATTTCGTCCCTAGTATCTCTACCCTCACCTAGGTTCTTTAATCTTAATAAACTTTCCTTAAATCTTGCTTCATATAACCCGACATCTTTTGGGTCTAGCTTTAAAAACACTGCACCTTCTAGCAAACAACCGTATAGCAGGGTGTCAGGTGCATCTGTAGACAAATATGTGGTTCCTGAGTCACCACCTGCAGTCAATGATGCGGGCTGTGCCAAATAATGTAATTCCATAGAATAATTTGTGTCAGGAACAGGAGCTATTTCAAAAGAGCCTTGGTCGAATATAGCGTAGTATCTTGGCTTTCCTCTTGTGGTTGTATCGGTAACAAATTCTTTTATAAAAGAATTGTGTTTTAAATCCAAATAATCGTAGTTGTTTGAGCTTATTACAGCCAATGAAAACGGTGCTAAGAAATCAGAAGGTGTATTTAAAAACCTATTATCCTGTGAAACATTACCCTGTACATTTTTTCTTTGGTCAGGAATCTGTACTGATTTAAGTATTCTTTCTTCTGCTTGTAAAATAATAGTATTAAGGTTATTTACAAAAGTTGTTTCATCACTTTCTAAATAATCTTGTATCGTAGTTTTTAATGTAGATAGTGTAAAACTCATGATGTTGTTATTGTAACTGTCCCTACGGCACTTGTCATGCTGTCAGGTATGGTCAATTGTTTACCTATTATTCCTAAGTCATAGTTTGTATATACCGTAAAACTTTTTGGCGATACACTTATATCAGGTCTTGGCTCTCTTACTGCTTGTGGGTCAACCACTTTTCTTACTGGATTTAGTTGTGGGTGTTTAGACTCATAGCACTCAGGACATGTTTTTAAGCCATTCCATTCTTTACGCAATTCTCTTAACCCATACCTAAAGCCACATCTATCGCAAATTGCATAAGCGTTTTTGTTAGATGCAAAAGCCATTATGCTATGTTGTAGTTAGATATATTAGGAGTTATGTTTAAAGAAGCTCTGTCTTCGTCTGTATCTAAAGCTCTTTGGAATTCTTCTTCATATATTTGTTTTAGTAATCCTGTTCTTTCAGGACTTTTTTTAATTGATATGTAATAAGCAAGACCTGCTGCTAGACATGGGTAAAACCTAAACGGTAACTGTAATGTATTAGTAGCTGCATCTACATCATCCATTCTTGTAAGGACGTTTAAATGTACAGTATATGTAGTGTTTGCATCAGGGGTTGGGTACACACTTATTACTGGTGATATTTGTTTATCTACAAAGAACTGCAAAGGCGTTCCTGTTGATGATTTGTTAGGTACAGCAGAATAATCACTTCGCGAAAGTCTTGTCATTTGGATGTCTGTGTTTTCAGAATTTACGGTTTGTCTCATAAATGCATCTAAGACATCAATTGCTGCTGTGCTATCTGTTTGGTCAATATTATAAGAAGTTGTACCTGCAACCATGGTTATGGTTTTTTCTTTTATAGTCCACTGGTTTAAACCACGGTTTGCCCATTCTGCTAGCAGTAAGTTTAAACTTCTTCTAGCCGTTCTTAGGTCGTAAGCAGTTCTTAGCTCTAAGCCACATCGTTCAAATGCCTCTTCGATATAATCAGCGACATCTAATTCAAAGTTTTTTGAACCTGATACTGCCATAATTTACTTCTTAAGTTTTCCGCCTCTGCCAAGTTTTTTAACGCCTGACTTAGCTGCACCACCTAATTTCTTTTTCATAACGCCTGACTTAGCTCCGCCACCACCTTTCATTTTCATGACACCTGATTTAGGTGCGCCACCCATGCCCAACTTAACAACGCCTGACTTCATAGTAGCATCGCCACCACCTGCCATTTTTACAACACTGCTGTTTTTCATAGACTTAGCTAATTCAGACTTGTCTGAGTTAGACAAACTACCTACTAATTTTTTTAAACCTTTTAATGATTTTGCCATCATTTACTCCTTCTATTTAGAATGTTTTGGAAATCTTCTTGATTCCAATTATTATAATAACCTATTTTTTCCAATCTTTCAGATGCTTTGTTTAATTCGTCTAATCTTTGCATGAATAGCATATTATAACTTTCATCAAAATGTGGCTCAAAATGTTCTTGTATAACCACATCTTTCTCGTCATGGTCTTGGTGAAAGCCCATTACCCATAAGTTTATTGGATTTAAAAAACTGTTTAGCATAGATATTCTGCTATCAAAATGAAAAACATCCATATCCATGTTTGTATCGCAATATATTACAACATCTTTATCTTTTGGAAAATCTAAACCTATATCTGCTAGGTCAGTCCAGTAAATACATTCTGATAAGATAATATCTACCTTTTCTGTTTCCCATGTTTTTTTTGCAAAAGGACAAACTGGCTCTTCAGTTTCTAATACTTCTTTTGACCAATCTCTTATTTCTTTTTTAATTTGTTGTTGGGATATCATTTTGCAAATGTCTTTACATTTGTCGGTTTGCCACCAACACCTTGTTTTTTTGACCTTTTTCTTTTTACTGCTGATTTAATTTGTGATTTTGACATACGATTAGCTTTAGCTTTGGGTACACATTTTGGGTATTTTCTTTTAGAGCCTTTGGTTTTTTTTCTTCCACACTTATTAAAACCACCGCCCTTTTTAGGAGAGCCTATGTCAACCCATTCTTCGCCATACCACCTGCGTAAACCCACTACCTACCTCGCATTTTGGTTTTTTTTCTACGAGGCTCCATAATAGCTCCACAGCCACGGGCAATAAAGCCGTTATTACCTTTTTCAATAATACCACCAGTTGCAGCTTTCTTGGGTCCTGAGTAGCCACCACCTCTTTTTTTATATGTCTTTACGAGCCATGAGTTTGCATAAGCAGACGGGTATACATCGAATTTCTTTTTTGCTTCTGACTTTACTCTGCTGTATAGACTTTTATTAGTTACATTACTCGGTACGCTTGATTTTGCCATTAGCACTTCCACCTTTTTCTTGCTTGCCTAATTCTTGAATTAGGGTCGTTTCTTGTTTTAGCAGAGCTTTTCTTTAATTGTCCAAGCGACCTTGCACAATAAGACTTACGCCTTTTTGCAGCCTTGCTACCTTTTTTAACTTTGCCTGTTACGGCTGTTTTGAGCTTTGACCCGGGATTGGCTTTTCTATAAGCCTTGACACCCTTCTTGGTCATGCCTGCACCTGACTTGGTAGGGCGATAATTACCGCCCTTACCAGTTGTCTTTTTTATAGGTTTGGCTTTTTTTCTTGGCTTTTTAACTGCCATTACAAATTCTAACCGTAGTTTTTAATTAGCGTAAGCACTATGACATAGGTATCACCACTGCCGTGACCAGTTGTGGTCAAAGCTATGTCTCCAGTTTTTCCACTAGCTGCAGCAGTATTTAAAATACCACCAAACTCAGTAAAATCTTCCGAATCTGCATAGTCAGAGTTTAAATCCCAACATACAGTATTAGTATCTGCTACCCACAAGAGTCTAACACTCATACCAAAAGTAGAATAAACAATCTTCCCAAGCTTTACGCCTGAGCATGCCTGTCCATTACTACTTGATGATAAAGCACTTACATCCACTTTGGTTACAGCAGACTCTCCTGTGCCATCAGAAGTATTTGTAAGTTGAATTATAGCCAGTCTTTCACCATCTACTATAGTTGTTGATGTTACTGCATCTGCCATAATTTACTCCTTATGATGCTATATCGTAGCCAGTTATCTCAATTAAGAAACGACCTGCTGTATAAGCTGCATGACCTGTACCTTGACCTACAAGATATAAGAATTGGTCTGCCACAATGTCTCCACCTGCTACCATAGTACCTGCTGAAGCTGCGCCTGCATTAATAATTGATGTTTCTGTTAAAGCTCCAATGGCTGTGTCATTAACACCTGTGCCTTCAGTAGCAGAAAATAAATCTATATCTGTACCTCCGCCTGCAGGGGTTTCTAAACAAGTCATCGTTACTCCAAAAACAGTTCCTTGGTTTGCAGTAGTCACTTGACCAATGTAAGCAACTCCATCACCGTCTTTACCAATAATGTCACCTGCTGTTCCACCATCTCTTAAACCTGTTAAATCAATCATAATTTTTGTTTTAACAATGTTTACATTTGTGGTTGTATCGCTTTTAAGACGTTCTACTTGTGTTACATAAACTGCTGCTGTGCCTTCTATACCTGCACTGCCTAAAGCTTCTACTGACATCTTACTGCCACTTGTTACTGTTACTACACCGGTTGTAGCGTTTTTTGTAATAGTCTCAAAACCATTTTCGGACCTAACTGGACCGCTAAATGTTGAATTTGCCATAATTTCCTCCTACGGAAATAAGTTTTATCATCTTGGCTTGTCTGCTAGGTCAGTTGATAAAACAAGTTAATATTCCTAGTCCTTTGATTGTATACGAGTTTTGGGAATAAAAAAAGGGAGCCGAAGCTCCCTTTATTGGTTTGAAGAACCTTAAGCTCCTTGAGAGCCAAACACTCCACGCCAGTTCGAGACACCAAATGAGTATCTTTCTCTAGCTCTATACCTAATGTTACCTGTTGAAAATTCAGGTTCCATTGTAGTTTCCATTCCTGTTCTATTGAACATTTTTAGTCCTTCACCATCTGAATTAACCGATGTCATAATAAAATATGCATCAGGGTCATTTAGATAATGATTTACTGAGAAACCGTTAGGCATTGAAGATTGATTCTTAATTGAGTTGATATCGTTATCTGATGTTCCAACTCTTCCTGTTGTATTTAACAGTCTGTCAGCCACAAATGTTAATTGTGGTGGTACTATTAATTTATCAGGTCTAACTGCAATAGTTAAATTTCTGTCGTCAACAAATGTTGATATATCAATTATGTTATCTTCAAGTGAAGTTTCATTCAGGTCAGCCATTGTTGTAGCTCTGTTACGAGCTGTTCCACCACCCGCTAACGGATGTGCTGTGGAAATTAATTGCTGTCCATCACCAATAGCGAAGTTAGCATCAAACGCATTGTTTAATACATTTGCTCCTTTTACTTCTTTGGTGTGTTGCATTGAACGAGCCAATGCTTTTGTGTATCTTCTACCTAATTGGTCATACAGGTTATCTTCAATAGCTTCTTCTGTTAAAGCAAAAGCAAGAGCCACAGTTTCGTGTGTATATCTCGCTGTATAGCCTTCTGAAGCACTATCAAAATTAACGCCTGCACCTTCTTCCTTGACAGGAGCTGCACCAAATCCAACTACAAGCACTTCTTCTTCAAAAGCTCTTTCTGAGTCTTCTATAGAATAAAGTTCTTTGTATTCTTCTTGGTTTTCGTCATATTCAAGTCCAAAAAGTGCATTTAGACCGGGTTCCAGTTCTTTCGCCAATTGTGCGCGTGAAATAGCCATCTAATTACTCCTTATGCTAAGCCTGCGCCTTTTACGCCTGCTATATGATTTTGAATTACAACTAGAACATTTGTGTTTGCTGAAGCAACGTCTGAGTTATCAGGGTCTTGACTTACGTCAATTGCTTTTAGCGGCAAACTTGTTGCAGTTGCGCCTGTTGTCACGTCTAACTCTGCTCCTGAGATACCTGTATAGGTACTTCCTGAGTTTGTATAGACGATATCAAAGTTACCAAACAAGTCAGCCACTGGGAAAGTGTCGTCTGCTTGGACTTCAAAGACCGTATTAGGGTCGTCATGTATAAAAGCAATTATGTCTGCAGCGTTCGTGCTTGCAGGGTAATAATTACTAAATATTTGCTCTGATGTTGTTGGGTCTGTGTACATACAACCGTTGAATACGCCAACTATAGGAACAGTTCCACCGTCAGCATGTATTTCTACACCGCCTCCAGTTACCTGCATAACCAAGTCGCCTTGGAAAATGCTAGTTCCGTAGTTTGCAGCTATTCTATAACGGCTTTGTCCGCCTGAATAGGGTGAGCCACCCATCATTCTTACAGGCTTGAGACCAAATGAAGCGTCTTTATTCGCCATATTTTTATCCTACCTTTTTTTACCAAATGATACTTGAGATTTTCTATCAGAATTATATTTAACATATCGATTGTTGCCTTGAACTTCGTTAAACATTGTATTATCAAGTGCTTCGTTTTGTTGCACGTTACGATTTTTATAATGTTCATTTCGTTCTTCAACAGTCTCTACTGGTATTTTTGCTAATATCAATCCACCTACTGATATGACTCCTGCGTGTCTTCCATGCTCAATAGTAGGTAAAGGGAAATCAGGTAATTCGTCTTCTCGGACAAACTCCCATCCTTCTCTCATTCTAGCAGAAACATTGTTTCTGTCTTCGATTCCTACATACTCTGCCCTTATCCATCGGTATTGGAAACCTTCAGGTGGGGGTGGAGTTTCAAGCATCCTTGCAGGTTGCCATGGTTTTCTTCTAGCCTTTTTATCGTGTTGCTCACCATCACGAGATTCGCGTGTTACATTATCAATTGCATCTAAATCCATTATTTTGCTCCTTCAATTTTAACTATTTCTTTACCTACTCGTTTCAGCCACTCTTGTTGCGTCATTCCGTACGGCTTCAGGTTACTCTTTACTGAAGCATGGTTAGAATTAATCTTAATACCGCTTCTCTTCCCTTGTGTTCCTTGGCGACTTCCAGTGGAAGCAGATGCTACTCTTTGCACAGATGAGTTAGCATCCTTTGAAACGCCTTCAGGTTGAACCTTTAAATCAGGATAAACCTTTGTCATTCTTTTGTCCAATTCTTCATAATATTCAGTGTCTGCACCGTCAAAACCTTCGTTTATCAAGTCTTCATGAATACCCATTGCAGTGTATGTCTTGACTCTATCCTTTTGGAACCAGTCATTTTTTTCTTGCCATTCAACTGCTTTAGAATCAGGCTTAGGTTTATCATACACTGGTTGTTGTAGGTTTTGTACACTTTGTGGGTTATTTTGAAAAGTTTGTTCTTCTTGTGTTTGCAATTGAACCTTAGCTAATCTTACCCTTTCTTCTTCTAAAGATACTTTATTTAGAAGCTCTACGCTTTTTACTTCTAAATCAGGGTCGTTGGTTTCTCTTGCTTTTCTGTATAAGTCTTCTGCTTGTGACCTTTGAGATTTTACTCTGTTTTCATATTCTTCAGTATAGCTTTTGTCTAAAGTGTTAGCTCTGCTTTTTACTGAAGCATATTCATTGGATAAATTATTGTATTTAGATTCAGCAGCACTTGCTCTAATTTCAGCCTCTCTAATTTTATCGTTTAATTTATTTATTCTTTTTGATACACCTCTAGTGTACTTATCAAGTTCATCGTCACCACCTGAGTTGGCTTCGGTTGCTTCAGTTTGTGTTTCATCAGTAGTTGTCTCTACAACATCTACGACTAACTCTTCTTCTGCTTGAACCTGATTTTCGTTGTTTACTTCTTCCATATAATTCTCCTTATACTGAAACAATGTCATCAGGGTTTAAAATAGTGGCTATAACTTCGTCATCATTGATGATTCTGACTTCGCTTTCATCAGCCAACCTAAACCTAGAACCTGCATATCTACCTATTAATATCCATTCTCCTTTTCCACACCATGCAGACTCAAATCTCTTTTTGTCTTTATAGCAGTCAGGACCCATGGCTACGACATAGGCAACAACAGTTGCTAGGGTTTCTCTGTCGATGGTCTCTTTTACTAATTGGATTCCACCTTCTGACACTCCCTTACCCTTGTAAGGTAGTACCAATAAACGCCAACCTGTAGGTTGAGGCATCCTTTCAAGAATACTTTTATCTAATAAACTAGGGTCTAAAACTCTGTCGTCCTCTTCAACAAACGCTTTATCCAAGTCAATAGTGTCTTCTTTTTGTTCTTCTACAATATTTTCTTTCGGCTCACTTTTCATCAATCTCTCCTTTTTCATGTAAGTGTTCTTTTATCTTATCATGAATATAGGATAATGAAGATATTTCGCCCATTAAAAATTGGTATTTTTCCATATCTCTAATGCCACCTGACATTAAGATATCTTTGATTTGCTCCTCTCTTTCACTCAAATCCTTACGGATTGCATGAATAAAATCATACATATCCATAATTTAAAAAACGCCGTTAAATTTAGTACCTCGCAAAGCAGCTCCTTTACCTCTGCTCTGTCCTTTACCATATCCGGGCTTATGTGCAGTATCTACTTTAACTTTTTTTGGTTGAGATAAAGGTATGCTACCTTGACCTTTTATAGTTATTGAAGTTTTTGCTGTCATTAGTTACTCCTATTTAGTTTTTTTTGTTGTAGCTTTCTTTTTAGCTGTAGCTTTTTTAGCTTTAGTTTTTTTCTTTGCAACTTTTTTTGCTTTTTTAGGTGCTTTACCACCTTCCCATGCTTCATTCACATCAGGTGTACTTAGGTCATCAGCAACATAATGACCCTTGTCATCTCTTGCTCTTACTGATTCTGTAGTTTCTACAGGTGTTACTTCAGCCGTTGGGTTTTCTAAATTTTTGTTTTCAGCTTTTTTTGCTTTTATTTGTTCTACTATTTTTGCATTTATTGAACTTGTCATTTGTTCATCCTCGCTTGTAAGTCTATTAATTTTAACTCAGCCTGTTGTTCCAATCTTTTCTTTGCAATGTCATTTTTTTCATTTCCAATCATTGCTTGTTGGTCAGCTTTTTGTTGCTGTAGTTGTAGCTCAGTTCCTTGCTCCATGGCATCTTGTTGTTCTTTTGCCATAAATTGTTGATTCTTCATGTCAATCTCTTTATCACGCAATCCAAGCTCTTGTTGTCTTATTGCAACGAGTGGGTCTTCTTGCTGTGGTGGTTGTACTGAAGATAAAAATTCATTTGATAATTGTGCCAATATTGGCGAGCTAAAGCTTTCTAATATTGATTGTATCTGTAATTGTAAACCTTGTTGTTCTTGTGGTGGCATCTGCTGTGCTTGTTGCATAGATTGTTGTATCTGTTGTTGCACTTCAGGTGGCAGTTGTTGTTCTGCCATTTGTGTAGCCATAAATTGTAAATGTTGCATTACATGTGCAATTATTACTGATTGTAGCTGTGGATTCATTATAACAGCTTGTGTTAAAAACAATGTCTTATGCGCTTCAACATGTGCCTCATGGTTTTGTTCAGGAAAAGCTTGTTGTGGTATACCTTGTAATAAACCACTGTTTTCTATACCTGCATCTACAGGTTTTGGTGTATTGTCAGGTGGTGGCATTAACAATGTTTCAATATTATCTACGCCCAAAGCTGCATACATTCTTCTATATGCCTCATAAATACCCTGTGGACCATGCAGTTGTGGATTAGATTGCACCATAGTCAGTAGCTCTTGAGCCATAATAACTCTTTGGCTCATAGAAAAAATATTTGGGTCTGATACTGGTATTACGTCAACCTTTGTGTCAAAGTCCTCTACCTTTACTTCTCTAGCTCCACTACCTGTTTCGTATGGATATACCGGTGGCAAGAATTCTTGAAATACTCTTGCTAATATTTTAAATTCATTTTTTTGTGCATAGTGTAATCTTTTGTGTATTGCACTCATAACCTTTGTGCCTTTTTCTAACAAGGCTACTGTAGTTCCTACAGGCATAGCAGCGTTACTATCACCAATATTCATATCAGCTATAGCTGCAAATCTTTTTCCTGAATCTACAAGCAAACCAAGTAGGCTAAATAATACATTGCTTGGCTCTTTGTATGGCAATGGCATTAAAGAATCTTTTAAAGCACCACCGGGTGCATCGACATCTCTAAATTCACCGGGTTGTAGTGGTGAAGCTTCATCTCTAATTCTTATGCCTCTAGCTTTAAAACCTGCAGGTAAATTGCTTAAAGTACCTGCGTCAATTAATTGTCTTAGAATTGATGTAGAGGCTTTTGATAAACCACCAATCATGTGCGATAAACCAAGTCCATAAAAACCTAAGCCCGGTAAAAACTTGTACTGTACGAAATAGTTAATTTTATTTCTTAATGGGTCTTCAGGTTCATAGTTTCTTCTGATAGATAATATTTGTTGAGATGAGTCGTCTATAGTTATGATATAAGGTATTTTTAAACCTGTTGACTCGCCCATGTCATCCATGTCTTCAAAGCCTTCTATCTCTGCTACAGTATGTATTTCAAATAATTTTCTTTGCTCATCACCTGTATAATCAGGCTCAACACCTTGTATTTTGTCTATTTCTTTTGATATGTCATCTCTTACAGATGTTTGACCGTCTTTTAAGTCTACATCAGAATAAAAACCAGTAAGCTGTAATTTTCTTACTTCATTGCTACTCATTGATACTATATGTGTAACTCTTTCTGCGTCTAGTAAATTGGTAGCTTCGTATGGTACAAGCAAGTCTTCAGCAGGTATAAACTTTGATACAGGTCTATTTTTTGCTGCATCGTAATAAACTTTTTTAAATGCACTACCTGATAATGGTAGATAAAATAACAATTGGTCTAAATCAGGGTCGTATTCAGGCATTTCGTTCATGATGTAATAATTCATAAACTCACAAACTCTTTCAGCTTGCATCTCTGTATTCATGTCTCTTTGACCAATGATTTGTGTTTTTATAGGTCCCTGTGCAGGCAAGAGTTCCTTATAAGCCTGTGCTTGGAATTGCGTTACGGCTTCTGCTAAAATTGGATGTATGACACCTGAAGAGCCTTCAAAAGGTTGACTTCTTTGTTCGTCAAACCTCATGCCTAAGTATTTAAGACCATCGGTATATGTTTTCTCCCACTCTTTTCTTGATTCTTTGTCGTTATCTACAGCATTTAAAAGCTGTGAAGACAATGAGCCTAAGACTGAATCATCTAAATAATCTACTAAATTAGCGTCAAAAGGTATCTGTTCTTGCTCTTCTTCCATTGGCTCATCAAAAGATATTTCTTCATCATTGATGCTAATTTCCATTGAATCTAATAAAGATTCGTCAAATGTTGGTTCAGGTGTTTCTACATCAAAACCCTCAACACCAACATTTACAGACTTGCTTTGGTCTATTACGTCAGGGTTATTTTCAGTGCCTAGTTGTCTATCAATTGCCATAGTTTTCTATTATATCCATAAAATTAGTAATATGTTAATGCCTTTCTATCAAATGACATTTCATCTGCATAGTCGTTGTCCAGTTCTATCAAACCACCTTGCCTAATTCTCATTAAAGCCATAGTAGATGAATCACAAAAGTCATCGTGTTCGCCAAATGGAAAAGCTGCTAATTCTTCAATTACTTCTTCTGCAAAAGCATCTTCTGTTGCATATACCATACCACTTTCAAACATAGGTGCAATAGAGTTCATTCTTGCAACTTTGTCTTGACCTCTGCTTGGTGAGTAAGATTGTACAGGTATGCCTATTTTTCTTAACTCTTGTGTAAGTGGTGTACCACTAGCTTTTGCCTCTATCAAAACAATATCAGGCTCCCAGTATTTATATTCTTCTAATGCTAGTTTTTTTAACTCAGGAAAATCTACCCTATGCCTACTTGCATCTAACAAAATAATTGCATTTTCACCACCGTCTTCAGGTTCAAAGATACCCCATGTAGTTATTGCAGAATAGTCAGCACTTTCTTTTGCACTAAAGGCAGTATCGTAACTTTGTATGATACAACCACAACTTGGTATGCCTTCTTTTTCCCATGTTTGCCACCACTCTCTTTTAACTATAGAGCCACTTTCAGCAGTTGGATTTTGCATCCACTGTGCGTTCCATTTGCTTATAGGTAAAGAAGCTTTGACAGATAGTAATTCTTCTTTTTTCCAAAACTCACCCCACAATGGTTCTTCTGTGTCAGGCATAATCGCAGGAAATTCTACAACCTCCCATTGGTCAGCGTGTGTTTCTGATTGTCTTTTAAGTAACCTACCTGCTAAGTCTTTTGTACTCCATCGTGTCATAACCAACACTATGGTTCCACCGGGCTGTAATCTTTGTCTTGGTCCTGATGTATACCACTCCCAAGCTGCGTCCATAGCTGTAGGTGACATAGCATCTTGCTCTGAATGTGGGTCATCGATAATAAGTAAATCAGCTCCACGACCTGTAATAGCACCACCAACTCCTGAATAGAAAGCTTCTCCACCATCATCGGTAGTCCAACGACCTGCTGATTTGTTGTCTCCTGATAAGGTTATGTCAGGAAATACTGCTTGGTACTCTTCGCTATCAATGATATTACGAACTCTACGACCAAATCTTACAGCTAATTCTGCTGTGTGAGTTGCTTGTATTATCTTTAAACTTGGATTTAAACCCATCATCCATGCAGGAAAATAAGTAGATGCAAACTCTGACTTAGAATGTCTTGGTGGCAACATAACCATAAGTCTTTTGCATTTACCTTGTGATATACGGTTTAGTTTTTCTGCAAGTATTTTATGGTGTCTGCCCATAATAAAGCCTTCCCAGTGAAATTTTACAAATTCTAAAAAATCACCTCTACACCTATCTCTTGCATTTAAGTTCTTCCATTTATCTATAAGTGTAAGTGCTTCTACTTGTTCGTCCTTAGACAAAGCATCAAAAGATTTTATTTTTTGTAAATCAAGCATTAGGTGGAGAACCAACTGAAAATAATTTAAAGGACTGCTGATTCTCCATGACATGTGTTTGAAGAGAGAGAGAGGATATCCGTGAATATCTACAAACCATCATGTCAATCAGACTGTACCCCATTCTTTGCCCTCAAACAACAAAGCTTCTGAGTTTCTTCTTTTTATCAATCCTTGATTTGGCACGCCATTTACTTTGTTCCAACGTTTAATTTGGTTTGGCACATCTGCCCAATCTTTATTATTTATTACTTTGAGTAAAGTTGAGGCACCTAAGTTTGATGGTCCAAGATTAAAAACCCATGATACAAGAGCATCAAATTCATTTTGTTTAAGGTCTGCTTTTACCATGTCATTAATATAGCCTTCGTATTCGTGTAACTCATGTGCGAGTAAATCTTCAGCGTCTTGTTTAGTTATTGTCATGTTATCTTCTACAGGACTACCATCTATAAGCTTAAGGCTACCAAAACCTATTGTTTTTTTATTAGCAGCACATCTGTAACTTACTGGATTACCACTGTCGTCAGTAGGGCATCCTTCATAAAACTTAATTAAATCAATACCTTCTTGTGATATGTTCATGCTTTTACTCCGTTTCTTTTGTAGTAACTGTCTTATAATAGACAACAACTTCTTTAAGTTCATTTATATACCTCTTAAGTTCTTGCATGTTGTAAGCCATTAATTCATAGTCAGGCACTGACATTGCAAAAAACACCACCTGTCCACTTTCTTTTTCAATTCTTAATAAAAATTCATCTATGTTTTTATCTGAGACTACATACCAGTATGGCTCTTTTAAATCTATTTCCCTTGGCATTACAGGTTGCACTATAGTTCTTTCTATAGGTTTAGATATAATTTCTACTTGTTTAGTCGGTAGAAGGCTGCAACTGCAAGCCATCATCAAGACTGTCGATGTTACGACTATCTTCTTCAATGCTATTAAATACATCTTTGGTTCCCTTGTTTACTCTTGGTTCCAACAGTCCGGGTTTGGCTGCTGCTAATTTGGTCAAATTGTGTCTTTTAAATATATCAAGATAACGGTTCATGTCTGCTTGTATTTCTTGGTTTCGTAATTGTATTTGTAACAAGCCTTCTGTTTGTGTAGCAAAATCATTTTGTAATGATTCTATTGCTATTTTTTGCTCTTGGTCTCTTAGTTCAAATGCTTGATTAAGTGCAGATAGATTAGAGTTTTGGTAATAAAGTCCAATGCAAAGTAACAGAAGAACACCTATAACCCCTAAAAATACTTTACTCATACAAACCTAGATAGAACCAATGACACTAATATAAAAGGATAAACTGCCCATATCATATTTTCTAATTTATCAAAACGCTTTGCACCGTCTTCTAATCTTTTTTCTATATTTGCATATCTAATAGAACACTCTTTCTCATGCGTTTCTATTTTTGTAATAGCTTCTTTTGTGGTTGCCATAAATCTCACTTTCTTGAACGATTTTTTGCTTTGCTTTGTATTTTTAAATTAGATGGTTTGTTATTTCTAGGGTTGTTGTCTTTGTGTGCAACATCTTTGTTATCGCCAGTAAATGCTTTTCCAAGTTTTTTCATAATTGCTCTTGCTGCATTTCTCATAGCTCTATCTTTTTTTTGCTTGGGTTTGCTGTGAAAATTTTTGTATTCTTTTTTATAATCTCTTTTCATATTATTTAACTGTATAAATTTTTAAAGCTTTTGCTTTGCCCTTAACTTTTATTGCCTTTAAAGATTTTAACTTATAACTAACACTTTGTGCAGTATTTTCTCCAATTAATATATCAACACCTGCTTCTTTGGTTGCAGATTCTAGTCTAGCTGCTGTATTAACTGCATCTCCAATAGCAGAATAATCAAATCTTGTATCTGAACCCATATTGCCAATTACAGCTTCACCAGTATTTACACCAACTCCTATTGCTATTTCATGTGATAACTCTTTGTTAAGCTCCTTGATAGCTTGTTGCATCTCTATAGAAGTCTTTACTGCTCTCTCTTCATGGTTCTCTAAATCCATAGGTGCATTAAATATAGCCATACAAGCATCGCCAATAAATTTATCGACCATGCCACCGTTTCTTTGTACACATTCTACTTGCACAGTTAATGCTTTGTTCATTATTTCTGTCACCTCTTCAGGCTCTAGTTTTTCTGATAAATTTGTAAAACCTCTTACGTCTGTAAATAAAAATGTTGCGTATCTTTTTTCTCCACCTAGTTTTAGTAATTCGGGATTTTTCTGTAATTGTTTTACTTGCCTTGGGTCAAGGTAATGTTCAAATTGTTTTTTGATTTGTAGACGCAGTTTAAACTGCTCTCTGAAGCGTAAATAGAAAGCAATAGCTCCCGTTATAAATTCTGCTATCAAAGTCCATGTTACATCAATTAAAATGCCAACTTGTATTAACCAGTAACCACCTAAAGCCGTACACAACATTGCAAAACTAGCTAATACAATGCCTAGGGTCATTCCAAGATAATTGATTACAAGCCATATCAGTGAGACAAATATTGTAAAAATTGCTAATTCTGCTGCTAAACTCCAATCAGGTATTATTGGTGAGTCTTGTATAAGAATAGACTCGGCTAATGCTGTTTGTATTTTATGAGGTTCTAATAAACCAACTGGGGTTGCGATTTGTGGCATGACTCCATTGGCTGTAACTCCAATAATGACAAACTTGCCTGCAACTTTCATTTCTTGCAAAGTGGTTTGTGGTGTGTCTACCCAACTAATCCATTTGCGACCAAAGCTGTCTGTTTTTACTGGTGGTAAATTTCTTACAGCTATTTCTTGTATACCATTATCATTTGTAGTGATAATGTAAGAACGAGTGCCTGTAAGTGCTTTTAGTATTTCTGTTCCAAAGCTTGAGGTCCAACCGTCAGGTGTTTTCATTAGCAAAGGTATTCGCCTCACTAGTGTGTCAACATCAACAGGTGCTGTTGCTATACCTTGATATGCTTTGTCTTTAAGTATGTCAATATTTTCTACAACACCTTGTGTTGGTATGCCACCGACTGCATTACCCTTTATAACGGTGCCAACTGTTTGTGGGTATTTACCGTTTGGCGATTCAAACATTGCCAGTACGCTTGGTGCAAAAGATAAAGACTTTGCAAATACTTCGTCACCACCAAATCTATCTGCTTCAGAAAAAGCTATAGACCAACCAACTCCAATTGCACCTTCATTTATAAGGTCAACTTGTATCTGTGCTAAGTCTCTTCTTGGAAAAGGATAGCCACCTCTTTCTATTACATCGGACTCTGATATGTTGAGTATGACAAAATTACCACTCGGCAATTGTTCTTTAACCAGTGCGTCAAATGTTTTTAACTTGAGTATCTCTGTTGGGGTAGACTGAAACACTAACGGTAAAGCTAGTGTTATCAGTATTGGAAGTATTAACTTCTTCATTTAATAGTCTGATTCTTCAAACAATTTATCAATCGCATCATGTTGTTTATCAAACTGCTCTTTGGTTGTTCTGTCTTCTAACTCTTGTGCTTTGGCAATAACAGATTCTATTTCATCAAAATTATTCCAATTAGGTTCAAGGTTGTCGCATCTTTTTTGGTCAAGAATAATGGCTAGTGGTGTCATCAACCCACCATCTTTCATGCCCAATACTATTGCAGGTTTGCCGTCATCCCAAACAGTAACTAGACAAAGGTCTTCGGGATTCTGTTTTATTAGTGTCATTTTTTCGTAACATTTTTGTAATGTAGATTTAGCCATATTATTTCACCTCTTTTATTTTAGCTCTACGCTGTCTAGCCTTTTCGTTATTGTGTTCTTTGACTCGTTCGTTTTCTTCTGCAAACCAGTCTTGTATGATTTGTACTTTAAGGTCTTTAGTAGACATCTCGCTAAAGTTCTTTAGTACCTTGATGTGTGTAGGTTTTATAACCAAGCATGTGTATTCGTGGTAACACTCATCAGATAATACGAAGATGTAATTATCTCCGTGGTAGGTCCAACCTTTTTTTTCTTTTCTAAGTTCCATATTAATTAACTCCTTTTTATTTAATATACTTATAATTATATAGATTAATAAACAGAAGTCAACACTTTTCTACACTTATTTAATCTGACTGAGTTATTGTTATGACTGAATCACTGCCACCATTAACTTTTATTACATTGGATATGCCATCTTGTATGAAGATGACGGTATAAGAATTAGCACCATCTAAATCAACTCTGACGTTTTCATTTACCTGCCTTCGTAGGCTTATGACATTTCCTGTAATAATTGTGGTTATTTGTGTGTCAGGGTCCTTGCCCAAAAGCGTTCCTGATATTTGTGTACTGGTAGCCTGTGCCAAGGCATCTTCATCTTCTGCTATGGCAAGAGCATCTAATACGTTAAGCAAATCTTCTAAATAATTTACATCAAGATAATTAATATCTAATTCTGTGTATTCTAAGTCGTCACCTGCTAAAAAATCTTCAGCTAAGTAATCTATATCCAAATCGTTAAAATCTAAAATGTTTTCTTTTTTGGTTGTTACCTCTTCTTGTATTATTACTTCTTCTTTGGGTGGTGTGACAATAAGCATGTTGTCAATCATGTCCAAGGTCAAATCTAGTATTACTGGACTGCTTGGTTTTGATTCAAAAACAGATACAGTTGTTGCCTGATAAGGTTTGTTTAGTGTAACGGTTCCCATACCTGTAGATACTAATATTTCACCACTTGATAAACCCAAAGCATCAGGAAGTAAAATTATTAAACTTCTACCCAGTTCATCAACTGTGGCAGTAAAATCCGTGCCTCTAATCGCTATATTTGCTGTAGGTGTTTTGAGAGTAATGTTTTGTTTGTCTATGCGATTTAGATTACCTGTTATAAACCTAGCTGTACCCAAACCAAAAGTAAGAGCCATTTTGGCTTTTGATGGGTCAGGGTCGTAGATGTATTCATCAATAATTAGCTGTGAGTATTCTGTCAAGCTTACTTTACTATCATCAAGAAAGGTAATAGCCATTCTGCCATTAGTGGTAATAGCCTCATCGTTGCTTTGAATTGCAAACTTTAAGTCTGCTTCGTAAGGTTTGTCTCTTACTATTTGTGCTGAACCGTTTAGTTCAGATATGTCTCCAATATCAGCAGCTTGTGCTTGTACCTTGGTCGTTTTGGATAACGCAAACAGTAGAACTAGCGTTCCCGCCAACCGATAAAATCTTAAGCCAGTCATTGTCTTGGGTACTCAGTTGTTGAATATTAAAGGTTCTTTGTCCACCTGTATGGTCTAAATAGAAGTAGCCACCTGCTGAAGCATTAACACCCGTACCAGTATAGTTTAACGTATTATCCGAGCCATCAAATTCAACGTAGTTTGTGGCTCCGTCAATGTTAATGTTTGAAGTAATAGTATTGTTAGAACCTTGTATAATCCAATCTAAATTTAAAGATGCTGCTATTGCAGTAGTACCTTGATTTAAAGTGAATGTATTGCTACTGCCTGTAACAGCTACGTTTTGGTCAGAACCGTCTGAGCTATAAGTATTAGTTGGGTCTACTTGTATAGTAAAAGAATTAGTACCACCCGTAAAATTATATAAACCAGTAAAGTTATCAGCGTATATATCACCAAGAAACTTGTTGGTTGCACCAATCATATTAATATCAAGTGTCATAGTAGTGCCGTCTAAATCAAACGCAGTTAAACTCCCTGCTGATGAGGACAGTCCACCGATAATGTTGCTAATACCCAACTGCTCTAAATCTATATTTGCACCAGTACCTGACTGGTCAATAAAAATTTCGTTATCAGCAGCAAAAGCTCCTAAAGAAACAATAGCTATTAAGCTTATTAATTTATTTTTCATATTATTATTCTACTCCTTCATTTTTAGATTGTAAAACCCAGTAAGATTTGTTATAACCAATCTCGATTAATTCCAAAACTGCCGTTTCTATTGCTTTCATCAAAGCTATAGTTGTAGACTCGTTTCTTGCGTTACCAAGCTCTATTTCTACTAGCTCGGTATTTGCTTCAATAAATCTAAATACATCTTCTGATTTACCGTAGCTAAATATAGTTTTTTCAGTCATAACCTCTAATAATATCTCACCAGTAGCTACAGACACCATTCGTAAGGTTATTGCTACGCTATCTTCTCTATACATAACCGACCTACCTATTCCAAGGTATCTTGCACCGGCACCTCCACTGGTAAGATTTGTCTCGTAGGCAATAACTGCACCTTCTATTAAAACACCTGCAAACAATAAGGGTCTTAATGCTTTCTTTTTTTCATCTTCAGTTGCAATCTGTTCTCTAGCTGACCTTATAAGTTGCCTTTCTTTTGTAAGATTATCTAAACCAACTCGTTCAACCACAACAAAAAATTCGCCATTGCTTGCGTGCTTTAATGCTCTTATTAATAAGGAGCTTGGCTGTTGGGTTATGGCTGTACTAAATAAAGCAAACTCGCTGTTGCTTTTTCTTTGTCCTGTTTGGTCTGTGAAAGATGTTGGATAGACAGCCACCACAGGCTTTACTTCGGGTGCTTTTACGTTGGCTAGTTCGCTAGATTGTAGTTCTGATATTTGAACGACATCTTTTTCTTTAAATCTTTGCTCGTAAGTATCGTCAAATTGGTCAAATATAGAGCAACTAGAAAGTAAAAGTACCGATAGGAATTGTAATTTCTGTAACTGTGCCATCTGCTTCCGTTATCTTTAGGGTTAATGTTACGCCATCGCTTGTGTATTCGATGGTGTTGCCTTCAAGTGTTATTGTACCTGAGCTTGATGGTGTTTCGCCAAACAGGTTATTTACTAATTGTCTTGAAAGTTCTGCATAGACTCTTGATTCAAGGTTACGCATAAACCTTGCAAGTGTAGAGTTTTCTTTCTCTCTTTCTATTTCATCTTGTAGAGCTTTGATTTCTTCTTTAATAGTTAATTTTCTTGAGAACTCTTGGTTTTCAATTGTAAGATAATGTGATGATGTTCCCATACCGTTAAAGCTTGGGGATTTAAATTGAAAGGTTATAGTATCAGCTTTAAGGTTTTGTACGAATATGCCTATAACTAAAGCTAAACCTACAGCCATAACAAACCATGCTATTCTAGTCTTTTCTAGTTCTTCTTCTATTATTTCTCTATCAGTCTTTTCTTTGGTCATCTCTGTCTGCTTTAGCTATCTTTGCACTATCTATAAGCTGTGGCACTCCTAATATAGTTTTAATCATAGTATCTTGTCTTATAATTTCATTGTCTAAAGACCTAATTCTATCTATTAATGCTACTAAAATACCATGCTGTGCGTCAAGTTTGGTGCCAAGGCGTTCTTCCATGGCTGCAACCTGTACAGCTACTTTTTCATCCAAGACATCTAATTTTGTTTCCATGCCATCAATAATTCTATTTATAAGTTTCCAAACAAATACGCCAAGACCTAATGCTGCAGCAATAGGAAAGCCAAGTTCAGTTATTACTTGGACCATTCCGTCCATTATTCTACTGGTGTAAAGCTACCAAGCTCTATTAACTTGTCTCTATTTACCAAATGCTCTGCTTCTATATCATCTTTGCTTTGACCAAAGTAAGCCACAGCTAGATATTTTTGTATCATCTGTTCATTTAGGTCTATATCGTCAGCTATGATGCTTCCTAAAACTCTGCCAAATTTACCTTTCTTATCAAGTTTGGTTTTTACTTTTACTAGCTTTGCACTTTGTATATGGTCTTCTAAAAACTTAGAAGCCATTTTGCCTCTAGCTTTTTCATCTAAATCTCTTGTGCGTGATTCGGGTGTATCAATTCCGTACAAGCGTATACGAGACTTGAAAACAATGTCGAAGCCACAGTCAATTTCTGCATCTACCGTATCACCGTCTACAACTCTCGTTATATTACACTTGTATTCGTACATTACTTATCTTTTGCTTTCATGACATTTAATGCCAACACGTCTATAAACTTGTAAAGCTTGCCAATCCAAACATCGTCTTTAGGCGTTTTAGTTACAGCAGCTATAATTGAACTACAAGTTACAATTGCTGTTACCCACATTATTATATTTGTTATCATTTTTTACCCCCTTTGGTATTATCAGATTTATCATCCATAACTTCTTCTGCTTTTTCTTTGGTAGATTCCACAAAAGAGTTTTCGTAAAAACGCAAACTAGGTAAAAGCTCATTAAGCTCAAATTCTAAATTTGCAATTTTGTTTCTTAAACTTTTTATATGTCTTATTGCGACCAATTGTTCTTGTGTCATTTCTGACTCAAGTAGTTCTGTGCCATCAGGCAGTGTTGCTGTATTCTCTTCTTTGTTTTCCATATTCTCTCCTTATGGTTTTATGCACACTTGTCGGTGTGTTTGGTTAAATCTAACTGTTATCAGTTATATAAGTTTTACCAGTTGCAACTGCTGCAACGTGTGTAGTCTTTTTACTACCTGC
>Ga0209535_1000787_pt1 | contig 22053 bp, 43 predicted proteins | sample LinPmetageLP28_FD_184041 | JGI IMG/M metagenome (GOLD analysis project Ga0209535, IMG submission 184041) | Marine viral communities from the Pacific Ocean - LP-28 (SPAdes) (version 2) | ecosystem: Environmental > Aquatic > Marine > Oceanic | place: Pacific Ocean | collected 2009-08-22
ATTAGTTCTTGTTCTTTCCTTTATTCTTGGCCCGAGTTTCTTCCATAGCCTTAAATAAAGAATCTTCCTTCTTCTTCTGCCGCATCTTTTCTACTTTAGTAGCCCGAGAGGTGCGTCGTTTTTGGTTAGGCGGTTCACCCTTCTTGCCTTTATTGCCATCTTTGTAGGTGCGCTTAGCGGCGGCCTTCTTTTTCGCAGGCATTATTTCCTCCGGTACTTAGCAGTTTTCTTAGCAATCTTTTTAGGTTGTGCAACATGCTGCTTACCAGCGGCATTACCCTTAGCCTTAGCACGATTAGTAGCACGCTTCTCAGCCGGAGTCATATTCTTCCACGCCTTATCAGGCAAGTAACGCTTCTTGCCCTCAGATTTAGAACCATCAGAGGTGCGCCACTTTTGCTTACCCCAATTTTTTAAAGACTTTTGTGACTCTTTCACCTGTAACCGCCACCAGCAGCCTTGTATCGCCTAGCAACCATTTGCGCTTTGCGAGCAGACCACTGACCCGGCTTGCCACCCTTGCTGCCAGCCTTCACTTCATTAAAGATGCGCTTACGCATCGCAGGCTTAGTGTAGTTACCAGCCGCGTTTACTTTAGACTTTGCTGCTTTTCGGGCTTGAGCCATTTTCGGGAGCCTTCTTAATGTTGATATTGGGCATCTTGGACGAGTTCTCAGGGTGATTACCGTCACCGCCCATCTTCTGCTCTAAATCAGACCAGCATCCACAAGTAACACACATACATATCTCCCTAGTTTGCTTTTTGCCAGTCGCTGCCATTCCAGCGATAAGTGTCTTTGCCTAAAGTAATCCTGGCTCCTTTTCTAGGGGACGAGGTGTAGCCCTTTTTCTTTCTAGCAGCCTTAATTAAATCTTTCGTAAGTTTCTCTTGTGCCGTACCTGGCCTATTAAACTCACCGGGCAGAGGGGCACTCCTTGAGGCTTTTTCTTTTCTTGCCTTTTTTGCGGCAGCCTTGTATCTTTTCCCACCGCCAGTTCCAGATTGATAACTACCTTTTTTAGTAGGTGAGGTTTCTCTTGATGTGGCACGCTTCCCAGACGTTACCGTTCCAGAAGTGGTCTTACGGTCAGACTTCTTAGCCGTATCTCGCTTCTTTGCACGATACCAGCGACCAGTCTCTTCGTCGTAGACGTTAAGTTTGCCGCCCGGTCCCCTACGGACCTCGCCGTCCCTTAACTCACGTTCGTCTTTTCTAACACCTGAGCGTTTTGTCGCACGCTTTTCAGTCTTTTTGTAACGTCCTGATGCCACTTCTTGCTCCTAGATTGGTAGGCGGCGGCTAACGCCAGCCGACAAGTTAGGTTCTCCACCAGCCCCAAGGCTTGCCATTAGCATTTGCAGGTCGGGGCGACCGCCAGGTGGCATGCCTGCCTGACCCGGTGCTACGCCACTAAGTAGACCCGTAGCCTCACTGATTCCTTCTAAATCTTGCCCAGCACCACCAGGAGGAGCCTGACCGGGGGAACCGACCATCCCTGCGGTTTCCTCACCCATAGGCTCAACCCCCGGTGGCGTGGGTGGTTCCTCAGGCGCGAAAGCCTCTGACACAATCTCTTCTATTGGTCTACCCTTTTGCCGCCCGAGAATGATTTTTGATAAGCGTGACAGAACTTGACCGGGATCTTGACCAGCCTGCGCCAATACTGGTACAGCCTGAGCGTATCCCGACACTGCTTGCTTCAGCGAGTCGCGCATCTCTTCGATATCAACTTGCTGCTCTTCTTCGGTAGCGTTCAAGGCGAACGGCATTTGCCGCCTAAGGAAGTCGCGGCTAATCAAACGATCACCACGAGCCTGCAACCCAAACACGAGCGCACGGTTCGGGTCCAATCCAGCCATAAGGCCGTATTGCACATCCACGGTGTAGTCGCCTTTAATGTCGCGCTCAGGGCGATACTTGATTTCGTAGGGTGTGCCGTCGGCATTCCCGCGTAGGGTTTTGGTTTCTGAGCCAAACATCATCTCATCAACCATGAATGCCTTGCGTACAAGGTTCTGGAATGTCTTAGCGAACATCGCCTGCCCAGTTCGGATCTGCGTGTCAAACCCTGACATGAGGGCTTGCACGCCTCGCCCGGTAACAACAGAACCGTCAACCTGGCCTGTGCGAGCATCAGGGTAGCGCGAGCCTTGACGCAGTTCTTGATCCAAGATGCCTTGCTGCGCGAAGGCACTGTTGGGAACCTCAATGGGTACGCGGCGAACACGCTCACCGTTGGCTGTGCGGATAACGCTGTCAGGGCCAAGGGCTAGTTCCTGCGCGTCAGGTGGTAGCACAATGGGTGCTTGCACTGCTTTCTGCGCTGCCTCAAGACTCAGTAGAGCGAAGCGAGCCTTAGCGACCTGCACTGCCAGCACATCATCGAACTGACCGTGCGATTCGTCATCTACGCCAGGGCGTTGCGTCCACTCCACTAGGCATTCACCGATGGGGTTCTTGACGCTCTCTAACACCATGCCTTGACGGGCCGGTAGGAAAAGCATATCCACTTTAGCGTCGTGGTAGCGCACAACCTCAATGAGTTCGCTGCCGTAAGATGATTCTTTGATAGCGCCTTCCGCCAGGGGGTACATTGCTACCAGTTCGTCGCGGGTCTTGTAGAACGAGAAGTATCCCGCCTCTGTCATGCCCCACCGATTGAACACGGGGTACGCGCCAATCGAATCCACGAAAGTGATGCGTGGCATCCGGTTCTTAACGTCAATCTCCACGATGGCGGGCACAAACCCGTAAGTGAAGTACCGATCAGCGGCAGTGTACATTTGACGCTGTATGTCGCTGTAATCCAAGTAACCGTTGACGATGCGGGTGCGCTTCTCAGCGAACTCGCGTGCAGTATCCGATATCATCTTGGCGCTGGCGCAGTTAAACGCGGGCAACGGAGCCATAACCTCAGACAGGTCACGGGCCGCAACGTCCACCATGTTCGCCACGATGCCGCGGTCGAATGGTCCCTCAGGGAACAAGTCGGGGTACACATCGCGCATACGTCCCTGCCGCACGGCAAGAACATTCTGCATACGCTGATCGCGCTCGCCCCAGCGAGCCTTCATGCGGTCGTACCTAGACTTGATTGCACGCAGCGAAGAGTTGTCTTGCTCGTCGCTACTAAAATTCAAGTCATCATACATGCTGCTCAAAGATCCTCCTACGCCCCGATGGGCTTCCAAGCCCCTGATGCCTCCGCTTCAAGGAGGCTAACGGTCGTTTGTTGACTTCTATCCCACGGGGTCAAGAAGGTGTTCTTTACATGAGACCGCGTGTAGTTACTTGCCAGGGTTACCCGATCCCTGCACGCTAATTCAGCGAACCACAATGCCATTACAATGTCAGTTTTCTGGTTCTTTGGTGCGCCAGGATGCCAAGTGACCAACTGTTCTATCAGTTGCTTGGCGCTTTCCTGCCCATGCGTGGAAGGCAACTCAATTAACTGATAGCCGTCCTCCCAGCCGTTCCACAGGATCGTCATAGAGGCAACACCAAAGTCAGCGTCGTGCTTATTCTGACCAGTGAAGTGCGGTTTAATGACGCTGCCACGGGAGGAACAGAACTCGTTCAACTCCCTATCGTGCACCAGGAAACCCTGGAATCCATTCTTCTCAATGCGCCACTCGGACACACCGTACCTGTCCGTCCAGCCCTTAATCATTTCCCGCATAGCCTCAGGAGTAATCCCCGGCTTGTTGTAAATATCTAGGACGTAACGCTTCTGGGTCTTAATATCTAAACCTACGACCACGGCGGCAGTGTGCCCAGAGGTAGCGGGGTCAAGCCCAGCCACAATAACTAGCCCGTCCATTCCTTGCGGTCGGCAGTTAACCATGCCTTTAGGTATCGGACCCGCCATACGGTTGCCGTTAATGGCTGCTTTAATGGCATCGCCATTGAAAATAGCATCATCGGACACCTGCTGTTGCTGATACACCATCGCCCACGCACGGGGCGACACCCTGCGGCGTTTCTGGAATAGTCTTGACCCGTCCCACTTAGGGTACAGGCCGTTCTCGTCAGCCTCTTGGCTCTCTACCTTAGATCCTGGTTCCGGCTGATTAGACCGAGGCCAGAGAGTTACCCAGTCTTGCGGGTCGTCTTTGAAATCAAGGACGGCAGGCATGGAGAGATATGACCACGGCGATTCCTCATCAGGGTAGCGGTGAGGGTCGCGGAGTTCGGAATATAAGTCCTTTGCCGCCAAGCGCGTTCCCACGACGAGCATACTGCCTGAAGCCGATACACGAGATATAACCTCCGATTGCAACCAGTCAATCTGCTTATCGTACTCGTGCGCGTTAGTCAGGTCAACCGTGTCGTCAAGAATAATCAGGTCAGCGCGAGCGCCATAAATATGCCCCCGAATACCCAGAGCCTGCACCGTGGGGTCTTTCTCCCCAGAGTCCCTAGCATCATCAGACACATAAATCATGGTCTGGTTCCACGCCTCAGAGTTCTTATCAAACCCACCCATCGGCGCGTAGTCAGTAATCATCTCATTGTAGCGAGGGTGCGTCAAGCGGGTCTTGATCGCGTACAGCATCTTCTTCGCCATCTCCGCGGTCTTAGACACCAGGATCACGCGAATGTTCGGGTCCAGGCAGATCCGGTAACACACATAGTTAATCGTTATGCTGGTCGTCTTAGCGTGCTCGGGGGGCATGTTCACCATGACCAGATCCCGTTCACCCTTCTCAAAAGTCATACTCGGGTGAGTCCAAGTGGGGTCATCGCCCTCAAGCATGTCCACCACATTGTTCATGTGCGGGAACACCTTGGCCTCAAGGTACTTCTCCGAGAAGTCAGGGAACGAAACCCAGTCACGCTCCCGCGGCCCAGCAATCCTCTCCAAGTTCTTGATACGCTCCACGGCGACCAGGAACTCAGAGTCATCACGCCGCCAGCGTTCATAAGTAGACCTGTTACGACCAACAACATCCAAGGCCTGATTAATGTTCATGCCACGCTGCATCTGCGTCAAAAACTCTTGCTTCACCGAGGCAAGATCTTGACCTGCTTTTCTTCCTGCCACGGTTACCAAACTCCTTCAACCCATATACCAAGGCGGCTCCTAGAGAGCCTTGGGTAAGGTAAGTAATAAAGGGTAGGTAGGGACGGACAATAAGGGAGTCCCTACTGTCTACTCACCACCAGCCTTCGCCTAGAGGCTACGGCTCCTCGTGAGTAGCCATAGGTTCAGGGTTTTAAAAAACCCCTCACTATATATATCCCCGTCCAAACACCCAAAACAGGACACCAAAAACAAAAAATTCACCAAACCGTTACACAAAAACCGGACAAAACCGGACAAACCATGACAATATAACGCACATCCAAAAGGTGTATATATATACCCATACCCCACCCCTCTAGATTTAACATCTGGGGTCAAGTTTGCTTGTGATTGTGATCACGTTCACAAAGTCTGCCCTTGTCCGCATATCGGACGCCCAACTATTGGGGGTACATATCACGATATATCGGACATTTTAGGATATTGTATGAAATACGTGTATATATCCGGCAGGACTAGTATATCTCTGATATATCACGGTTGCTCTTGACATGGGCGGGGGAGGTGTGGTATGTGGGGGACATACCGTGACATTTCGGACATGGCTCCAGCGTGTGTGTGGGTGCGTTGTCCGATTATCGGCCAATTTGAGAAAGTTTTCGATATGTCCTATTTTGCCCGTTTTCTCCCCTAGACAGGGTTTGGGCTTTCCTGTAGTGTTTCACCTAGATGGTTACTAGTAATGCACTACTAGAAACAATCCCTAGGGGATGGTAGTCGACTAGAAATTATCTAGAAAAATTTTAGGAAAGTGCTTGACAGGATAGAAAAAAAAATGCAATAATTACAGGGTAAGACAGGATGGATGGAGAGGAGATAAGGCAATGTCCCATAACCCCTACGGGGGTGGCGGGACACCGACCGACCTAGCAAGGCTCAACCGTCGCACGACACCGCGTGCTCACGGCTTGCGATCGGCTAATGCCGTCCACGGATGGTATGCCGATAAGGGTGGGAAGCGTGTCCATCGTCGTCCCGATAACGTGAGTGCGACCACTAACCTAGTGGAAGCCGTAGTACCCGACAACGATGACGCACCTATCCGTAGGTTCGTGCGAGAGGCTAGCGCAGTGGTAGCCTTTGATAAGGAACATCGACCCGCGTACAACTAGGAACGACAGGATGGAGAGTGGACGGTATGATAGAAAGGAATGGATGGACGCTAGTGCACGCTTGCGAGAGTGAGAGGGGACACGCTAGGACGATATGGTGGAATGGTAGTGCTACGTTCACACTTCGGGGAAGCCGTGGGCACTGGGATATCGAAGCATTCACGAACTACCACGCCGAAAATGTGGAGCAAGCGGGGGAGATAGCCGCAGAATGGTGGACGGATTACGGTTACCACTTGACAGGATGATGACAGTATCCTAGGGTTACAACGTAACGCAAAACGGATGAAAGGAATGGAATGATGCAAGGTATTCACCCACGTTTCCCAAGTAAGAAAGCACTACGCGAGGCTGTAGCCGCGGGTAGTTGGGTATCGCTGGAGGCTACGTCGTTGTTCGGTAACGAATACGACGGGGCATTAGAGGACGCGCCAGACAATACCTATACGGTAGTTGGGCCAGACCCGTACACTAACCGTAAGTGGTACGCGAGTATCACTAAGCGTGACGGTAAAATAACCGTCAAGTGATTGTGTCTGTACCCTAGTGGATGCTAGGGTACGGGCAGAGTCACTACAGGCTCTACAGGATGGAAGGACGGCAGCATGAAAGCACTTGAGGAACGTAACGTGCGCCGATACGTTAGGCGCAATAAGAAAGTGCTAGGCGACCCCACCCCTAAGCAGATAGCACAAGGTGTGGGATGGTACGACGAGGTGACGCAGTATGCGTATGGCCTGGCCTACGAATACGACACCACGCTAGAAATAGTTGCAGGCATCATCGCCGCATTCTCGCCACGGCAGTCATGGAAACGTAACAAGGAACTAACGGAACTATTCTTACAGGGTAAGCCCACCCCCGGCCTACCTCAATCACGGCCGAACGCTAACGCAGTAATGCGTCAAGGTATCCCCGCATTGCAGGGTCCGAAAACTAATGCGTTCGCTAGGAATATCGCGGGGGACACGGACGCAGTAACGATAGACGTACACATGGTACGGGCAGCCGGAGTAGACGGTAGGGAAACACCGACTGCGAAGCAGTACCGTGAGATGACGGCAGCAGTACGACGACTCGCGCGACGCTGGAAGATGCAGCCACGAGACATGCAAGCACTGATATGGATCATGCAGAGAGGACGGGCAGAGTGATGGAAGATGTGGACGAGTTGGAGAGAGTATTCTTCACGGAGCACTTAGGCGTGCGAGTATTTGAGACGGTATGGTCGGACGGGCAGTATTCCTACGAGTATTACACGGGAGTGATGGGCGTTCCCGTACCGTCATTGGGTGGAACGTACTACCACGAGCGACAGGACGAGGAGCATGTGCACGAGATGATAGAGGAATGGGTGAATGGATGATGATGACATGCGTGGCAGGGCCGCTAGATGACTACGACCCCGATTTTGCTGGGGGTCGGTGTGATAAGTGCGGAGCGACAGAGGACGAGCAGAATGGTGCATGGTGCGGCAACTGCGGTTGCTGCAAAGGGTGCTGCCAAGCATTCGCAGGGTGTTTTCCAAATTGGTTTGGGATGATGGAAGGAGTGACAGTGATAACACCAATGAAGTCAGAGACATGGGATCAGATGCGAGACTTCCTCATGGATATTGACATGAAGCAGGAAGATCGCGTACTAATCGCAGACTATGTAGGAAGGCTATGCGCTGAGGAATGGTCGCATGGTGTCAGGGCAGGACTAAACCGTACGGAGGAAAGATGATACCTAAACACTTCACGGCATCAGTAGTAACCACAGCGATAGAGTCAGGGGTGCAGGGCATCGGGTATTGGGCAAGTACCCGCGCCTACGCATGGCAGGGTGAAGATTACGCGCAAGCGGTCATCATGGATAAAGAATCCGAAAGGCCCCACATGTACGTCCTGAATCACGAAACAATCAAAGCGGGTATCCACATGATAATGGATAAAGAGAACGAGATGGACCTGGACGATTCATACCGACATGCAGTAAGGAAAGCGGTGCTGGACTACGATGCAGGGCAGATAGATGGGGATCTTGCGGATCAGATAGTGCAGGCCGCTACGCTAGGTGACGTTATCTACGGATAGGAATGTGATGGATAGAGACGCAAGCAAGGTGTACCAAGTGGAGTTTGCACTACGGGACATACTTGACGTATGCAGTGAGGGTGACAAGACGTACCGTGGTATCGCTGGGATGCAACTAACGATGCCCGCAGAGTACAAGTTCGGGGAGTTAGATCACATCCAACGGTACGCGAACGCAGTCATACGGGACTACAACAGCAGGCACGACACGCGACACGGGAAAGTGAGGGTAGTGGAGGGACGCAAGAGCCTGCACAGGAAGGCGTACTACACACACGGCATGGGCCGTATCACTCTCCCGCAGAGAGATAGTGGATCGTGGGCTTGGCGACAGACGGTGGTGCTGCACGAGGTAGCACACCACCTGGCACCGTGTCAGGGGCATGGTGAAGGGTTTGCGGAGGTGATGCTTGACCTACTAGAGAACTACGTAGGGTTGCAGGCAGGGTTGGTGTATGTGATCCTGCTAGATAAAGAAGGAATAACGATAGGAAGGAAGCAATATGTCTGATTTGATGGGTAAGATCGGTGCACTGCTGATGAAGGCAGAGTCTACCGATAGTGAGCATGAGCGTGACGCTCTCATGTCAAAGGCGCAAGAGTTAGCGACGGTCGCGTCTATTAACCTGGAAGTGGCACGCAACAAGCAGAAGGACAAGCACAAGCGTGAGCAGGTGACCAGCAGGCACATAGATATGTTTGAGTGGGGCGATAGATCCCGCACTAAGCCGTTCTTCGTGCAGTTGATGTGTTGTATCGGGCACGCTAACGATGTGAGGTTCACAATCGCACATAACAGTATGTATGTAACCGCTTACGGTTTCCCGTCAGATATTGACGTTACCGAAGCGTTATACAACAGTCTGAGTGTGCAGATGGTGGACTCTGCGGAACGGTATCTCAAGACGAAGGCGTACCGTAACGACACGATTGAGTACGAGACTTACGGGCAGTGGGGGCCGGAGTGGTCGGATAAGCCGATGGATGGGCGCACTGCTAGGCGATCCTTCTACACTGCGTTCAGGAATGAGGTAACGAAACGCTTACTGGAGGCTAGGGATAGGGCAGCCGATAGCGTGCTCGTGACCGGCGTTGATGGGTTGGTAACGTCCGGTGCGCTCGTACTGGCAAGTAAGTCTGAGGAAGTGGACGGCTACTACAAGGACAATAATAATGCACGAGGGTCGTACCGTGGTAACGGCTGGGAAGGCCGTGGCAAGGGTACGCAGAGTGCCGGACGCAAGGCCGGTTCTCGTGCTAACCTAGGAAGTCGGGGTAGTATTGGCACAATGGCAGGTGCTATCTCGTAACAGGCTCGCACCCGCTATGTCATGGTTAGCGGATTTGGACGGAGCGTGGCCCCGGCTCTAGCGAACACGGGGCACTTACAACGACAGAAAGGATAGAGGAATGTATTCAGATTGGAAAGATCAGGTGCTTCCACCTGTCAAGACAAAGCCAATACAGGTTTACGAGGTGGACAGTGATCGTGGCACTTATTGGGAGAGTAACCCGTTCGTGCCAGAAATATGGGACGGGATAGATGTTGCGACAGATCCCTGGCCCACCATCAAGGCATTGAGTGAGGCTGGATACGAGGTGCATGTCAAGTCTCATGCCGCCTACCTGGAGTGGCTGAAAGAGCATGACCTGGAAGATGCGCGGCTCCCTGTTGAGGACACCCCGTATTGGGAACTTGACTAATGCCGATCACATCGTGGTGTAAGAAGTGGGACGGGCAGGAGCGTGAATGTGACAGATGCCCTGGACTTTCCTACATGGTTTATGGAATAGTAATGAACTGTGACTGCAAGTGTCACAAGAAGGAGGAGAAATGAAGAACGCAAACATTGATATTGACATTGCTGGTGAGCGTGTAAACAGTCTAGTGGTGTCTGCTGAGATAGGTGAAGTGGAGTATCCTGACTCGTCACCCATCTCTATCGGGTACAAGGTATTCAGGAAGCCGAAGCACTTTGAGTACCAGTGGCTTGTTGAGTGGATGGATATGGATGAAGTGGTGCAACTACGGGACGCGCTTGATTTCATCGTGAAACATCGGGTTGAGATTGACGGGATGGGAAATATCGTGCGGGAAACCACCCGCAAGCGCATTCGCTACGACGGTCAGGGAGTCGTTGAGCCTTACGAGGAAGAAGTATGATCCGCTTGACAACAGAGATAGATAGAGACACTGACCAGATATGGGATGTGTGGACAATCGTTCAAAGAGAGGAAACAGAATGAGTGAGGAGATGGAACGCACATATGTGACACAGTTAGTTGGTCGTGCCATGTATCTGCGATACGCGAAGTACAAGGGTTACAGCATCAAGCCGTGGCCCTACGTTGACCCCGGCAGTCAGCAGTACGCTGACACTGCCGTAGAATTGTTGGGTTACCAGCCCGATGAGATACCGGAGATGGTCAAGGCATTGGAGGACTTCTAATGCGTTACCGGCTTTCGATCTTTGGTGGCTACACCCCTGAACACCGCCACTTCACCGACCCGAAAGAGTTGGTGGAGTGGTTAGTGGATCAGGATGAGATTCTGGAGGTTGAGGTAGATGAAGTACGATGAGGTTGAGTGGGAGGCTGCGGCCTGCAAGGGCATAAACACTGACCTGTTCTTCTTGGAGAGAGGTGAAGGAGTGTCCTTCTATCCTCAACTAAGAAAGATATGTCAGAGTTGTCCGATTTATTCTGAATGTCTGGAATATGCCGTTTGGAATGAAACGGAGGGTTTTTGGGCAGCAACAACACCAAACGAACGGCAACGACTACGTTCCTCCTCAAGAAGGAGGGATGATGCGGCCTAGAGTAGCCGAAATAAGGGCTGTAACGGCCCTGCTGGACAAAGAATGGGAGGACATAGACACCCTATCGGAGGAAGTAATCCGATCCGTCTACGAGAGCCTGAAGCAGAGAGATACTTGGGTTGTCATGGCGCACGATGCGACGATGGGGTGGTTCACGTTCGGCCCATACGAAACTAAACATCAAGCAACGAAAGCGATAGGGAAACAGATCGTCAGCCCTGGCCCTGAGCCGATGCGGGCGATGGTGACTAAACTGATAGGAGAAAGAAATGATTGAAGCCTTAGTTATGGCGGCAGTATTGATGGATAAACCTGACTTTGATTACAAGAACCCGTGGAAGCCGACCAAGAATGTGGAAGAAATACCGGACTCGCTTTACCGTGGTTGGCATTACGAGAAAAAGTGGGAGCCGTTTCGGAAATGCCTACTGCGTAGAGAGTCAGGCTCTAACTTCAAGGCAGAGTCAAGCGGCGGTTCCGGCGGGTTTCAGTTCGTCCAGAAAACTTGGGATCACTACGTTGCGAAGGTAGATCCTGGGTATGTTGGCGTGCGACCAAACAAGGCACCTCCTTATTTACAGGAAGAAGTCTTTTGGGTTGCGGTAAACCCCACACCCCGTAAGCCTGGGTTAGGTGGGCGGCACCACTGGAGTGCGTCTCACGCACACGGTGCTGGGTTCACGGGCGTGAAGGACTGCTGATGCTGCGGCGGTGGAGAAACAGGAAAGCGGTACACCCTCTGCCGTGGATGCAGCACCTGTTCCATGCGGCAAGTACGTCTGATTACAGGGGCATACCCACATATGTGTGCCCCTGCGGTTCAGACATGTTCCTGATCGGAGCGATCTTTGACGACGAAACGCAAGAGCCTGGGATGTATTTGCTGGATGGTGTGTGTATGGTTTGTGGAGCGATAGTTTCTGTGCCCTGTCCCGCTGACGGGCCTGACCCGCTGGAGGCTAACGATGATATGTACCACCTGTAAGGCAGCGGCAACGCTGAACGAGAGAGGGCGTAGGGCAGAAGATTGGGGAGATAACGATAAAGCCAAAGAAACTTTTGAGGCATCTAGGGGACTGCATGAGGAGTGTAAGGGCTGCTACTGCCAGTGCATAGTGGGAGAAAAACTGCATGATTGAGTGCCCTTGGTGTGGAACGCAGTACAACGGTACTGCTCACCGATGGTTGTGCCCCACATGCCATTACAAGGATAACTGTTGCGAAGGAGAACCATGTGCGATCCCGAAGTAAATGAGGATAGTAAAGAGCCGACGGAGCCGTCTAAGTTTGACTGGCCTGCTAAAGATAAGCAGAAGTGGCTAGATCGTTACGGTGATGAGCGAAACCCAAACTAAATGAGCGAGCATCAGTGCATCTACATTCAGTGGCGCAGTTGGTTAGTGTGTGAGGTATGCGGGGAAGCACTCACCGAGTCCACGGAGGCTCCCCACCAAGACGCTCCACCATCTTCTCCATGATCCTATCGTCACGACGACGCACAGTACGCTCAGTAACTTCCAACCTGGCCGCCATGATATCTATGGTGACACCACCGTCCCGGTAGAAATCTTCCAGGAGGCTCTGGTCGGTTTTCGACAAGGTGTAGAAAGATGAGCGAATATCAGCCACCATAGCCAGCCTGTTGTTACCTTCTGATGCGCGTGATGGGTTTCTAATTTCTTCAGCGTTATTCGTGTTACCGCTAATCCAATCGTCCTCGTCCCATATGTCAGGCAGCAACTCGCGGATCATAGCGGTAGTGTAGTAGAAGATATCTCCTGGTTGCAGGCCGGAGCGACGCCGACGTTCCTTGGCGATGATAGTCAGGCAACGCTGACGGACAGCGTGACGTAACTTGTTCTGCCCATGCTTACCTTGCGTACGCCAGTGAACCACCTTGTCCAAGTGTTTCACCATCCACAGGTTACCTTCACCGATCATGTCCTCTGCGGCTACGAGTCCACGACCGGAACGATACGCACTCAACGCTCCTTGCTTGGCGATACGCATATCCTGGGGAGTAATCTCAGGCGTCTCATCTACCACGAGTACACTTTTCCTTCCACCATAAAGGATCTTTTCTCAATCGGGGTGGGCTGGGGATAAACGTTCTTTCCGTCCACATACAGGATGCCGAATCCTTGCTGCCAGTTGTGGGTCTTGGCGTACTTAGCCTGCTTCATGTCCATGAGGTTGCCCACCTCAAACCCGTACAGGGTGCGGGTGATTCGACCGTTCACGCTTGTGGTGTGTGGCTGCAAGCCTAGCCTGTGGGTGTGACCACAGACCACGGATAAACCAACCTTCTTGCACAGTCCAGCGGCTGTCTGCCCACTGGTTTGACTGATACCGGCCTCGTCACCGTGCATCGCCACCCATCCAGGGGCCACACGGAAAGCCTGCTCATGGTAGGTGATCTTGTTTTCAGGTAGGCGCAGAAAGTTCTGTATCTCTATCTCTGGTAGGCCGAGTAGACCGGGCAGGCGACGCATGACCTGATTGTAGAGCCTATCCGTGTGGTTGGATCGGATAACGTGTTGGATCTGTAGATCCTTGAGTATCTGCACCGTGGTGTCGCGGTCACGACCTATAGAACGTTCGTGTTCTAGCGGTGTACCAGCCGACCAGCGGGAGATAGTTTGGAAGTCCATCTCGTCACCGATACTGACAACAATATCGTTCTTATCTTTCATGTCAGCGATGCACTGCGCTAACGCAGCCGTGGCACGTTTATCATGGAACGGCACTTGAAGGTCTGAAACTACCCATACTCGTTTCATAACTTTTCCTCCAACGTGGTTTTCCACCTGGATAGGTGGATATCTAGGAAGGTCAGGTAGTTCACCGCGTCTGCAATCTCATCCCGCATCTCGTCAATCAGACGGTGCAGGTGCATGTCCTCAAACGCTTGCTTGCTGCCACGAGAATACTCACGGTTGCCTGTGCCCAGGATACGCAGCCTTGCGTAGTTAGTGAACCTGCGCTGGGCTTCGGCTAGTTCGTTAGTTGTTATCCCGTACCCTTTATGTTCTGGCGGGGTAATGGGTACACGGACAGGACGATCTTCCCCGTCTGCCGATTCTGACTCTGCACTTTTATACCCAAGGAACTCAGAGAGCGCAGCAGCATCTCCCAATCGTACGGTGTCATCATTCACAATCAAGCCTCTCTAACATTATTTCATGCGTTCGCCTACGCCACTTACGTTCATCGAACACGGCAACGGCCCACATAGTGAGGGCGATAATGCCTCCGCCGGTAATGACAGCGGCGAGTGCCCACATCCAGTACCACACCCAAATATCCATTACAGCCCCATCCTCTTTTTCATGCCTTCCTCGCCTTCCGCAAGGAAAACCTCGTTCACATCCGTACCATCTGGCATGGCGACAACGACGGCTACGTCAATGGCCTGCATGATCTTCCTGCCCATCTCGTACCCCGACGAGTCACCGTCAGTCAAGACAAGCACTTTCCTGTAATCCGTGAATGCCCGGTAGTACCAGTTCTTCCAGCCGTTAGACCCTGGCATACCGACAGCGGGGATCTTTACCATGCTGTGCATGATGATCGTGTCCATCTCACCTTCACAGATGCAGATAACATCGGAGTCATCTTGGAACGCCAGCACGTTGTAGATGTGCTGCTCTGCGCCGGGGCGGGACAGGTACTTGGGTGAATCGTCCGGCTTGATGGATCGGAACCGCAGATCCGCTAGGCCCGATGGCGTGAGGTACGGTATGGATAGCCTGCCCTGATACGGCTCATGTCCTATCACCGGGTCTTTGACGTAGCCTAGGAGGTGTGTATGACTTGCGTGATCGTCTATTCCGCGACTTTGAAGGTAGTCTTGAATGTCTACGGCTTGACTGTGGTACGTCTCCGCTGCCTCGTTGAGAGATTTCTTCGCATCTGTTGATAGCATCGCTATAACTCAACCCCTCGTAGTGTTGAACAACCTGGATAGCATCGCCGCGAAAGCCACATGCCAGACATTTTAGCCTACCTGTGTCGGAACTTACGCGACATGAAGCGTGTGTGTCATTGTGAATTTGGCATTTGACGCTCTGCCAGGAGCCACGGGGTGAGGGCAGTTCCCATCCGTAATGCTCTAACACGGGCCAAATATCAAACTGTGCGTCCGTCACGGCGCGTTGAGTCTATCAAGTGGCAGGTATCTTGTCCCCTGAAACTGGCTTTCTTCGGCACGATTCCAGGCTTGGTCATAATCTATGTGGCCTAAAAGTTCAACTTCTCTCAACTCAGGCTCTACTGCTCGTGCAGCCCAAAGATAAAGGCGACGACCTAAATCTTTTTGCCGGACAGCCACGCTACTCCTCGTCCTAACTCTGCGAACCTCTACGTTGTAGCCAACGTCAGCACTTGTTTTATACTTTTCGTGAGAATCTTTATGCCAAACCGATCCAGACCAGTATTGATTTATGTACTTAGCCACCGCTAATTCGCAGGCGGCTGCCGCAACTTGCGCTGTCCTGTCGTCTTGCATGCGCGACTTGTCGTAGTACGCAGCATCTTGCTTATCCCAATTTGCCGTGTATCTCCCTATGCCCACACGGTTAGCATGCTCGTACTCCCACGGCTCCAGATAAATAATCATGTCACCTGGCCTAGCCTCAACAAGTCCAGCAAGGTGTCCAAGGTCATCGTCACCCTAGCCTCACCGATCCCCTTCTGTCGGGTCTTTGTAGCCACGACAGGGACGGTAGGGACATCATACTTAAGTTCAAAGTTGCACGATTCTACGTCTGCTTGACGTAGCCACTCACTCATGTCCTGCTTCTTGACGTTCTTGGCTTCGATCACGATAGTGAAATCTTTGAGGGTCAGGGATACGTCACCAATATCTTTCGACCCGGCACGAGGTAACCTGCGACCCTTGACCCCTGACTCGTTGAGGTAGTTCTCTAGGTCTGTCTCAAACTTAGTGCCCTTGACCTTGTTGTAGGTACTCATCGGATACCGACCTCTGCGACCGCACATGAATGGCACAGCCACTTACGTTTGCTTTCAGAAACAACAAAACTCATGCCAATGATTTGTCCAGAATAAATGCGTTGCTTGCAAGATGGGCAAGTCTTGTCCCATGCGGCGTGCGTAAAGTAGCCTAACTTGTCAGTTTTTTTATTGTATGTACTCATCAGTCTATATCTTTGATCTGCATGGTAGCGGGGTGGTAGTCCATCCACACGGCAGTCTGACCTGACCCATCAGCGGGGCCGTAACGGTTCTTGACCGCTGCCGCTGCCATCATGTTCGGCTGGTTAGACGACAACGTGACCACGAGGCTAGGAATCTGAGCGATCTTGCCATGCAATGACGAGCGCGGGGGACACGGGTAACCCTCGTACCCTTCGGATGTGTGGTGCAGGATTAGGAAGGCAGCCCCCGTGTCACGACTCCACCACTTCACCTCACGCATCAACGACCTGAGCGAGGAAAACTCGTCCCCACTATCGTGAGTCACATCCACGGCATTATCAACCACCACAAGGGATGGGCTCTCACCCATCAACTCACGGTACACGTTGATTTCGTCCTCCAGGTCAGCCAACGTAGGGGACGCATCAAACATCCACCGTATGTGACTGGCGTTCTCCCTGAGCATGGCTGTCGCCCACCCAGGGTCACTCTGGATTCGTTCCTCAATAACGCTCTGCTGGATACCTGTGCACATGGCGAGGGATCGGATAGCCATAGTGGACTCGTGGCTGTCAGCACTGGCATACAAGGTGGGAACCTGCGCTTGCATGGCGATAGCCAATGCGACTGTTGATTTACCCGCACCGGGTGGGCCAGCGATCATGCTGACCTCACCACGGCGGATACTGATATGGCTATCAGACCAAGACTTGAACGGAAGGGGGATTACCGTCTTGCCCTGGTCTATGTGGCGGATAGCCCTATCAAGTAGTCTCATGCTGGAAAGTTATTCCACTCCGGTGTGCCACGGTTCAAGAAGATAGGATCGGAGAAACCCTTACCGCGAGCATCGAACCAGCCCTTCCACGGGCCTTTAGCACTCGTGCCAGTCTTGGGAACCATCGGCTGTCCGTCCGGCCCTATGGGTGCTTGAGCCACAGCGTCAGAGAACGCAGCAGGTGCTTGTGCCGGTGCAGCGGCAGGGGTAGCAGCAGGTGCAGGTGTCGCCGCAAAGTTGCCGACAGCCTTGGCTGCCTGAAGCAGGTCGTAGCAGGCTTGCAAGGAGTCGTGCGCGTTACGCACTTCATCCACAAACTCATCATGCGTGTCGGCTTGGACGGTACGCAGAGCGTCACCAACCTTGACCGTCAGTTTGTGCTTCGGTTCACTACTCATTTCTTCTCCAAATCATCTTCAAAGTTAGGTACATATTCAGTTGCGCCGTGAGCATAGCAGAACTGTCTGACACCACAGTAAGCACACAAGTGCTGGATTTGAGGAACGAACACGCCCAACTGGATTGCTTTAGACACATCCCGCAGCCACCGTTGCACCATGCGCATCGGATATTCTTCCAGGTTGTGTACTGCGTTGAGCGTGCCAGTCCTACCCATCCAGAACGCACCATACTGCGGTGATTCATCAAACTGCTGCTGTAAGGCGAGGCGGTACATCGCAAGTTGCAACGCAGACTTAGGTGGCTGACCAGTCTTTAGGTCTACCACCATCGTCTGCCCCGACTCACGATCAACGAACACGCGGTCAATGTACGACTTGAGTGTCACATTGCCGGGGAGGTTCACCATGATGCCTAGTTCTATGGCGGGCGTATTGTCCGGTGTGTACCAAATGTCCAGGTTTGGGTTGTTTTGTCGCCAATTGTAATAGTTGTGCACCATTGTCGGGCCTTCCGCAAGCCACCAAGACTTATCCTCCTTGTTGGGATACTTCTTAGTGGGCCTGCCACCGGCCTTCCATGTGCCGTTCGGTGCTTTCGCTTCTTCCGCCGCAAGCGTCTCCCTAAACACCTGAAGCCCTGCGTCGTAAGCGGCCTGACTCACTGCCTATCTTTCAACAGTTGATGGTCAACGGCATCAGCAGCCGCGTGCACCGAAGTGCCACCAGCGAAATACCACGCTGGATCTTCCTCAACGCCCACTATTTTCGTGAGCCTGTACTTTTCCCCACATTGCAGCCAAGTCGTAAACTGACTGTGGCTGATGTAGGCGGGTTGATTGTCCATGTGCGGATTATGCACACGACACGCTCGCTTGTCAACGGAGCGCCGAGTGGTAGTGTTGCGCTTGCGCGAGAGCGTGGGGCAGAAACTCCATTTGACGGGCGACGGCACGAGCCGGACCTGACGGGGTGTTTCTCCTACCTGCTACGATTTTCAATCGTGGGGGGTAGGGGGGCATTTCTCTTTTTCAGGGTTCCGGCAGGAGCGAGCCTCAGGCGAGCGACTATAAGAGTATATACATATATTTATACATATATGCACATATGCAAAAACCAATTCTAAGGGCATAAAAAAAGCACCCCGACCATATGTGGTCAGGGTGCTAATTCTATCCCGTCTACGGGCCTTAAAAGGCTCTTTTTGGGGGGGTAAATGGGGGGTTTTAGTTACGCCTCCACCCCATATTTAGATGCCCAACTGCGAAGAGCAGACAACTTGTATTTAGAATCCACTTTTCTTTTCGGTGCCCAGGTTTTGTGGTTTGGCATACGCATATAGTATCCCTTCCAACCTGATGCTTCCTTCATGGCACTTGCCAGCAGACCCCACGACTTCTTCTGAGCCGCAGTAAAGTCCTTCTTCAAGCCCTTGGAAACCACTTCACAACCTGCAAAGTAATCGTTTCCCTTATCGTCCGGCACATTCAAACGAGCAAAACGATCCACACCCTTGAAACTGCCACGGCCTGCGTGCCATACAGGATACGCGCAGTGAACGTAGACCGTGCCATCCCTATCAAGAGAGAAGTTTGCAGCCGGGACACGGTAGTGGCTTTGGACGTAATTAATTACTCCCTTGTTCGCACCCTTCTGGTTTCCACGGTGTGACGATCTAGTCGAACTGGTTGCAGCACCCGCCGTGTGATGACACATGAGGGCGACAGGATTCTTACGTTTCCAATTAATTCCACGCTGCTTGTCATCCCACTTATCAAAGTAGACAACCTTGCCCGGTAACCGCTTGTCCAGCGCCTTCTCAAGACGATTGGCAAAAGCACCGCTAGTCATTAGACTTGCGACCAAACCGCTTATCTTGCCCATTCAAGTAGTCAACAAGAACAACAATGGCTGGAGGAATGGCAACAACAAGAATAGGAGGCCAACCAAAATCACCGATGTTATCCACTAGCCAAGTAAGTCCAGTAGCAGCAAACACTTTCAACGCTACGCCCACAGGCGATTCCGTAATAAAACTCTCTAGGTCTTTCCAAGTGTTACTCATTTTGTTAACTCCTCCACATCTAGTTCTAACTTATCTACGTCATCCTCAAGTTCAATGACAACCGACTTAACGAGTTTCATGTCCACGCAAAGACCATCCACTTTGTCATGCAAGTCATTCAATGAAGAGCCACCATTGGCTTTAGGGTGAATGTTCCCTGTCGCCAACTTAATCTTCGTGTTAATCCACCAGCCAAGACCCGACAACAAGATCACTAAAATTGATAGTGACCCGAGAACCACTCCTATCGCTTCATGGAAACTCATTACACGATCCTCAACAAGGCAGTAGCAACCCCACCGACACCACTAAAACTATTAGTGGGTGGGGTTCTGCGAGTAAACGAAATTCTCTCAACGTACACGGTGGCAGCCTCTCCCGTCGTGTAATCCCGCCACTGAACAACAGCAGAGTCATCCTCTAATTGCTGTAACTTCTCCAAAGTCTCAAAAGCAAAACCCGTTCGACCGATTTTCAATCCCTTACGGTCAGTCACGAAGTCAAAAACCATGAGAGGCACTGAGAGCAAGCGAGTCCTAGATGGTGCTGGAACTGCACGCAACTGGTAACCAATTAACTTCGCTGTCGCGCCAGATGCCGTGTCTCTAGTGAGGTTAAACGCCAAATACAAGTTAGGGGCAGGTGACGGGGCCGCAGTGTTAAGTTTGCCAGTAATGTCAGTCGCTGCGCCGCTACCAGTAATGATCTGCGTCCAAGTAGACGGGTTACCTGTCTCAGTAGAGGATGCGTAGGCTGCCGTAGACCCAGCAAAACCAGGCTTAGATAAAACCCTAACGTCCCGCCACGCCTTCGGCTCAATCGTTCCCAACCGGATACGCCCAGTCTCAATCCAACCACTAGGAACAAACGTGGCCTGCTGCTTAAACACTCCACCGTTAGACCCTGTAACAGCAAACCAGATCTTGTCATCAGATATTGTCACGCTAACCGCATTACCCGCAGCAGTAGAGTCAGCAGGGATAGTCAAGTCTGCTGCATGAGCGAACTTCAACGGGTCATTGTTAAGAGTCTGGCCCAAGTCCAGCCTGAACAAGCCAGCCTTCTGACTGCGATCACCCGCGTTACCCTTGTTGCGTGTCGTAACGTAAACAAAAGACCCAAAAGCCACGGCATCATCCACCGGAGCGTCCGTCACTATCAACGGGCCAATAGTCAAAGATCCGTCATCATTTATGGACGCAACCCGCACGCCACTTGTAGTTCCAATGATGAGGAAAGACCCAACGTAAGAATACATAGACAACACATCTTCACCACGAGGCATCTCCGCAACAACAATTGGTTGAGAAAGAGTGGTCGTGGTAGCCGTGGTAGCGACACCAATACGGTAAATAGCGGAGTTCTCTAGGCTGTAGCCACTAGCGTAAATGCTCGTAGGGCCGTCAGCGAAGTCAGTCCACTCCCAAGCACTATTTGGGTGAGTAAACAATGCCGTCGGTAACGTGGCAGACGAAGGGCTAAAATCAGTAATCTCGTGTATATCAATGCCGTCGGCGTACATAAGACGACCCTTGACGTACCTGATTACCGTGTTTGTGGCGCTTGCTGGGTTATTGTCGTAAATCTTAGACCCTGTGCCGTTAGGCAAATCACCACGGTAAACGCCTGCGGCGTTAGAAACAAAGTAATACTGACCAGTATCCGTCATTGACAGGATTGTGCCCGACCCACCGTAAGTAACCGCGGAATCTGAGCCAGCGTTAGTTATGTACGTCAGCGTAGAATCCTCGGCAAAAAGAACCCCAGTCTGAATGCCCAGTAAAGTCATGCTTGTCGCAGATGAAGCATGAACACTAGCCGTCTCATTCAGCAACGTAAGTTCACCTGGAACCCAAGGGTTCACACCCCCGCCCTCTTTGTAACGGAACTGTGTTTCTTCATCATTGAACTCAAGCGGTTCAGCAGTGCTAAGGCCAGATCCGTAATGCCAGGATGGTTGCGCCCGAACCCAGTAACCAGAGTCAATAGACTGCTCGCCGGGGTTACGTTGCGTATCAATTCGTTGCCTACGAAAATCAGCAGTCTCACGGACGTAAGGGTTCTGTTGGCTAGTCCCCAACAGAAACTTCAGGTCGCCAATAGCAACGTCCCAATTGGTTGAGTCGGGAGCATTGACTTGACCAACACCAGTCGCTGTAGACCCAAAAGTTAGGTTATCTACAATGTCGCTGGTAATATCAATATCAACCACTACTTATCCAATCTGGGTATAGGTAACCCCCCCGCACCTCACACATGCGGGGGGAGACTGTGAAAACTATTCGGCAGGTTCCTCAACAACAGGAGGGACAAACACATCCTCGTCAGCGTTATAAATGAAACCGATACCCGCGTAGACCCCGCGAATGTTTCCGTTGTACGATGTGCGAATCCAATTCCCTGCAAGGCCGATGCCGATGCAAAACTTCTGAATCGCTGCGTCGCTCTCTGTCTCATCAAGATCGCTTGGTACGACGATGACTTCCCGAACGATCCCATCATCTATTCGTGCTGCATGAGCCATTTTTAAATCGCCACCCTTATGACAACTATTC
>Ga0209535_1000788_pt1 | contig 22008 bp, 21 predicted proteins | sample LinPmetageLP28_FD_184041 | JGI IMG/M metagenome (GOLD analysis project Ga0209535, IMG submission 184041) | Marine viral communities from the Pacific Ocean - LP-28 (SPAdes) (version 2) | ecosystem: Environmental > Aquatic > Marine > Oceanic | place: Pacific Ocean | collected 2009-08-22
CTGAGGCTAATGCAGCTCTCCTTAAGGCTGCCACTGGGGCAATAGAAACACTACAGAAGATCCATGCTAATAAGGAGAATAATGATGCTCGTAAGGAGCTCAAGGAAATGGATATAAAAGCAAGGAAGGAGATTAACACTGCTGACAATACTACGAGGATAGCTCTCTCACAGCAAGAGGTTATGAAGATGCTTATGGGTGAAGAAGAGCCAGTTCTTACTAAAGAAGATAAAGAAGAAGTAATAGATATCTAAATTAATTCTCAAAACGAGGATCGTTTGGATCGGTCCCAACATCAGGTATCAGAGATTCATCATATGTACCATCTGCTCTAAACGGTGAACCTTCTACTGAATCTATACCATTAACTTCTCCTGGTAAGACAGAGAGGTTTTCTATTTCTAGTTTTTGAATCTGATTCTTAAGATCATTAATATCACCCTGACAAATTCTTACCTCTAAAATTCCTAAATCATCATTTTCATTCTTTAAAATTTTACGCCACTTAGGAACTGTACCTTTAATAAATTCTATTTTTTTAGAATCTTTAGGTTCATCAAGTTTACCTTTACCGATTGCTTTCTTAAGATGTTGATAAGCGCCAACGGTTAGATCTAGATTTACAATTTTTTGCTCATTTGTATCAATAACCTTATAAAAGTACCACCTACCGTTTAATTTGCGTATGGCTGCGAAAAATTGATTATCTCTTTGACATTTTTTAAATGAGTTTGATATAGTATTAAATGATGAATCATTTATAAAATCAGTCCATAAACCCGGGCTAATAGCTACACCATCATTAAGATAGCCTGTATCAATAGTATTATAAAGAGTCTCCATACCTTCTGTAGTCAAATTATGCTTGTACCCAGCAGCGACTGCTCCATCAACCTGATACTTACTCATTAGACTAGCTTGCTCTGGAGATATATTACCATTTAAAGCATCTGCTAATTTTCCACCTAAATACGAAATACCTATTCGATTAATCGTACCGTCGTTATTTCTACCTTGCAAGGTATCCCTATTAGGTTTTGTTGTTGCATAATCCTCGTACCATATAATATTATTAGTTGTATCAATAAGCCCCCCAAAAATTGAATAATTACTTACTACACCTTTATCCTTTGGTTGCAACGAATAAACTCTAGATATAGCCATAGAACTATCTGAGTAAGATTTTCCAGATTTAGGTATATAACCTACTGATGGTAAAGATGTATTATTCCCAGTTTGTTGTTTAAAGTTTTTATTATTACTAGTACGACGACGAATCTGACCCGTACTGTCTGCATCTACAAACTTACCATTAACATTCGCAACTCTATCCCCAGCTGGGAACTGATCATTATTAGTATACGGGTTATATCGATACTTATACTGATATTTATCAAAACACCCTCCTAAGTCTTCTTTAATTTTATTAAGAATCATAGATCCGGTAGCAGAAAAATCCAAATAAGATTTTACATCCGGAGTATAGCGATAAACGTTTTCAGTATTTCTAAATGACTTTCCATCTTGAGCAAGTTTTACTAATTCAGATATATTTTTTTTACCTGCAAGGATAGCTTGTGTATTAGTCCAAGCTTTGTTCGCTACTTGAACAGTTTCAACAAAACTATCTTGAAACAATGCTGGTATTTTATTAAAAATAGCTTGATCTAACTCATCTACCATATTAGTCATTGCTGCACTTAAAGCACCTACACCAAAGGTATTACTAGCAGATTTTGTAGATGTTGGTTGCGCCATACGGCCTATACTATCTGATGTTTGGAGGAATAGATTACAAGGTGAGTTAAGACAATCTTTAAGCTGTTGATTTAATGACTGTTGATATGAGTCACTATATTGTGCAGGATTATTAAAACGACTCTGTATTCCTCTTATAGCAGAATTAAATATTGGATTTGTAGATGTCTTTTTTATATAGAAATCTAAAGTAGACCAATCTAGTATACCACTATTCAAAGTTAAATTTTTAATAAAACTATCCGCTGCCGATAAGTTGCCATTAAGCGCGCTATTATATCCAATAGCTAAATTAAAATCTAGTTCATAATCAGGGTCATCTACTATATCACAAAACGGTGTATTAAACTTTAAGTAATCTCTACTTATAGCAATACCTTGTAATTTTTCATGGAAATTGTTACTATATATTAACATTACGAATTAGTAGTCATTTGTTGCAATACATCACTTATAAAGTCAGGTTTAACATACTTATAAGTAGTCCCTGCTTTAGCTTTAAATATATACTTTGGCTTATTTAAAAGGTAGATTACCCACCAAAGATCTATAGTACCATACAACTCAAAGGATAACATAGTCCAAGGTTTATCAGTTAGAATTGTTTGCTGAGCGAGGACTTCTGTAGATAGGGTTTCTGGAAAAATAACTTTATCTAAAAGATTATAGATATAGAAATTCTTACCCGAATTATCTACAAGAGAAATGTTAAATATATTTTCATATAAATTACGACTTAACCCTTCAAGCTCAGCCACTTGATTTCGTTTTGCTCCATTGTTAATTGTACTCATTTTAACTTGTTCCGAATGTTACTTGAGGATTGCCTTCGACCTCTGATATTCTACTATTAAGACCATCGCTAATCATTGTATTACCATAATCACCAATAAGCGAAGTAAATTCGATAGTTACTTCGTAAGCGTCGGGTATCGGTGCTTTTATAGTAGTAGGTTTAATTTTACTAGGCTCACTTTTGCTAATTACTGGTACAGTAACATCTGTTCGACGTATAGTACCTAAAAAATTAATTTCTAACTTGCTTATATAAGCATAAGGGAAAGAAAACTGACCTGGTACCGATATTGTATAAATTTTTGGAGGAGGGGTTCTTGCAAAAGATGTTTTATATGGTTTATTTTGAAACATTAATAACCAAAGCAGTTCATAGTTGGCTTGAATAGAAGAAGTGCTTTTTCTCTTAATGGTATTAATTAACGGAAATTTAATTGTTTTAGTTTCTCCTCCTCCTTCATTTTGAAAGTATTTAGGTTTTTCAATATATACACCCGGTTGTGTAATATTAACTATTTCCGATGCTTGTGTTGCAAAGTCTTGAAACGTTTCTATTGCTTTCCCAACCATATTTGAACCAGTGCTGTCTCCCCATTTTGAGGATGTTGTTTGATTAGGAATATAAGATGGTAAACGATATTGAAATCCTGTAGGCTTAGTTAAATATATTCCCTGTAATGCGTTAAGATTATGTGATTTTAGTAGTTCATCATCACCTTCTGATACACCATCTGCTATATTCTTTAACCCTTCACCAGCCTGGCTGACTAATCCACCAGTGAATTTATTAATATCGCCTAATAGAGAAAGAACTTCCGTACCATCAGCAGCTCTTAATTCATTAAGTTTAGTACCAGCCCTAAGATAGTATAACGCGCCTGATATTAGAGAGCTAAGCTGCTGCTCCCGTTCTATTAAAAAGGCACATGGTATCTTATCTAGAGCTTTTGACTCTGCTTTAGGTCCAGAATACCAGGAAAAATCATTAACAACATCAATCACCGTACTTTTTGGTTCTAGCTTCGGTTGTTTATCATCATTAGGTAGGCTTAGCTCTTTAACGTCAAAACCTCTAGCACCTTTTTTAAGAGTTGGAATTGCAATCTTTAATTCAGATAGTAAAGTTGATTTGTCTGTATTAATTAATTTAGTTGTCATTGTATTAAGATGCTAAAGATTGATTAAATTCTGCATTGAGTCTATTTGTTGTAAACTTCAACGTAGAAGAGCTGCTCGATATACCAGCTAATGAATTGTTGCTTTGCTGCACTAATGCGACAATACCATTTTTAATATCTATCAAAGTTTCAAGCTGTAACCTGCTAAATTCTTTCATATCACCAAATATTTGAGCTGAACCTATATCCATTGAATTAGGCTGCATCATTCTATCAAGAGGTCCGCCTTTTTTAAGAGCAAGTACATCATCTTTACTATTAATTCTTACCGTCTGTCCTCCATGATAGATTATACCGTCATTTACTTTAGTCCCTTGTTCCGCTCGTGCTGCAGCTGTAAAATTAGGAAACGCATCCATTACCATCCCGCCTAGAGCTGTCATAGGTACATGTTGAGTAAACTGATTAGCTAAGAATCTTCCCAGTAAATCACCTCCAGCATACGCTAAAGTACCAAAGAGTAATCCGGCAGGTCCACCTATACTTGCAAGCGCTATTCCTAGAGCGCCACCTGCAATCCCAGCCAATCCTTCGATTACTCGATTACCTATAGATGTCTTAATTTGCTCCTCACCTAACTCTGGGTCTTGTGCATACTTCTTTATATCATAAGCTGCGAAAGGTGCTTCAATTAGAGTACCGAGAACAGGTATTCTTTTTAAAATACCTTTACCCATACTCTTAAGATTAGGTCCTAGAAGTCTACCTAATGACTGCTTAGCAGCTGCAATTGGTGATGTTACTGCTTTAAAGAGACTCTTTCCCTTGTTAAATAAGCCACCTAGGAACGTGGGATTAGCCGCTGTTGCGGTACCTGCAAGAATTGCCTTTCCGGCAGCCGTGCCACCTACAACTGAACCCGGGTTCTTAGCTGCCGAATTCATAATAGCCCCACCAGAGCCTGCCACTGATGCCCTAGCAGCCTGAGCAGCAGTACCTATTCCCAGAGACGTTGTCAATCTGGTCACTTGCTTCATAACACTCGTCTTTATTGAAGTAAAACTATTCCTTAAACTAGTAAAATATCCTGCTATTGCCCCTGTTAATTTAACGCCTGCCGGAGTTTTCATTAAACCAGTAAATATACCTTTAATAAATCCACCCACTTTTACAAATTGTCTACCTATAAAGCTTCCTACACCTTTAAAGATACTGATAAACCTTTTTCCAAAAGTCTGAAAAATTTTCGTGAGCCCACGCTTAAAAAAATTACCTAAAGCTCCAAATGCCGTTGCGAGGTTTTCTTTAAAAATCTGATATAATATAGGTAACGCTGCTAGAAAACTTGCTGCTTTTTCTCTAGTGGTCGCAACTAAGCTACCAGGTCCACTCATACCTGCAACTTGAGCCTCTTTGTCTAATCTAGCTGCAGCTGCTGATCTACCCGCTTCTGGTCCTGGTGATATAACCTCTTTAAGAATCTTAAAGATCTTTTCATATCTGGATTCTTCGCTTGATGTTAAGTTAGGACTAACAGCTTTAGCTTTATCACCAGAGTCTTTATCAACAACTACCCCTTTACCTAGTATAGGATCAAGATCATCAACAACCCCTGCTGCAGCCATTCTCTTCTGGAGCGTATTAATCTGCTGGATTAAAGCTTCTGTTTCTGGTAATACTGTTTCTTCTGCCGCCACAAAGATATTTAATCACAGAGCACTAATCTATAGCTAAGAAACCTGCATCAATATCAACAGTCTTTTCATCATCAAAGGTTAGTGATTGCTCTTCTATTGATTTAACTGATGATATATAATCAATAATACCATTATTTAACGCTAAAGGTAGCTCATTAACAATAGTAAATCTCTCATATACGCTAATATCATTAAAATTAACAACAAGGTCATTAATTTTTATACTATCGATATACTTAATAATTTCATAAATTAACACTAGCTCAATACTACGTGTACGTTGCTGATCTTCTGTAAGCTTATTAAGCTCAGCTATCATCTTATCATTAATCTTTGTATCAAGTTTTAAAGTTGGTACACGAGCTACTACTTCAACACCATTAACTTCAATCTTCTTTTGCAGATCTACCTCTTTGATATCATATGGCTGCAATAAAGATAAATCATACACAACATCATCTATCTTATAGTTATTACTTATAGATGCTTTACGTAGCTCTATAAGTATTGCTGCTCGATCACATACCAAAAAATCTATATCTTCTTCACAATTATCACTAACAATACTATTAAAAACGCTCATACTATTAATCGAGCCTTCTACACCATCAAACGCAGAACGTAGTAGTTGTTTCTGTTGAGATACATTAAATTGCTTAAATGCAGCTTTTTTGTTTGTTGAAGGTACTTTAATTGCAATAGTGTTTGTATCACTAACCTGTTTAAGGTCAGCTAAAAAATTCTTTACATCTGCTTTCACACTATTAATTATTCTCTCGTTGCTGTTTTGCAAGTCGATCATTCTCTTCTTTAATCTTCTTATTATGATGGTTCATAAGAATTCTTGATTCAACAGGTGACATCTTGAAGAAACGATCTGAACCTGGAGTGACTGTATTTAGAAAAATATACATCATATTATAAAACTGATCTAAATCAGTTGAAAATATATTAGAAATAAACTGAATAACACCGTTACCTATTACATCAATGTCTAAACGCTCAACCCCTAAAGATTTATTCTCATCAACAATAGTCACATTTAACAGATCTGTAGATATAGTTTTAATAAACTGCTTAGTGTTGTGGAAGATACTTGATGGTAAGTTATCTAGAATATCAGATTGCTCTTCTTTTGATAGTTCATAGAAGTTAAGAGTCTTATTACCTATAGTAACACTCTTTATCGACCCTATCAATAAATCATCAACTTTACTAAAAAAAGATAGACTTGGTAAATCTAATACTACTTTAATACCATTCTCTTCAAATACGGTTTCAAGATCTTTATAGTTAGATTCTAAAGTATTAAGCAATGTAACAAGACTAACATCAATTTGCCTTTCATCGCTAGTAATGACGAGCATATCATCAACAAACAACATTCTGATATAAATTAAAATATACAGCCGGTCAAAAATATTAAGATCCGGATCTAATATTTTATCTTCGAAGAATAAATTAAGACCTTCATAATCTTTATTCTCAGCAAACTTAATAATAGTTAAGTAGTCTTTATTGCTAAGTTCTTGAACTCTTCTCTCTTTACCACTAGGTAATTTTATCTTAACATTAAAACTCATACTCCCCGCCTGGGAATATTTATATTGTAATCTGAGAAAGTCCAGGCAACTGGTCGTATAATATCTGATTCGGTTATTTCCCCGTAACTTATCTTGTCAGCATCTATAGATATAGGTGCGCAGTTAAAAAAGTTTGTTTGTTTACGTACACTATAGTCGAAAAATCCCCGTCTAGGGTTTTGTGATGAACCCCATTTATCACCGTAAAATGCATTTGTTCTAGAATATTGCACAACACTAATGTTACATTTTGTATCTAATTCACTATCATCCTCTATTAAACCTTTAAAAGATGTAGCTACAATCCATGGTTTAATAAAGAAATCTAGAATATCAGTATTAGTTTCTAGAAATGTAATATCTAATTTATTACTTGCACCATATTTTTCTCTCGTCTGTCCGTAATAACCACCAATAAGGCCACCCGCATTAGGTATATCAGTAGTATCAATACGAACTGATTCTCTTGGCATTGCTACTGCTTGAGCTAGTAAATAACCTTGATCATCACTTGTAAATCTTTCAAGTAGATCTGTTTCTACTTGATATGCTCCAGGTTGATAATCTAATATAGTTTGTCTAATATTATTACCAATATCTGTCATAGAAGCAACACCAGCGCGAGGATAGAAATAAACCCCCCAAAGATTTTTGAGGGGAATATCACCGGCCCAGTCCTGATGGACTTGAATCCTCTGTTTAATTGGCGAAGCCATCTATTTTACTGCTCTTTTGTATAGTAATGGTACGAAACAGTTGAGTTAATCTCTACTGTAGCACCTGTTCCATCAGAAATATTATAAGCAATGTTATCGATATTACGAATGGAAGCACCAACAAGCTTGTATTGAGCTACTGGCTCGAGCTCTTTGTCGAGCTGTGCAAGTTGGATAAAGAAATCATCATCTGGAGTACCATACTCTCCGGTAGAGTTAAGATCATCAAACACTGAGCGAGAAGCACCTTCGAAATAGTTACGAAGCTCACTATCAGCATCAAGATAGAAGTTAAGAGCATAAGCATCTGAACCTGGATAGGTAGCAGTACCTGGAACGTTCAACTGAAGACCCATATAAGGGACTGGAATGTTAGTAATGTTACGTCCAGGAAGAGATGCAGTCTTGACATATACAAGATCATTCTCACCAAGAGCTGGAACACCTTGAAGCTGCATTTGCGTTACTCTGAAGAGAAAGTCTCTTGAGAAGTCACGATCGGCTGCAGCGCGATAGAAATTCTGAATAGTCTGGTTTACGGGCATACTAATATTTATGCAGTATACATGTAAATTGTACAAAAAAAGAGGAGGTCTTTCGACCTCCCCTTATATGGTTTATAACTATTGAACTATTAGTTAGATACAATTTCCTCAAAATTCGTTCCTGTACGAACAGCAGCGAAGTTAACGAGGATAAATTCAGCAGTACGTACTGGCTTGAGATAAATGTCAACAACAAGCTCGTTCTGATCAATGACCTCTGGAGTGTTATTACGATCATCACAAACAAGCATGAAGTCATATAGACCATCATCAGCTTTAACACGCTCAAAGAACGGTGTCAAAGTGTTAATAACCCTTGTACGTGTAAACAATGTATTGTTCTCAAAGAGGAAGAACTGCATTGTCTTCTTAGTAATCTTCTCAAGATAGAGGAAAGTACGACGAACATTAACTCTATCAAAGGCACTTGGCTTTTTAAGCAATGTCTTCTGTCCGAAGATTACATTACCTTGATCAGCAAAGTTAGCAATAGGGTTAAGATTGACTGTATACAAATCATCACGTTGACGTTGATTTGGAGTGATTGCTATATCAGAAGCATCAGTAATAATACCTCGATTGAATCCAGCCGGTGCGCCCCATGGTCCAACAGAAGCATCTGTTGAAGCCATCTTAGCAGCAACAAAGCCGGAAGATGGAACGTATGTTTGCAATCCAGTATAGTTATCATAAACTGACATCCAGTTAGCATACACAGTAGCATATGAAGTATTAGCTAGCTCAAACTGATGACGTAAGCCCCAGTAAATGTCTGTATAGAAATTCCTATTAGGATCTTTCTGTACTTTACTATTCTTACCAGTAACAAGCAATTGACGAATTGGATCAGCAATGAATAGAACATCACCACGTCCTCCATCCTTAACTGGACCTGCAAACGTTGCAAAGCGGTTAAAGATAGTAGTATAAGCTGTACGAGCTGTTGTAATAGTCAAATCGTTAGAAGTTCTTAGCGATTCAATAGCAGATGTTGTTTTAGTATCATCAAATGCACCAGCATCACTACCAGTAGCGGTTTGCTGATAAGTATGAATTGTTCCTAGACCGCCTTCAGCCATAATATCGATATCAAACTTACGATCATTTCTAACACGATTGAAAGCACGATCAAGTTTCGAAGGAATACTTCCTAGATCTTTAGCACTAAGACCAGCTACTTCATGAAGCCCGAGAGGAGCAAGTGAGTCACCATAATCTATTCCAGATAAACTAGGACCAGAAGTTCTATATCCTGCACCAGCACCAACAGTAAAGAAGCTTATTGGAAGTCCTACACTCGGAACAACTCCTCCAACTTCAGCTCCAAGAGTACCATCAGACAATGCAGCTGATAACGATCTTGTAAAAACTCTAATACTAGCTTTTGGAGTACCATCTGTATTAAGATCAACTCCTGTAAGCCTATCAGAGATATTTGGGTTAATAACAACATCAATATTACGTGATTCATCTTCTACTGTTTCAAGAGAGAAGTTAATCGGAGCACCACCATTTTCTGAATTACGTTGACGGAAGGCACCGATAGAACCATTATAGCCTTCTTCAAGAAGGTAGTTAAGATTGCCAGCTTCTTTTGAGAAAGTAGAAGGTCCTAATTTAAACACTCCAATATTCAATGTATCATCAAACTCACGTGTAGCAATATCATATCCAACGATACGGTCTTCCAAGACTTGTGAGATGGAATTAGTAGCAGGATTAGTACCATCTTCAGGAGTAGCAGATAGTTGGAACTCAAAACGACTTGTAGGTATTTGTGTAAATGTTGCTCCACCCGTGGCAGTAACTGCAGAACCAGTAACAGTAAATGTTTCAAGAACTGCATCAAAATTCCTCGCTGGGTTAATATTAGAATTATCACCAATACCAATATAATAACCATTAAATTCATTATCAATAGTTGATTGCCCTTTGTTAAATACAAGCATTGCTGCACTACTAAGAGAAGTGATTTTGTTTTTAAACTCAGAAGCTGCACCAACTCTATCTGTAAATTCAAAAAGCTCACCTGATTTAATTTGGCGATATTCTTCAGGTGTAACCGAGAATTGTTTTGGTCGACCTAAAACATAAACAGGTTTTGCAGGACCTGAATATGTCGCAGATAAAGCACCTGCAGCTGCTGCATCTGCTGCAATTGCTGGATAGGCAAGAACGCCTATTTTTGTACCAAAACCAGCTCCATTACCTCCACCATATGGTAGTCGGTTAACAAGAAGTGATCCAGAAGAGTTAAGAGCAGCACGTGCCGTGTGATAGAAGTATCTTTCAGCTGGTGTCTTCGGAGTACCATAGATTTGTTCAAACTCAGTAATATTTCCGAGTCCGATAACTTCATCCGTAGGTCCTTCGGAGGCAAATCCAGCGATATAAGTTGTAGTCCCGGTCTGAGCCGTGCGTAGTGATAAATCACTTTCACGAATCTCTACACCAGGAGATTGAATTGTTCGTCTAGCCATAACATTATTTATGCCATTTTGGACATAAATCTGTCAAATCTCAAATTTAATTAGTAATTTATAAGCTCGGAATGTATCTGTGAGTATACAAAAGTCATTGAGCTTTCAATCTCTCCGGAGTCTCTATAATTATAGTTCATTGCTCCAACATTTATAGGAAAAGCTTTGGTATAAGTAAACTTAATACGCTTATTATCATACTCATCTAGACCATATAAAGTCATATCTGTTTGATAAGAAGCAAATCGCTCATCTATCGAAAGATCGTCAACATCATATAGACCTTCTTTCTCATCATGCATTAAATCTAACCATTTATAGATAGTCCAATAGTTATTGAATTCATTATCTACTGTAAAGTTAACTGTAACTGGAGGGTATGGCTCCTTCGCATGAGCAGAGTTATATAGATTGGATCCTGCATATCCTATTTGAATAGATGGTACAGTAATCTCTGGTACAACAGAACCGTATACAGAGAACTGAAACGCATCCTCATTTAAATTATAGGTACGTCTCTCTGTCTTACTCTCAATCTTCTTAAGAGCTTGTGGTACTTGGAATACCATTATAAACTTATCAAGACGACTCTTGTTAAGAAAAGATTGGTTGTTAGAGTTAGTAGCCATACTTATATTTAATGTAACGGTGCATAACCGTTCATTTCTAAATCAGACATATCATCTGATTGCTGTGAGGAGTCCATACCAAAAAAGCAAGGAGTGAGATTATGATTACCGTCACCTACTACTTCATTATCTGTATAGATAGATGTAGGATCTTCAAAGAGAGCTACACCAAAGTCCATTGGTGAAATAACTTTAGGTCTACCAGTTGCATCAACCTCATTGATATCAAAGTATGTTTCTGCTATATCACTATCTAATACATACAAAGAATAAAGAAGTGCCATTACCAAGTCATCATTCTCACCATGACGAGCTTTCCAAGTGCCGTTAGGGTAACGAACAAAATGCCTTAACTCATGTAGAGTCCTCTCATCCTTTAATGTAAGAGCTCTACAATCATTAATCCAATAGCGCATATTAAGAACACCTTTATGCTTGGTATTTGTATGAGCAATCATACCTTGCATACGATTCTTTCTATGAGCAGCTGAGTTACCATATGATACTATCTTTGGATAGCCTAAATCAACAGCGAGTCTATCTACAACTTGAGCACCGCAGTTGTTACGTTCGATTAATGCAAGAGGATTACCATAGTTTCTTAATATACTATGCACCTTATTAGAAAATTCTAGAGGAGAAATCATATTGCTTCTATAAACAGCTACCTGTCTTATATCAACTGGATCAGTTATATCTAGAATCTGAACGATAGACGAATCCTTACCAACACCTTCTGATGTATCAACACCAGCAACATATATACGGGACGGATCAGCTTCTTCCCATACCTTATAAGCTCCATCATCTAAAACTATAGCTGGTTCACAAACCTGTCTGTCCATTATCTCGAATAGCTCATCATCTATAGAAGACTCACCACTGTTAACAAACTCACAGTTAAACTCTTGCATCCAAGCTTCATTAGATCCAATTGCTTGTTTAGTACTAGCAGCCCATTTTGCATCCCTACCTGGTACTTCATTCCACATTATCTTTCCATGACCCCACCCATTATCTCCATTAACAGCACCGGTGTAAAGCTTATGGAATAGATTATGAGTACCATTAGCAGTAGAGCATATGAATACTTTAGACTTCTTCGATGAGGAAATAATAGGAAAGACTGATTTCCAGAACTCATCTACTAAATGAGACTCAATGAATGCACACTCATCAATAACTAAACAGTTAACGGATTGTCCACGAGCAGCTGTACCGGTTGTAGTTGTAATACCAATACGACTTCCATTCTCTAATGTCATAGATGTCTTTGCATATTCCTTTACTGGTGGTTTAAGCCAGTTAGGTAACTCCTCATAAGCCATCCGTACCCGTTGAAAGATTTCAATAGCAGTAGCTTCTTTGTTCGCTACTAATAGAATACGTTGATCTTGCTTAAAGCATGCCTGCCATAGAAGATAGATAGTCATAAGAGTGGACTTACCAATCTGTCTCGATGCTAATAAAATATAATATCTATTATCACGCATCGCCCTTAAAGCTGTTTTCTGGGCGGGGTAGAGTTTAATCTTCTCCTTACCTGTATCCAAGTTAACAATATGAAAGAAGTTCTCGGCAAAGTATAAAATGTTGCGCCTTGCTTTCTTAAGCATTGCAACCTGTTCTTTGGTATACTCACCTTTCCATCTAGCATTAGGCAAATGCTTATTACCCATGTAATATTGACTGTCTTTATTAGTGGTAGCCATTATACATATTTAATCTTTACTCCGTTTTTTGTAGACTTTTTTTGCCTTTTGCATAAATATTAGTATGGCTAAACAATATGACCTTAAAGATCTTGGTGAGGTCTACGGTAATCTCGGTAAAGAGACTGCAGTACTCGCTGAGGAGACCCAATCACTTACTGTCGGCGATGCAAAAGCTGGTATTGGTAGTGCTGATATTTTACCCGGAGGACCTACTAAGGAGGGAGGTTTCGAGGAACCAACAGTTGATGTAACAAAGAGTGGAGATAAGAACCCATATAATGTTAAAGCATATTCATACGGTGCAGGTAATGATCCTGGGGTAGGTGCAGACGAGCCAGCACCAACAGGTGAAGATGCACTACATGGTGAAGAGGATGAAGAGGATAGTGTAAAAAATAAGAAAAAGGCAGATCTTAATAAAGATGGTAAACTTTCAAAGTATGAGAAAAAGAGAGGAAAAGCTATTGAAGATGCAACAGACGAAGAAGGAGAGGATGAAGATGAAGAAAGTTCAGAAAAAGACTTGGAAATGGCGCAAGAGGGATTAAATACTTTCATGGCTAATAAATCTGTATTCGACCGCCTTTATAATAAGGTAATGGTTAATGAAAATTACGAGATGGAAGAGATGGATGATCTCGCTGCACTCGGAATTGATGACGCTGCTCCTGACGCTGAAGGTGAAGATGGGGATAGCGAAGAAGAAGTCACTATAACTCTTGATAAGGACATGGCACAGCATCTTTGTGATATCCTTAAAGCAGCTTGTGGTGAAGACGACGATGACGTTGAAGTAGACGAAGTTGAAGATGGTGAAGGACATCATGAAGATGGTGAAGGACATCATGAAGAAGACGAAGAGGGAGAGCCTCACGCAATGAACACTCATTACAATGATGGAAAGTCCAATAAAGTTGGTAACGTAACCGGTCTTGGTGGAAATAGTGGAGGTCATGCTGATACTGGTTCAACTGCAGAAGTGCTTCATCATAAAGTAAGCGACGGTACTGGTAAAAATAACAAGGTTGGTAATCTTCCAGCTGGAAAAAATATGTTCGGCGACGTTAAAGTGCAGCCAATGAACAAAGCTGTTAAAGCTTAATTAAACAAAAATTTAACTAAAGAGGCTCACGACTTTAAATCGTGAGTCTTTTTTTGTATTCTGCTAGAATGGGCATAAATATAGATACATGAGAACCTTCAAAGAATATTATCAGGGTGACAATATGATGAATGCTGGAGCTGTTTCTGCAACGACAGGTGGAAAGAGCATAATGCGTACTGGTAGAAAGCATGAAAACTTAAACCGTAAAGAGTATAATCATAAATGTCCTCATGTACGTAATTTATTAAATGGAGGAGCTTCGCAGATTAAGCTCATGGGCATGCCTCTTATGCAAACTCTTCAAGCGTATGGCATGGAATTTCAACCAGGAGTAACTAACGGCTGTGGTAACTCTGGTGTTGAGGTTAAAATGTATAAAGACGAAGAAGATAATGAGTGTGGTATCTTAAGGAAAAAACATTAATATGGCCTGCAATACTGAGAGACAAAACTGTACGCCAGAAGAAATTATGGCTGCTGGGCAATTGCCTTGTGGTAAATTTATGAACGGTGAGAATCTACAAGCAGAACAGCTTGTATATGATTTAGCGTACAGAGATCTCATTAATAACCAAGGTGTTCAGGTTGAATACTTTGTTAATACATTTACATTAACCGGTGCAAATCTTTTATATGGTGAAGAACCTACAGCATCTTTCTTAAATGGTATAGAAATGCAAATGTATGTAGAGCTATCACAAGATGCTCTTGCACTTAGTCAGTTTGGCTTCGATCCGGGTGATGACTTTACCGGTTTCCTTCATATTGAAACATTTGCTAGTACAGTTAGCGCAGTATTATCAGCTAGAGAGTTCTTCTCTCTTCATAATAGTCTCTCTACTATTGAGCCTCGTGCAGGTGATCTTGTTGAATTAGTATCTCTTGGCTGTGATCGACCTGGAGGTAGAGGTCCAAAGATATATGAGATTACAGAAAGAGTTGATGAAGATATATCAGCTATTAATCCTATAATGGGTCATTATGTGTATCGTGTAAGAGCGAAACGTTATGACTACTCTTACAAACCCAACTCACCGAAAGAGCAACAGAACGAGCAAGTATATGATGATAGCTTTACTGGTGTACTAAGTACAAATATTCCAGGTGATGAAGTATCGCCCACTAAGCAGTACGAGTATAACATCGATCAAATATCACAAGATGATGTTTATGATATGGATCAGAATAATACTGACATCTACGGTGGGTATTATTAAAATAAAAATCTCGTAAGCAGCTGGGGCTACTTACGAGATTAAATTAAGTAAAAGATTTTACTTCTTACCGTTTTTATGCTTCCCTGTCTTTACACCTGGCGCAGCTTTTACTTGTGCTGGAGCAGCTTTTACTTGCTCAGAACTAGTTTCAGCTGAAGCAGGTTCAACAGGAGCCGCTTGACGCGGGGGTTGTAAGAGCGAGTTAACAATACCCTCTACGTCGAACATCTGATTTATATCATCATACGGACACTCGTGAATAGCACCGGTAAAGTTATAGTCATGTAAAAAAGAATCAATTGTACCTTCAGGAAATTCGACTGGTGGTTTAAAGTTCTGGTGCATATCGTAACCGAATACTTCTGGCTGTGTACCAATCCATACAACAGTTGCTTCTTTGCCCATAGCAGCAGCGGCATGTTGGAAAGAAGAATCTACAAACAAGCATCGATCCGCATAACGTAGTAGGTTAAATAGATTTTTCTTTGGTACTACCTTTTCATACCTAATAACATCATTAAGCTGAGTATGAAAATCGTAACACACGTGAAGAATCTGATAATGCTCTTTAAGTTTATCAACCATATGTTGAGCTACTTGTGGGTGAATATCTCTCACCCAAGAGTAGTTATCAGCTTGATGATCCTTACCCGGACCACCAAATGGCTGGAACAAAAGTAATGGCTTAGTTTTTTGAATAGCTGCAAGCTCTGGATCAATATAACCCGCTTCACGAATATTCATCGGCAACTTCGGCGCTTCACCTGTATATTTAGTATCAATCATATCACACCAAGTTTCAATTAAGTGCTTCTGCTTGCCAATATGTGATGTTTGCTTATATGGTTCTTGCGCAAATACTTCTGTTTTCTTACCAGCAATATAGTCTTGATAAAAATACGGTACATTACCTAGTCGGTAAACTCTATGAATATCTTTATTGTGTAGATAAACCTCTGGCCACGCACATACTACAATAATCTTTTTATCTGGATTATTTTTCTTATATGTTGAAACAACAGCAGTACTTAGGATATGCTTTCCGATACCCCCTTCAATGTTAAAAACAGCAAACTCGCTCATATAAAGATTTATTCCATATATGAAATAAATCAACTATTAACCAACTGACAATGTTCCATTATTACTCCATATAACACCAGCTAACATTGGGTTGGCTGTTGGTAGAGCATTTGCATATAATCTACTAACATGAAGCATATTTGAACTTACAGATGTAGTACAAGTTCCCATTGCAACAGAGTTAGAATGTTTAACGGTATTAGATGCACCCCCAGCAATAAAGCCGTTAGTACCGAGAGATGTAATAACATTATTTTGTCCTGCAGCAATAGTTGCAAAATTACCAAACACATCATTATTGTTACCCGCGACTACAGCTGAACCTCCACCGCAAGCATCATTATAGTAACCTCCAAGAACTGACGAGCATGCTCCGGCTGCATTAACCTGATATCCTGCCTCAAGAGTTTCTACTTCTATTTCACTAAAAATTTGCTTAGCACAAAAAGTATTGCATTGTGTTGTACGAACATAAGAACCTGAAAGTGATTTCCAATCGTTATAAACACCAGACCAAGTAGCGCTGTTAGCATTAACCGTTGTAAATACACCTGTCAATGGTATATTACATGTTGAGGAAAGAAAGGAAGTTCCGACTAAGGCAGTAATATCGCACATCCTCGCGGCTTTAGTAATATTAGATTGAACTATTGCGAACTGCTCAGTTCCTCCTAAGGTGCTAGCTGCTGGTAAATTGCTGATCTTAATTCCGGCCATATCAATATTTATGCTCAAAGACTACTTTTATCGTTGATTTTTATAAGTAACTCTGTATAATTAGAGTATGAATAAATGTCCGCTTACGTTTAATGAAGCAAAACATACGTATACTCATAATACAACTGGAGAAAGATATACTTCTGTAACTACTTTGTTAGGTAAATATAAAAAGCCTTTTGATTCTGATGGAGCAGCTACAAGAGTTGCCAAGCGAGAAGGTGTAACGAAGGAGATGGTTCTAGAAATGTGGGATAAAGAAAGAGATAGAGCTTGCGATCGAGGAACCAGTATGCATAAACTTCTTGAGGATTATATTACAGTTGGTGAGCAGGTAGATGACTATGGTTGGCTGTATAAGACATATGATAGATGTGCGGAGTATAATGTGGATCGATATCAGAAAGTTAAATGCGAGCAGATATTATGGAATGAGGACTTTAAGATCTCTGGTCTTGCTGATCTTATCTATGAACATAAAGATGGTACCTTTACAGTAGGCGACTTTAAAACTAATAAGCGTTATCGATTCAGCTCTGACTATAATGAATGGATGCTAGCACCTCTTGATCATCTAACTGTATGTGAGCATTCAACTTATACAATGCAATTATCTATCTATGCTTATTTGTATGAGCAATTAACAGGTAAGAAATGCCGTAAGTTAGTTATATACTACCTAAAAGGTGATAGGTTTGTTGCACATCATGGTAACTATATGAAAGCAGAAGTGCTTAATTTATTTAAACATTATCGAGAAAATCGATTGAATAGTTAAGCTAGCTGAATAACTATTATATCACCTATGAAGAAAAGCACCGTACTATCTAAGTTCGAGAAAAAAATTGATGAAGCTTTAACAGGTCTTTATGAGGCTCGTGATGTATTATCTAATGTTGAAGACCCTGAACTAGATGAGCTAGCTAATGAATATGTTGAAGAGCTAGAAGAGCAGATTGCTGAGGGAGTAGAAAAGCTAAGAGAAGCAGTTGATAATATTTTAGAATAGGTTATAATAATCGCATGAAGAAGCGAGTCCTTATATGTGGTAATGGTTATGTTGGTGGTTATGTCTTTGCACAGCTATCAAAAAATACATCACTCGAAGTTACATTAGAGTCAAAAGCTACTCTCGACTATACCGATGAATATTATCTTCACGATTACCTTAAAGAACAACGTTTTGATTATCTAATTAACGCTCAAGGGTATACTGGTCGACCTAACGTTGATGCAGCAGAGCGAGATAAAGAAGCATGCTGGAAGTATAACGTTCAAGTACCAGTAATGTTTAATACTGTATGTAGAGAGCTTCATGTTCAACCTATTCATATTACATCTGGTTGTATCTTTACAGGTTATGATAAAGCATGGAGTGAAGCTGATGAACCTAACTTCGGGGTGTATAATTCTAAAGCTTCTTTCTACTCTACAAGCAAGCATGCCTTTGAGTCAGTAAGTGATAATGGTATTACTATTCGCATTCGTATGCCTTTCTGTGATACTCTTAACGAAAGATCTTATCTAACTAAGATTCATAAGTATGATGATCTTATCAGCGCTGTTAATTCTAAGACCTACATTCCTGAACTAGTTGACTTTATTGAGCAAATTATTGAGGATGAACGCAAGGGGCATGATGTAGTGCACTTTACTAATCCTGAACCTCTAGAGACAGCTGGTGTTGTAGAGCTTATGAAAGAGTACGGTTTAGAGAATGAGAACTGGTCATGGGTAGATCTTAAAGATCTCAATCTTGCAGCAGGTAGATCTAATTGCATTCTTGATACTACTAAGCTTAAAGAAGAGTATGGATTTACAATGCTTACAGAGACTGAGGCTTTAAGAAAAGCTCTTAAAGGAATTGCTTCTTGATTAAATAAGTATGCATGAGCTTTAATATCTTACAAGACCATAATCTCAATATAGAAATTGAGCTATTAAAGAAAATCAGAACAGTCGAGTTTAATCCGGACACCAATAAACGTAAGATAGTAGAATTTTTGGATAATGGAATCTCTTTAGAATTAAACTCAATTTTATCTCTTAATATTGAAGATAGTTTACTTGCAACTGGATTACGTGGTACAATCGAGATTGATAATAAATTTAAGAGTTTTGATGTAATAGACTTATCAGCTAAAAGTGGGGAAGAGTTATTTATAAGTATAATTATTCAAGATACTTCTTTATTAGATCTTGATGGTATAGAAGAGCATGATACAAAAGTTGAGTTTTTAGGTTTGGTTGAAAAGACGCAAACAGCATCTGCTAATATTCAAGATAATATAGTAATATTTGAATTTGAAGAAGCTTTTGTAGCAGAGATGAAACATACTGCATGGGCTGATGTTAGTATATCGCTAGCCGAATCCGCCGGATTTGCCGGTAGAAATGAATTTAATGTTATAGATATTGTTGATGCATTTCATAAGTATGCTTTTACAGGTGGTAAGACGAAAGAAATTACTAAGCTAGATAGTGGAGAATTACCAGAAGAAAGCGCCTTTGCTGTGGGTCAGTTAGGTAATTTTTTGCAAACGCTAGAAAGCGCTACAGAGATTCCAGATGAAAAAGTCTATTCTGTTTTTCAACGGTTTTTAAAGCGTACTAGTGCAGCTGATGACACTGCATCATTACATCTACCATCCTTTAGAATGGCCAATACACCAGTTGGTCGACGTATGGTATTTAAAAAATATTTATCCAACAAACATAGACAATTTATTGATGTAGTACTTAAAGGTTCTTTAAGCGAGGAAAAAGAACGAGACTTTGCAGACGTTTTTACGGAAAAATTTACTGGCGGTATATTTGCAGCCTTAGATAATATAGCAGATGTAAATACATCTTGGCATAATAAACTAGAAGCGTTTAACATAACAAGACCAGACGTAGGGTATCTAAGAGAAAATGTATGGGGTAATTATTATTTTCCAAGTGGAAAAGCTGAAGATTATGATAATGACCCAACAAATATGACAAATGATATTTTTTATTATGCTGAAATAGCTAACCTTTTTGCACAAGTAGAGTTAGGTTTGAAACCTACAGAATTTGGAGGGGTAAATTTACCACTAATTGATGCACGTACACAAGCAAAGTTTGTAAGGTATCCTGTACAAAATTCAGATAAGGGGATTGATTTAGCAAAGATTGAAACTTATAACACTGTAGCTAAAAGCTTTATAACAGTTAATGAACAAATACAATTTGAATCTAAAGGACAGCTGTATAGAAAACCTGGTAAGTTTATATGGGTAGAGCTGGATAATTCAAATGCTTCATCAAATTTATTAGAGCGCTTATGGTATGTTAATTCTGTTGTGCACAAAATACGAGATGGTGTATATACTACTGAGATAACTGCTAATAGAGTTTTCGGTGAAAATGGCCCACCCGTTTTCGAGACATTATTAAAAGAAGCACAAGGAAAACTTGATCCGCAACAGCAAAAAAAATCAACTAATAACGCTGAGAGTGTTGAGAGAGCAATATTTTCAATTGAGCGAAGAGAGGTTCCTGAAAGTAAGATACTAGAACTTAAATTTGACCCAGAAACTGGACTTCCTTTTATTGAAGGAGATATTAATCTCGAACGAAGAGAAGTTCCTGAAAGTCAAATAATACCCCTACAAATTGATCCAGATACTGGGATTCCTTTTATTGATGGAGATATTAAATTCGAACTAAATGAAACTCCTGCGGTGATACCTCAAGATTTGTTAGAGTTAAATAGTAATACAGGAGAATCCTTTATTCCATAGTAATATAAGTTGATTTCCACATCACCATACATTAATATATATGTATGTATAACCCTTTAGCTGACTCACATAAGAGTACTGTCTATAAAAAGCTTAAAGTTCGAGGATATAAAGATGTAGTTGCTTTTACTGCAGGTAACTTTGATATTATTCACCCAGGCTATACAGCTACCTTTGAAGAGGCTAAGAGGCATTGTGATAAGTTCATTGTCTTTTTGCATGGCGATCCTTCAGCTACTCGTAATACAAAGTATAGGCCTGTAGTACCTTACTATGATCGTTATAAGATGCTTATGTCTATTAAGCATATTGATGAGGTCTATATGTATCAGACAGAAGAAGAGCTCTATGATCTAATGAAGACATTTGATCTACATGTTCGTATCCTAGGAGAAGATTATCTCGGTAAGCCCTTTACAGGTGATGACTTAGACCATGAGGTAATTTACACTACAAGATCACATCAGTGGAGCACCACAAAATTTAAGAATCGTATTGCAGCTATGACTATGATTCAGAATAAGAAACTACGTGATAGAGTGTTAGCTTTACTCAATGATGAAGATGCATCAGAAGATATACTCAATGGAGACTTTACACAGTTAGAGAAATGAGAATAGAGAAATTTAATTATGTTGTAACCGGTGGTGCTGGTTTTATTGGCTCACATGTGATTGATGAGCTACTTAAGAGAGATGATATCAATAAGATATTTGTTATTGATAAACTCGGTATGGGCTCTGATATGGATAACATTGCTGATGATGAGCGTATTAAGTTTGTCTTCGAAGATATTGCTAGTGATAGAGCATACGAAGACCTTCCTGGTATTGATTACATTCTACATCTTGCTGCTGAGTCTCATGTAGATAGATCAATAACAGACCCTCTTGCTTGTATTACTAGCAATGTAATGGGTACTGCTAAGATCTTAGAACTTGCTCGTATAGATAAAGCTCGTCTAGTTCACATCTCTACTGATGAAGTGTATGGTCATCTTCAATTAGATGAGCCTGCCTTTACTGAAGAAACTGCACTTGCTCCACGTAGCCCTTACTCTGCTACCAAGGCAGGGTCAGACTT
>Ga0209535_1000789_pt1 | contig 21987 bp, 29 predicted proteins | sample LinPmetageLP28_FD_184041 | JGI IMG/M metagenome (GOLD analysis project Ga0209535, IMG submission 184041) | Marine viral communities from the Pacific Ocean - LP-28 (SPAdes) (version 2) | ecosystem: Environmental > Aquatic > Marine > Oceanic | place: Pacific Ocean | collected 2009-08-22
AAAAAAGATTTAGACGAATTAGTTAAACACAAAGAAAGACAAAATTGGAAAGAACTAAGAAAAAATCTTAAAGAGCACGGTATTAGAAACTCAACACTAATGGCACTAATGCCAGCAGAAACGTCTGCACAAATTAGTAATAGTACAAACGGTATTGAACCACCACGTGGATATATCAGTATTAAACAAAGTAAGCATGGCGTATTAAAGCAAGTAGTACCAGGCTTTCCTTACTATAAAAACAAATATGACCTGCTGTGGGACCAAAAGTCACCACAAGGCTATCTAAAAATAATGGCTGTACTACAAAAGTATATTGATCAGGGTATTTCGGTAAATACATCATACAATCCAGAACACTACGAAGATGAAAAAGTACCAATGAGCGTACTGATCCAGGATCTTCTTATGTTTTATAAGTATGGTGGTAAACAGTTATACTACAATAATACATATGACGGACAAGGTGAGATTGATATTAACAAAGATGATAAACTAGAAGATTTGCCAATGGGGGAAATCGATGATGAAGACTGTGAGAGTTGTAAAATTTAATGAGCGTACTTAATAAAAAATCAAAATATACAAGCAAAAGTAATATGTTTTTATCAGATGACATGGGCATTCAGCGATTTGATGTTCTTAAATATAGACAATTTGATAAACTCACAGAAAAACAATTAGGCTTCTTTTGGAGACCTGAAGAAGTAGACATCTTAAAAGATGCAAAAGACTTTAAGGACTTAACAGACTTTGAGCAACATATCTTTACAAGTAATTTAAAAAGACAAATTCTGTTAGATAGTGTACAAGGACGTTCCCCTAATCTTGCTTTCTTGCCTATAGTAAGTTTACCAGAGTTAGAAACCTGGATTGAAACCTGGGCATTTAGTGAAACAATTCACAGCAAGAGTTATACGCATATTATCAGAAATGTATATTCTGACCCAAGCAAAGTATTTGATGAAATGATGAGTGTTAAAGAAATCTTAGACTGCTCAGATAGTATTACTGAATATTATAACTCGCTCATAGACTATAATTTATTAAGAGATATAGGTAGTGCAAAGTACGACGAATACGAACACAAAAAACGTATTTGGATGTGCCTAATGAGTGTAAACATTTTAGAAGGTGTACGTTTTTATGTTAGTTTTGCATGTAGTTGGGCCTTTGCAGAACTTAAGAAAATGGAAGGTAATGCAAAAATTATCAAACTAATTGCTAGAGATGAAAACGTTCACTTAGCAAGTACACAACAAATGCTAAAACTTTTACCACGCGAAGACAAAGACTTTGAAAAGATTCGCGAAGAAACATATGATGAATGTACACAACTATTTTTAGATGCTGTTGAACAAGAAAAACAATGGGCAGATTACTTATTCAAAGACGGTAGTATTATTGGACTAAACGCAGAACTGCTAAAGCAATATGTAGAATTTATTGCTGGTAAAAGAATGCATGCCGTAGGACAAGAAAAAATATTTAACACAGGCACTAATCCGTTACCTTGGACTCAAGCATGGATTACAGGTGGCGAAGTTCAAGTAGCACCACAAGAAACAGAAATTAGTAGTTATGTTATTGGTGGTACAAAGCAAGATGTCGACAAAGAATCCTTTACCGGCTTTTCACTATAATATAAATAATCACACACAGAGGAAAACATGTTATTAAATAAATCACATACCAAGGGTGACGTTGTCACAATCAAATTAACTAGCGATACAGAAATCATTACTCGATTCATCAGTCAAGATGAAAGTGGTATTACATTTGAGAAGCCAATGGCTGTACAAATAACACAACAAGGTTTAGGATTAATGCCTTGGTTGTTTAGTGCAGATGCATCAAAACAAATTACAATAGCAAATGATCAAATATTTTGTACAATGGATACATTAAAAGATCTTGCTGATCAATATGTTGAAGGTACTACTGGTATTACTTTAGCAAAAGCCTAAAGATTTTCTAAATTTAATTTTTTCTCTAGTATTATAGACTGTTTTTCTTCATCACTTAATTCAGTCCTTCCAGGATTATTAGGAAAAACACAACAAGGTTGAACATTGTAGAAACTATTGTTTTCTTCACACCATTCTCTTTTATAGAATTTATCAGTACCATTTTTGTCCCACTCAATATGAAGTTTTTCTTCAGGATCAAATAGTACGGAAAGCATGTCTTTGCCAATTTGTACATGAGCATCTCGTTGTAGCCTATCTAAATACCTACCCTTATAAAGACCAAATGCAGGAAAGGCCTCTGTGTATTCTGGGTGATCGGCGTGCCATTGTTGCATTTCTTGAAAACTAGCACTATGTGGTTCGTACACGGCAACTCTATCAGAATAGTTGTTGCTAATCCATTGCTTTTCTAATTCCCATGGGTCACTTTTATCATGTTTCTGCATGTTGGCAACCTCATTGCCGTCAATGATTTTAATGATATTATCGCCACCATTGTATGATTTATAAGTGATATTGTCTATTTCACAGTATATAAAGCCTTCTTCTTGATTATGGTACCAATCTAGTTTCATACTACTATTTATAGAGATAAATAATAATACTATGCCAAAAGCCGCACTCAAAGGAATATCAAAAGCAGGAGGAGGACCAGTAACTGGTGGTGCTTCTAAAACCAATATTGAAGGAATTAAACCTGCTAGAAAAAGCGATCCAATAACAGCACACGGCGACGGTCCTCATGCCAATCCTGTAATTGGAAAAGGTTCAAGCAAATGTAATATCGAAGGCCTACCTGCCGCTAGAGTAGGTGACGCCGCTACTTGCCAACATGCTTTAGAAGGCGGTGCAAGTAAAGTGAACATTGGATAAACTATTTAACAACACATGCGAGTTAGACAATCGCACTTACTATAAAGCAAAATTAAATAACTTAGATAGCAGTCTTGACGATTATAAAGAATATATTATTAATCAAACAATTCAAACAGGATTAAAAGAATCATCAGACCGTGATTCTATAATTTTAACAATTATTGATAAACAAAAAGACTATAACAACTTTGATCAGTTGTTTGAAGCAGTATATAGAGAAAAATTAGAAGCACAGGAATACAATGTTTTTATAAGTGGTGGTCTTGACAGCACTACATTATATAAGTTGCTTAAAAGCAAGGACATTGCGTTTAAACCGCATTGTATTCGCTATATATCCCAGGGCATAGTCTTTAATGATTACGAAATAAAAAATGCACCGGGCGATGTAAACATAATAGATTTTGATATTTTAGATTTTTTTGATAGCGGTAAGTTTTTAGAAACAGCACAAAAATATCATTGTGTAACACCACAATTTTTACCACTGCTAAAAGTATTTGAAAGTATAGATGGACCTATACTAGAATCATCTAGTGCACCTAATGGCTCCCATGTATCATATGTAGATGAAAATGGGTCTGCATGTTTTGAAAATAATATATATGTAGATAGGATGCAGTCTAGATACTTAACATACAGATATGCACTAGATATGCGTAATGACGGAAGTATTTTTAATTTTTATAGAAGCCATCACTATATTGATACGTTATCAACCAAATGTTTTGAAATATTAAACAAACAGCATGGCAGATCTATTTTATACGGTGCAGGAGATTGGGATGATGAATATAATACAAAAGCATACCTATATAAAAACATTTTTAACGTAGTTGGAAAAATGACAAATAAATTTACTGGCTTTGAGGCACTAAAAGTATGGTATGCTGATAAATATATAGGTAACGATCCGTACCTGCAAGTGTTTGATCGACACTTTAGGGAAATTTTACTACAACGCAATATAGATAAATTTCAGGATCTAAATATTATATGCATATTGAAGGAATAAAAAAATGGCTGTTAAAACATACTTATTATCATTTGAACACGAATACATAGACGCTGGTAAAACGTGGGATAAATCTGCAACAGAATCTGCACTTGCAAGTGCCGGTGCTACAATTGATACAGATTTTGATCATAGTTATTTAGGATTCTACAAAGTAGATATTGAAGAAACTAATACATCAGCAATCACGTCTATAGCAGGTTACAGTTGCTCAGAAAACGTAACCGACCAAGCAGATGCCACATTACTTATTAGTGAAGCAACTACTGAGTGGCACAAACAAAGAATAGTTACTAGAAACTTACCACTAAGAACCACATTTGACCCGGTACACACTGGAGACGGTTCGGTTGTCTATTTAATGGACAGTGGTGTTGACCAAGGTCACCCAGAGTTTTCAGGTAAATCATTCTTACCAGTTTATACCGTTGCAGACGGTGACTTTAACCTCTTTATAGAAGGTGGCGGAAGTGCATCAGATTACAATACTTCAGATACACATGGTCATGGAACAGCAATGGCTAGTTTAATACATGGAGCAACATACGGCGTAGCCGGAGATGCCAAAATTGGTATTGTAAAAATATCAGATCCTACAGTAGACAGCGGAGCAATAAAATTAGTAAATGTGTTAAACTCATTTAAAGCAATATACAAACATAATAAGCAAACAGATAACATTGTAAACGCACCAACAGTATGCATGGCATGGAACTTTCCAAAATCACAACTATTAGATAGATACGTTGAATGGATGCATAAGTGGGCAGGTTTCTTAATGGTTGCCGCGGCAGGTAATGCCGGTGGCGATGTTGATAACTTTTCACCAGGCGGACTTAACAGCATACTAACAGTAGGTGCCAGTGATAGTTCAGACAACGTGCCAGCATTTTCAAACGATGCAGGTGCTGTAGTTGAACAAGGTTCAGGACTACAAACAAATGGTGGTGAAGAAGTTGACGTATTTGCACCAGGTGTTGGTGTAAATTATGCAGATGTTAGTAACAGAGTTGAAATAGGTGACTACACAGGTGTCACAGGGGACGACTTAAAAGCAACTGGTAGTGGAACAAGTATTGCATGTGCCATTGTTGCAGGTGTTGGAGCCTTAGTTGCAGAAAGATATGGCAGTGGTAAAGCAACTGCTGATGCAATGAAAGAATTTATCACCGAACAATCACTAACAGGATTATTATTCCAAGATCCAGGACTATATAGTTCAACACCAAATAACGTTACATTTGTTGAAAATGAATATTACGCAACTGTTTGGAATACAACTGCTGGTAACTTAGGTGACTTCCTATTATCAGGAGCAGGTGATATTGACATTAGTTTAAATGTTGCAAATACAGTAACAGATATTGCAAGTTCAGACTTTGCATCGTTACCACCAGCATTAAGTTTAAGTGGTAATGCATCAGCAGGTTGGAAAATTACAGCAGATACTAGTGTAACAGACGGCATTGCAAATACAGTAATTTATAACTTTATACTACAAGCAACTAAAAGTGATAACACTAAATTCAATAGACACTTTTCAGTAAGTTTATTTGGCGCAAATGGTGTTACCGAAGACGAAAGAAACTTAGGTAGTGAAACGTACTTTGTTAATGACGGTGGTACATTGAATGAAGTTGTTTACGGTTCAGGGCAGTACGCAGGTCAAAGACACTCGCAACAAAAGTAAATTTAATTTTTATAAAAAGTAGGCTGGGAACAGCCTATTTTTTTGACTATACAAAATAAATACTACTGTGAATCCACTTAACATAACATTTGAAACTATTTGTCATGTATGGCAAAAACATTTATGGCAGAATAGAGTTAGTCCTATAGAAACTCATAGTGCAATGACTTGGCCTTTTGACGGTAATCCTATAGAGTATGATATGGATATTTTTAATTACGAACCTACTTTTTTTGCTATATTTCAAAGGCAAAAAATTGTAGGTGTAAACAGTGGCCATAGAACAAAAGATAATATCTATAGAAGTAGGGGTATATGGGTACATCCTGAATATAGAAAAAGAGGAGTATCTAAAATGCTATTCGATTTAACAGAACGTCAAGCAAAGAATGAAGGGTGTGATATGATATGGAGTATACCTCGTAAAAGTGCCCTACCGGCATATACAAAATTTGGATTTGAAACTGTAGGCGACTTCTTTGATGAAGGCATGGAATTTGGACCTAATATTTATGTAACCAAGGATCTAGATGTATCCAACTAAAGTACACGGGCCTCGACCAGAACACTTACCTAAAGATATTACCATCCAATGGAGCATGGGTAATAGTTGTAACTTTGAGTGCGAGTACTGTCCTACACAATTACACGATGGTAGTTTAGGTTGGCATGATACAAACATGTATGTTGACATAGTAGAAAAAATATGTAAGCACTATCAAGAGCAGGATAAGGTAGTGAACTTTGAATTTATCGGAGGCGAAGTTACAGTCATACCAGGATTTATACAAATACTAGAAAAAGTAAGAGAATATAACGGACATAATATTGTATTCACAAACGGTAGTAGAACTGTTAATTGGTGGAAGAAAGCAAAGCATTTAATTGATGACTTAGTAATTAGTTACCACCCACAATCAATGGACGAAGATTCACTTATAGAAATTGCAGAAGAAATAAAAGACTCTGTATATACAAGTTATCAACTAGCAGGTGTAAAAGAGTACTTACCAAGACTAGAACTGTTAGCAGAGAGGCTTAGAACAGTATATAAGCATAGCACAGTACAAGACTATTGGGGTGTGAATATTGCAATCAAAACAATGTACAAAAAGTTATTAGGTCCAGGTAAGAAACAAGATACTTATTATGACTATAGTGGAAATGATTGGCGTATTTTAAACTTACCTACATGGAAAGAAAATCCAGATACACCACCTCCACCTCCACCGGACCCAAATGCTCCGCCGCCGCCAGAGCCGCACCCAGGTAGATTTTTATTTACATTTCAAACAGCAGTAGATACAAATTATTATAATGCAGACCAAATTATGGATCAAGGCCTTAACAAGTTTCAAGGCATGATGTGCCATATTGGCGAGCGAGGTTTTAATATTGACATGCGTGGTAACATTGTTAGCAGTTGGTGTGGTGCTAAAACATATGGTAATGTATTTACAAGTGGGTTTCAATTGCCTACTCCAGACGGAGTAGTTTGTCCACATGAACATTGCAATAATCCCAAAGATATCCAGATACTCAAAACGGCCTAAAACCACTATAAAAAATCCCATTCGATATAAATAGATTGTATAAGAAGATATAACTTACTTTTATATCACTTTTGCCCACATTCGAGATAAAATTTAATTACATGCTAGGTTGTATGTTATAATATCCTATTTTTGGGCATATAACAGACAAACAAAATGGACGAATTAAGAGACAAAGCAGAATTATTTACACTAGTATCAATATTTTTTATAAGTATTCTTGCCCTAACACCATCAATATGAAATATACATTATGTTACATGATGCTATTTCTTGCGGCACAAACTGATAATATATCAGGTATTTTGCGTGGCATAAGAGATATGAATAATTCACCTCACTATTTAGAACCAGCCAAGGAGAAAAATGATTAACAAAATAACAACACTACTAACAGTACTTTTACTAACAGTTCCAGCCTTTGCGGCAGAGCATACAGTAAAAATGCTTAACTCAGGAAAAGACGGAATGATGGTCTTTGAGCCTGCTGTACTATCTGTAAACAAAGGCGACACGATTAAATTTGTAGCAACAGATATGGCACACAATTCAGCATCAGTATTTACTCCTCCAGGAGCAACACCTTGGAGAGGTATGATGAGTAGAGATATTTCTGTAACATTAGATACTCCAGGAGTATACATATATGAATGTACACCACATAACATGATGGCAATGGTGGGTGTAATTCAAGTTACTGATGGTATGGAACTTGATATGTCACTTGATAGTGCCTATGTTGAAGCGGCAGATACGTTTGCAAAAACATACAAAAGTAAATTCGTTATGAACAATCAGAGATTAGATAGTTACATGGACGAGTTATTAAGCAAATTCTTTGAATGAGACAGGCTATTATTTTAGGATTGATAATTTTACCATGGGAAGTGCCTGTAATTATTACTATAACAACATTAATAACTTTATTTTAATATGAGCGAAATTAAAAATTATATAGAAGCAACACCTGAAGAAGTCAACGCATGGCAAAATGGTGGTGACTTCTTTATGACAGGTAAGTTTGACCCAATGAAATATTTTGTTGTAATACCAGCGGTCATACAGGTTGTAGTATTTTTTATGATGTTGGCTGTAATGGGTCTTAACCAACTTTTCTTTTGATAAAGCAGGCTATTAAAGCCGTACTAGGCGTCGGTAAAAAGGAAGAAGGTAAATTTGAAATTAAACCATTGGGGATAATTTGGTTTGCCTTATTAGTAGCATTTTTCTTCTTAGGTACTGTGGCATTATTACTTTTATTTACAAGTTTAATAGTGAATGCGTAACCAACATTTATCTGGTAGATCTGGTAAATACATGTAACAAATAACATAATAAAGAAATATATGTCAAGTAAAACACCATACGAAATTCGTCTAGAATTAATTCAAGAAGCACGCCTAATTCTACAGGCTAAAGCAAACAAACCAGAATATATGCCAACGGCAGAAGAGGTTATTGAGGAAGCAGAAAAACTCAATAAGTTTGTATCCAAAAGACCTGAGTAAACAGGCACTCCCCAAGTAAATAATATCTAGTAGCAAAGGCTCTGATAGCTCAGTTGGTAGAGCAATGGTTTTGTAAACCATAGGTCGTCAGTTCGAATCTGACTCAGAGCTCCAGTTTAATAAATAAACAGACACACAACTAACAGGAACACAGATGGCACGGAATAAAAAACCAAGAAAGAAAAAGTACGATCCAGAGAAAGCACAAAACGAAATTAAAAGTACTTCATCAGTATCAGAAAACCTATCACCACAGCAAATGGCTGAGCAAGAAACAATGTATAACTTGCTTGAAAGAAAAATTGAAATTCCAGTATCTGCATTTGAAAATAAACATCTTTTTATAGCAACACCTTGTTACGGTGGTCAAGTTACTGAACCATATCTTAGAAGCATGGTAAGACTTATATTGTTAATGAATAGATTTGGTGTTAAGTTTACACTAAGTACGTTAGCAAATGAAAGTTTAATTACAAGAGGCCGTAACACACTAGTAAGTTTCTTTATGGAAAACAAAGAAGCAACACATTTAATGTTTATTGATGCTGACATTGAATTTAATCCCGAAGATGTTTTAAGAATGTTAGCATATGACAAACCAGTTATAGTAGGTGCGTATCCTAAAAAAGCACTTAATTGGGACAGTATATTACAAGCCGCAAGAACGCCAGGACTTGATGAAACACCAGAAACAATCGAAGGACATAGTTCAAACTATGTAACTAATTTTGAATTTGCACTAGATGACGAAGGTCAACCAGTACCGCAAGTACAAATAAAAGACAATCTGATTAAACTATTAGATGGCGGCACAGGATTTATGACCATCAGAAAAGATGTTATACAAACAATGTTTGACAAATATCCAGAAACAAAATACAACAATGATTTAAATATTGATAACAAGTTTGAACCGTTTATGTATGCATTATTTGATTGTATTATTGATCCAGATACAAGACGTTATCTTTCAGAAGATTACACATTCTGCAGACGTTGGCAACAAATTGAGGGAGACATTTGGCTAGATCCTAGAGTAAGTCTTAATCACGTAGGCCATTACACATTTAACGGTAACGTAAGAAAAATGCTTACTGGCGAAGCAAGAGTAAGAAACCAGTATGTGTCACCAGATCAAAGACCATATGTCGTAGGACAATCAGATTCTTCAACACCAGAACAACAGCAACCACAACCTACAAATAAAATACAGATAAGTAAAAAGAAATGAAAAAGATTAGTGTACTATTAGCAACTAGGGGCAGAAGTAAAATGCTCGAAAAAAGCATTGACAGTTTAATGACAAATGTCAGTGACTCAGAAAACGTAGAAATTATGCTAGGCATTGATAACGATGATCAAGAAACATTAGACTTTGTGCAATCAGACGAATTCCAAAATAAAATGCAAGACGAATATAACGTTGACGTTCAAGCAGTATTGTTTGATAGGCTAGGTTACAAAAACCTTCATCAATATATGAATCAACTTTGGGGTCAAGCAAATGGCGAATGGTTACTTCTTTGGAATGACGATGCTATTATGCAAACTAAAGATTGGGATTTAGAAATTGGAAAATATGATGATCAGTTTGCATTATTAAAAATGAATCAAACTAATCATACTCATCCGTATGCATTGTTTCCTATTATACCTACAGATTGGTGTAGGCTTATAGGCAGTTATAGTGGTAACCCACAAAACGATGCATGGTTAAATCTTATTGCCAAACCACTGGGTATAATTAAAGACATACCAGTTGATGTATTACATGATAGATTTGACTTAACTGGTAATAATGACGATGACATATTTAGAAGCAGAGAATATGCAGAAGGCAACCCACAAGATCCAGGTGACTTAATGCATGAAAATAATATCAGGATGAGAGATGCTATAACACACAAAATAGCATGGTTCTGTGATCGCATAGGTCAAACAGAAACAAGCGATTACTTTGATAAAGTGAAAGCAGGAGAAATTGATCCTTTTGAGGATTGGAAAAAAGTTAGAGAAGAGTCTGTAGGATTAGGCTCAGGAATATAAATAGTAGCATGGCAACAAAAGGCAAGAAAAAGAACGTAACAGTATATCTAATACCAGAAGGGGAAACTAGAGATAGTCACACATATCATTACACCGCAGTTAAAACAAAAACACTCATACAAGAGAACAGAAAACTTAAAATGAAAAAGTACAATCCTGTTAAAAGAATACATGAGATGTTTGTTGAAGCAAAACTTCCTAAACATCAGAAATAATAGTTGACATATACTATAAATAGTAGTATAATAAGGGCACTATGGAAGAAACTATAAAAATATTTGTATACGGTACACTGAAGTCAGGTAATTCCACACGAGGATTAGATAGTCCTCAATTTGATCATGTTGAAAAGACAAAATTAGGCATTGCTAAAACTACTGGAAGCAAATTTAACTTAGTCGAGTTAGGCGCATTTCCAGGCGCAGTTATAAATGGCGATCATGATATACTAGGCGAAGTTTGGGAAGGCGGCGAAGACTTTTTAAAGTTATGCGATGGTATTGAAGGCCATAAAAACGATAAAGATAAAAACTTTTACCATAGAGAGCTGTTTGATACCACAGAAGGCCCAGCATACATATATTATTTAGATCCATGGTATTGGAGTGATTACGGTGATGAGTACGAGAATGTGCCCAGTATTACATTGTCTAATAACACACTGACTTGGAAGGGATAATGGAATACGCAACACTATGGAACAACACATTAGTTGATGCCAAAGATCCTGTTCTACGTCAACCAGCAACAATTGATCCACTAGAAACTGATATAGTCTGGCAAACTGTTGAACAAGAAATGTTCAAACTTATGCACGAAAGAATTGGTATTGGCTTAGCCGCACCTCAACTAGGCAATCCAGTAAAGATGTTTGTAATGACCCATAGCACACTAGGAGATATTGCCGTATATAATCCCAAAGTAATTAATGTATCCGAAGAAATAATAAGTTTAGAAGAAGGATGTCTTACATTTCCAGGTTTATTTTTTCATGTTACTCGACCAGAAGGTGTGCAAGTATCTTTTCAAAATAGGAAAGGCGAAGAGCAAATATTAGAACTAGACGGCATGGATTCGCGATGTTTTCAACACGAAACAGATCATGTCCATGGTATATTATATCTAACACATATAAGCGATTTTAAATTGCGTAGAGCAATAGACAAACGTGATAAAATTGTTAAAAAATATGCCAATCTAAAGAAAAGTGCTAGACGTGTATGAAGTATCCATTTTGGGTCTTTGATTGGAATCGCGTAAAAGACTATCAAGACAAATATCCACTAACAAAAGAAATATTTAAACATCCACTTAGTTTGTGGTATGGTAATCGTAGTGCAAAACCTATTAAGGGTTTACAAAAAAGTTTAATTAGACTGTTCAAAAGAAGCGGTAACAAAATGCCTATATTAGTAGTATATAATATGCCTAATAGAGATATAGGACAATACAGTAAAGGTGGTGCTAACACACACGACGAGTACTTAGAGTTTGTACAAGATTTTGCTAACGGCATAGGTAAAAATAAACCTATTGTTATTTTTGAGCCTGATGCAGTTCCGCACTTAACACACTTAGACGATAACGAAGCAAACAGTAGAATTGTATTAATGAAAGAAGCATTAAATATACTTGCAACTACGTCAGCATACATATATGTTGATGTAGGACATAGTAACTGGTTATCACCTAAAGAAGTAGATGAGTATTTAAATAAAGTTACCAATCCTAAAGTAAAAGGTTTCTCAGTTAATGTAAGTAATTATAGAACAACAAAAGAGTCCATTGAATGGGCAAACAAAATTTGCGAATTAAGGAGTAATGATTGTTATGTTGTTGACACTAGTCGAAATGGTAATGGTCCACACGGCAATGAATGGTGTAACCCTCCGGGAAGAGCATTGGGAGAACCGCCCACATGCATAACAGGAGAAGACAGATGCGACGCATTTCTATGGATCAAAATTCCAGGAGAATCAGACGGCAAAGGCAATGGTGGACCCAGAGCAGGAAGGATGTGGGGCGAACAAGCGGAGGAACTAGTAAGGAATACATCATGGATAAAAACTTTTTCATAATAGATAATTTTTATAATAACCCAGACGAAGTGCGAGAATTTGCTCTAGGCAAGCAATTTATGACCGAGGGAAATTATCCTGGTTACAGAACAGGACCTGAAGCACCAGATCAGCATCAATACTTAAAAACATTTTTTGAAGAAAGTGTAATTAATAAACCAATTACATTTTGGCCAGAAGAATATAATACCGCATATCAAGTAACCACTGATAAATCAAAAACATGGATACATCATGATGAGACTACCTGGGCGGCAGTACTTTACTTAACACCTAATGCACCTGCAGAATCAGGTACAGGCATATATAGACATAAGCCAACTGGAATATACGAATGGGATCGTGTTAAAGATTCAGCAAGTGATTTTAATCAGTCAGATTTTTTAGGCGACGAAAGTATGGATCAATGGGAGCAAATTGCATACGTTGGTAACGTATTTAATCGATTGGTTTGTTATAAAGGTAGTTTATATCATAGAAGTGTAGTACCAGGCTTTGGAACAGATAAATATTCAGGTAGATTGTTTCAAACATTCTTCTTTGATACACAGGAATAGCATGGATAGTTACTGGAAATGGAATAAAGAAAACTTTGATTGGCATTACGATCCAGCATCTAAGCAGTCTGATGTTCATTATGTAGGTCAATACATATCAAACCCTGAATCATTGCTTAGAGACGTTGTAAGTGCGTCTAGTGACGCCTTATCCGACGAAGATAACTATGACGAAGTTAGTATTAAAGGAACACCATACAACGAAGAAGCACGTGAAATTATGGAAGGCTACCACAACGACCTTACTCGTGCAGGATTTACACCGCACAATACAGGTGGTAGACAAACATGGAATGTAAACGATACATTTCGTAAAATGGCAGAACTTAGTGGATTAAAAGAACCACAGATTATGTTTTTAGAACAGCCACCTGGAAAAGCAATTCCGTGGCATAGAGATAGTTATAATAATTATAGACGCAACTTTGCTAAAATTAGTGACGACACTGAAGTAATACGTTACTTAGTACAACTAAACGATTGGAAATGGGGGCATTATGTTGCCGTAGGCAATGATGTATTGCACCAATACAGTATAGGCGATATACATTGTTGGAAAGAGGGCATATATCATGCTACAGGTAATATAGGATACTGGCCTCGTTGGAGTTTAACAATCACTGGTCAAGTTACGTCTGATTCATTGCATTTACATAAACCTAAAAAAATAGAAATTTAAAATGACATTTGTAATAGGAAGTCCATGTGTTGGCTGTAAAGATACAGCCTGTGTTTCTGTATGTCCTGTAGACTGTTTCTACGAAGGACCAGAAATGTTATACATTGACCCAGATGAATGTATTGATTGTGCATTATGTGAACCAGAATGTCCAACAAATGCAATATGGAGTGACGACGAATTACCAGACGAACAAATCCCATTTATAGAACTTAACGAAAAAGGTGCAGAAATGTATCGCAATGCTAATATTGTTGACCAAAAAGAACCATTAGCACACGAAAGTCCCTATAGTACACTAGAAGCAATCAAGGTAGTACAACTAGAATGTGATAAATAGTACTATGGACCGTTCAAATATCATAGTAGTATATCCAGGTAGATTTCAACCTTTTCACAAAGGACATAAATCTGTTTATGAGCATCTTTTAAAAGATTGGGCACACGTTTATATTGCTACAACTGACAAAGTACAACCAGGTAGATCACCATTTAATTTCCAAGACAAACTAAAATTTATGGGCATGTTAGACGTCGAGTCTGATAAAGTACTTCAAGTTAGAAATACATATAACGGACAAGATTACATAGATCACTTTACACCAAAATTTGATGCATCAAATACAGGTCTAATAATGGTTGTTAGTGACAAAGACATGCAAGACGATGCTAGATTTAACTTTCCTAACTTAGGAATGTCACTGAAAAAAGACGGTAACCCAGCATATTTACAAAAATATACAGATCACAAGAACATGAAAAGCATGGCAGAACATGGCTATATAATGACTGCTCCTATATTTCCTTTTAAGGTAGCAGGACACGATTTAGATAGTGCAAGCCAATTAAGAGAGCTCATGAGCGGTGACGAGGAACTAGCAAAACAAGTATTTGTTGACTTATATGATAAATACAACGAAGACATATTTAAACTTATACGAGAGAGACTTATGATAACTGAAAACGATATAATAAATTTAAACTACATGCGTAAAATGGCAGGTTTAAACGAAATAGAAACTGATGATGACGATTATTCTGATAAACCAGGATACAAAGAAATGCCAATGTTTGATCAATTAGGCAAGATCATAGACAGCGATGAAATGGCCAAAGACGGCGATGACATCAAAAATCCAAAAGGTAGTGTCAAAACAGACGATGGTTCAGAAATTGAAGTAAGTGTTGAAGAAGCAAAAGCAGTTAGAAAGATGTTAAATATGTTAGGCTCAAACAGAGGTGCAGACGAAAAATCACCTAGAGAAAAGTTTCAAGATGCAATTCAAACATCAGAAGGTCTATCAAATATGATAGAATTTGCTAAAACCAAAGGTTTAGTAGAAGAAAGTGATGTAGAAGAAGGCAGAGCATACGCACATAAAGTAAGAACAGCAAAAATGAATGGTAAGACAAAAGGTGATAAGATTCCAGGACCAGATGGAGAAGAAATTACACTAGAAGATCTTGCAGACATGTTTGTTACTTATGTTGGTGAAGACAAAGAAGGCATTATGCATAAAGTTACTAAAGCGGCAGGTGCCACAGCAGGTGCTAGTGCTGGAGCGGCAGTAAGTGGCGGTAATCCAATTGCCGCAGTAGGTGGAGCATTTGCTGGTATGGAAGGCGGTGATGCATTAGCAAAAGCAATGGATAACTTCCTTAGAAAAAATCAATTAAATGCACCAGGTATCAAAAATAGATTAACTAATTATATTGAAAGAATGATACAAGATACTAAAGATGCTGGAATAGGTGCATTCCAAAATATTAAAAGAATTTACAAAGATAAAAAAGCACAAGAGTCAGTTGATTTAAATGATATCAGACATGACTATGGTGTAAAACCAGTATCAGAAGGCGGCAACGCATTTGATATAGCAATGACTGATGCAGAAGATATTATCATGACATGCCAAAGTCAAGAAGAATGTTTAAAAGATTTAGAAGCATTAATGGTAAGCAATCCAGAAGACTTTGATGACAAATATGCAAATGAAGTAGTACAAGACTTCATTACTATGGTAATTGACAAAGGCATCGATGGTGCCAAAGAACATGTAGAAAATTATAACAGAGAACCAGAAGGTGCTCCACTAGAAAGCAAAGGTTCAAAGCCTGACTACATAGACATAGACGGCGATGGTGATAAAGAAGAGCCAATGAAGAAAGCCGTTAAAGATAAGAAAAAGAAAGAAGAAAGTTTTGATCCACAAGCAGAACAAAATCGTGAAGAAGAAGCATACGATGAACTAATGGATGCATACCAAAAAGATGGTGAAGAAGGTTTATGTAAAGCAATTGGCTGTACACACGAAGAATTTGATCAAGAAATGTCAGAATGGGCAAGAGATCATAATTTACATATGGACGACGACAGAGATGAAATTGTTCATGGATATGTTGAAGATTTAGTTGATAGTGCAGATTGGAAAGATCACGGTGAGCCTGAGATGGACGAAGATGTACAAAGAATGCGTGAACTAGCAGGACTTGTAGATACAGATGAAGGAGTAGTTTCAGAACCTCAGTTTAAATACGATAAATCAAGTGATCATGAAAGCAACTATAGTGCATGGAAAAGCATGAACGACAGAGAATATAGAAATAATAATCAGCAACCAAAATCACCAGAAGAAAGCAGAAGAGAATTTGAAAGGCAATTCAGTAAGTTCGGCAATAGTAAGACAAAAAAACCAAAAGGCGATGATGGTTCAGCACAGGCTTTTAGAGACATGATGAAAGCAGGACAACCTAGATCAATTATAGACAAATAATATGAGTAAAGTAAGCAAAGAAGATTTAAAAAGATTGCAAGAACTAGCAGGCATATACGGCCAACTATTTGAAAAAGATGCTGGCGACAGTGACAATGTAAAAATGGCTATTGGTCATGTTGATAACGAAAGAGACATGATTAGACGCCAATTATACCAATTAGGCAAATATAGTGTAGACATTGCTAAGACTCTTAAAACATTACCAGACTCAGATTTTCCAAATTGGTGGCAAGCAAAAATCACAAAAGCAGGAACTTATCTAGGTGACTGTGCTCACTATCTAGAAAACACAATGTCAGTACCGCCAGGTGATGATATGACCGGTGACGGTAGCCAAGGCGATGTTGAAGTTGCTGATCCAAACTACTACGACGACAGAGACCAAGACCCAAGCGGCGTAAGTTAAATCCCCCATAAATATCCATAGTAAAAACGATAAATATTATTATGGCTATTGACATTCAAGACGAATATTCTGAGACTATACAACGTAATGGTGCAATCCAATTTATAGGTTCAAATAATAGAGATCAATTTGACGAAATGGGGCAAGAGCACTATGAATATCTAATAGAAAATGGTCTGCAAAGTCATCATGTATTTTTAGATATAGGTTGCGGAGCAATGAGAACAGGACAGCATATTATACCTTTCTTAAATCCTAACAACTATTTTGGAATAGACAGGATGCCAGAGTTAATAGAATTTGGCTTAAACGAAGTACTAGGATCAGAAATGGTATTTCATAAAGGGCCAAAATTTTCTGTTAATGATAATTTTGATTGCAGTTTTGTCGATAAGCCAGTTGATATAATATGGTGTCAAAGCCTTATGTCACATTTGAATGAACATGATATTAAAACATGTCTTAACAAATCAAAAGAAAAACTTGCACTTGGCGGCAAAATTTATTTTACATATTTTCAAAAAGGCAGTATGTCTCGAGAAGATTCAAAAGACCAGCAGTCTCATTCAAAAAAAGATTTAGAGTATAGCCAAAATGTTATGAACCAAATTGTAAATGAATGCGGATTAAAAACTGAATTTAACGGCAGAATAGGACATCCACGAGGACAGTGGATGTACATTTGCAAGGTATAAATAAAATTATGAAAGTTGAAATATATAGCAAACCACAATGTCCATATTGCGTTCAAGCAAAGGCATTGGCAGAAAGAGAAGGGCACGATTTAACGTACAAAATGCTTGATGAGGATTTTAATAGAGAAACACTAATGGAAACATTTCCAGGTGCTAGAACATTCCCACAAATTATTGTAGATGGTGAAAAAATTGGTGGCTTTACAGAATTTAAAGCACTAGTAGACGCGAGTAAATAATGTCGGCAGTTAAAGAACAATTAGAAGGCATTATTGCGGACAATAATATTGTGCTGTTTATGAAAGGAGATCCGCATCAACCAAGATGTGGTTTTTCTGCAAAAGTAGTTGACATACTTAAAGAATATCAAATAGAATTTAGTTACTTTGATATACTAGAAGACCCAGAAGTCAGAGCAACACTACCAAGTGTAAGCGACTGGCCTACATTCCCGCAATTATTTGTCAAAGGTGAACTAGTAGGCGGTTGTGATATTATTACTGAGATGCACTCAGTAGGTGAATTAAAAGAATTATTAGTAGACTAACATTGAGTCGCTACGAGATGTATTCTATCCTCATTGCTGAAATTTACTGCCGAATGTAAATAATTAGTACGCATTAAGTACGCATTACCTGTTTCTAAATTATAGTGTTTGATTGTTATATCAGTGCCTGTGTCACTTGCATTAGGCTTGTCCGTATAGAACATTAAAAAGTTTTGATCGTTCGTTATAACAGGTATGTGTAGGCGCATTACATGGTCTGTGCCGTCATGATGAACACTATAACAAGTACGTCTTGCTTTATTCATAATACGCCATCTACAGTAATTAGGTGCTAAACTTTGTATTAATTCGCCTATATAACGGTCTTTTATACTGTTATTAACTACAGTAAAGTCGCTTTCATTATGCTGTAAATTGGCTATTTTACCAATGCTACAATCCCAATCATCGTTGCCTGTGATACTAGTTAAACTAATTTGCTGACTAGGCCATAGTGGTGTTAAGCCAAGTATATACTCAACGTCTTCAAGTAATTGTTTTTGATCTATTTGAATTGATAACTTGTTTATATATTCCATGGTACTAACTTAAATCTTTCTTTTGGTAAGCCTAAGTATTTAGTAGTCCATTCGCTTTGTCCAACAAAATCTAAGTGTACCCATTCATCTTTTCTGGCAATTTTTTCTTTAGCAAAATCGTTCCAATCTACTGTTTCCAGTAAATTCTCAATAAAGAATTTTCTTTTTTCAACTTCATCTAAATTATAACTATCCCATTCATAATGAAATAGTTCCATAGTATTGTATCTACTATTATCTACATAATCTAAACTGATATCAATGCCCCACTTAGGTTTAAGTTGAGTCATTTTGTGTATTAGATGATTGCCTTCTGCCCAGTGCCCTAACTGTTCTAATGCGTAGCCATGATAACCCTTGCGTTCAAATAAGTATGCATGATTAATATGTGCACCGGAAGTAGTAGTTGTTTCAAACCAAGGTTTTGCTATTGCTCGCCTATAACGTACAAATTCTGCTTCACCTATATTTGCCTTGGCAAACTCTTGCTCTAGTGGGCATAAGTCATATCCTGACTGGTCAAATAGTTGTAATGATTCTGCATTAGGACAATGCATTTGCTCGATGGCTGTACCCCAAGTTCCCTGTGAATAAAATGTGTTCTGTGTGTTCTTAAACATTTACCAGGCGCGGCAACTCCAGTAACGTGCCTTTGTGCGTGGTCCTGGATTATCACAATTATGTCTTGCTCTAAAACTCTTACGTCTTGCTGGATTAGACTTTTTAATTTTCATAGTCTTTTGTCCGGCTTTTTTAGCACTACTGCCACCATGTCCAAAGTTTACTTTTTTAACATTTCCTGTTTTAGGATCTTTAACATAAACTTTAAACTTCTTAACATCGCCTCTAGTTGGTTTGCCCAACTTGACTTTGCGTCCTTGATATTCTGCTTCTTTGATTTTGCCATATGTTTTGCATGGGTCTTGCCCACAGCCACAATTTTTCTCTTCGTTAATTGATTCATCTACTGATGCATCTGCTACACCCATTCCTTTATGGAACCAGGATTCTAATTCTGCTTGTAGTTCGTCGCCTTCAACATCAAAATATGTAAAGTCGTCCCCAATTTCTTTAGTTTCTCCTTCTGGAGATGTAATAGATAGTTTATGCTTAGACATACCATTTTCTTCACCGTTATATTCTAATGTATAACTGTATTCACTTGCACTTTCTTCTAGTCCTGCTAGTTTTCTTAGTTCTTCTAATTGTCTAGCACCTTCAACAACAATGTCTTCTGCTAGTTCGTCCCAACCAACTAATATGCTTTCGTCTACAACATGTAACACAGGTACAACTATACCTTCGCCATCTGCTGTTTCAATCATTAACTCGTCGCCTGCTTGTATGCTTTCTTCCTTTTTCCTCTTTTTAGGCTTATCGTGTTTGTCGACAGTATCAGTACCAAACGTATCTTCTATTCTGCCTTCATTCTTTTTACAAGAGCCTTTTTCGCCTGCTTTTTTGCCTGCTACTTTGCTGTAACCTGTCCAGCACTTTTTATATATTTTGCTGTTACCGTGTTGTTCGCCTTCTGTGGTTACGTCAAGTTCTTGTTTGGCATCTTTTACATAATTTCCATAACGTAAACTTGCTCTATTTTTATTTGTTTCACCATGTGACTGTTCCCATTCCCAATATGTAGGCCAATCTAATGGCTTATTATCCATTGTTACTGGCAACATGTAGTCACTAGTAGTTTCTATTTCTTTCCATTTATTTTCGTTCATGTTCTCTCCCATACTGGCATGTTTGGCCGCCATATGTTTTTTGTATTTTGTTGAACCTTTTTTATGTGGTGACTTGCCTTCACTGGTTAATCCTGCTTTCTTCATGCCTTTTGATACTAACTCGGCTCTTTGTCTTCTGCCCATCTGTGGATAATCTATAGCCATTTGTTGCATAGCCATTCTTGGATCTTCCATGCCTCTAACCATATTAGCAATTTGACTTATAACTGTTTCATCACCAGGGTAGTTTGCTACAGCATCTCTTCTATCTGCTTGCCGTTTATCATGTTTGATAATTTCTACCCAACTTGGTCCATCACTACCGTATGTCATTTCGCCTTCATCACAACCGTAGTTGCCAAAGCCATCGCACTCTGAACTTTCTTCCTCTTCACCATCGTCATTGGTAAATGTTTCTTCACCGTCCATGTAACCTGAACCGCCACATGCTGGACAATAACCATCTATAATATAGTCGTCCATGTAATTGCCTTGTAGTGCGTTTTGTAAATCTTTATGTGCTTCTTGTCTTTGTTCTGCATCGTAGAAATTATCGGGCTCGCCTATCATGTTATCGTTTATATCTGCATCTTCATTTTTAATTAAACGTAAATCTGGCTTTTTATGTTTACTGAGAAATTTTTCTACTTGTTCGTCTGATAGTTGTGGATAATATTGTCTAAACACATCTTCTAAATTGTCTATGCCATAACCTTGAATAATTTGTTGAATTATTTGATCAGCATCTGATTTTATAGGATCTTTTGCTTCGGCATGCATTGCCGCCATGTGTTTTTTATATTTTGCACTACCTTTCTTGTGTGGTGACTTACCGTCGAATAAACGAGGATCTCTATTGTCACTTGGAAAATTACCTATAGTAGAAGACTTTCTATCACCAACTTTTATTCCTGGTGAAAATACGCCTGCTTTAACATCAGGTGATCTATTTCCGTCTCTGTCTACTACATCTATTGTGCCTTTATTTAGATCTACTTTAGTGACAACATATTCCTTGCCATCTAATGATACTCTGTCGCCTGTCGCATGTAAATTTTTTCGTTTACTGGATTGTCCGCCTGGTGCTACTGGATCGTAACTATGCTTATCAAAAATACCTTCACCTATCTGTTCTAAATCCATATTAGCCATAACATCATATATAATACTACTGCTACTGCAACAATCAATTACTCTGCCACTTGCAAAGTCGCCTATACGTTGTCCGCCAACTTCCATATCTGGATCTACACAATCTTCCACATCTAGGTCTTCTAGTTCTTGGTATATTGCATATTCAAAATCGTCTTTGTTTTCAAATTGA
>Ga0209535_1000790_pt1 | contig 21977 bp, 17 predicted proteins | sample LinPmetageLP28_FD_184041 | JGI IMG/M metagenome (GOLD analysis project Ga0209535, IMG submission 184041) | Marine viral communities from the Pacific Ocean - LP-28 (SPAdes) (version 2) | ecosystem: Environmental > Aquatic > Marine > Oceanic | place: Pacific Ocean | collected 2009-08-22
GTTTTGATTTTAAAACAGAAATACGACATAGAAAAATAAAAAAAAACAGAAATAACAGAAATCTAAACAGAAATTTTTTAAAAAAACAGAAATATTATTTTACATACTTTTTATTGAGGTATTGGCTTGCGTTTGTTTATTTTAATAACAATTGTAGAACCTGAATCAATTGGAGCATCTAAACCAGTTTCAGTTTTTAGGTCAATATCAATATCAGTTAATATATATTTTTTATCAACCATATATTCAATACCAGGTTGGTTGCCATAAATCCAATCGCCGACTTCATAACTTCTATTAATTGAAGCAATACAACTTACATTATTTATACTTTGACCTGCTATATAATTATATTTTGGAATAATGTTACTATTAACTAAAATGTGAGAATAACTGAATTTTTGAGGCAGATTTTCTGCAATAAGAGAATCTGGTATTTGAGAAACTGATTTCTCTAATAAATTATTACCATCTAAACTTCCCATAAGATAATTAATATTATTGGTATTTATACTTTGATTTAATGAGGAACTTATTAATGCGTTTGTGGTTAATGGTGAAACTGAATTTTCATACATTAATAATGCTTTATTTTTAGTATCTATATATTTATTATGTTTGCCTCTATTAAAAAATGTATTTTGCTTACCAAATTTCGCAACTAATTGATTTATATTAAATCCTATTTTATCAAATAGAGTTCCTTTAAAAGTATAACTATTAAAATTATTTATTTCTAAATATGACCCATCTTTTTTAGCAGTATATAATTTTAAAATACCAACTCCTGATATAGCAGATAATACTCCTTGGCTTCTAATTGCATTATTTGATATTGGAATAATTTGATTATTAGGGTCTATTTTTGGTATGCCTTCTGTGAAACCAGCCCTACTTGAATTACAATAAGTTTTCCTGACATTCATCTTAATTACATCATTTGCACTTTGAGCATCTGGTGTTATAATCGGTTGTTCTGTATTAAACACCATACTGGCGTCATAATATCTTTGTAAATTATTTGTTTCTTGCCCTTCTTTCATCATTGTGTGTAATTTAGAAAATGCCATTCTACTTTGTGTATCATCAAAAGAACAAGCAATATCGTTTGCACCACACATTATATAAGGGTAATTTGGTTGTGAATTGACTAATGTTCCCGCATCATAACTATTTTTATAATCTCCAAGAACAACAGATAGTTTTGGTGCTACGGCAAAATCACTTGTTTTTAATGCAGTAGAATCATGTGTGAATTGAACATAAGGTGGAGTTTTTAAATGACTACCATTATTTGTGATTGTTATTTTTAAAATTCTTTGTAGAAATACAGCACCAACTTGGAGTACATCAACATCTAAACTACATGTTGGTGTTACTATTCCATCTGTGCCTTGTAAAGTAGCAGTTATTTTATTACTATTTGAAGCTACATATTCGCCTACAATTTCTACATTTATCGCAGTTAGAACAACACCTCTATCGTCATAATGAACTTTTCTTTGCCAACTTTGTGTATATGATAAAGAGTTATTTTGTAATGATCGTGGAATCCCGAGAAACTCTCCTTCATTACATAATGGTATTTTATATTTATTTAAATTTGAAATTTGATTTCTACAAACAAATGCTATAAATGGAATATTTATACTATCATCAGTAATAGTATTTTCAATATGTTTATAAACAACTACACAACCTAAACCAAGTTCTTTAATTTTTGTATCATCATAATAATTGCCAACCATATCTTTAAAATCAAATTTCAAATCTACGCCAAAATTTGTTGTGGGGTCAGGTAAAGTTAAATTATTAGATTTAGGTGTTCTGTTTTCATTATATCTTGAATAGAAATCTATTTCATACATTTTATTATCTCTGTATTTTTCTATTTGTGTAATAAATTTAGAATTATTGCCAGTACCCTCTGTATGATTTTTAATATTATCTCTATCAGCAAACAAACCAGCGTAGAGAGGTAATCTATATAATCCCTTGGTTTTTAAATATCCTGTTGGAATATCTGCTGGCCTTGTATTTAAAGGGTATAGATGAGAAGCAACATTATTTACAGATGATAATGCAACTGGTACTGGTATGCCTGCTTCTACTCTTTTTTCAGTATATTGTTTATTATTTACACTATTTAAAATATTATAAATACTATCACTGAATTTATCATCAAGATTGCCTAACTCTAATGAAAAGTATAAACTATCTAAAAACTCTTGATTAGCATAATCAATATTTATATCATTTGATGATGGTTTTTCTAACTCATCAATCATAACACTTTTTAACATATTAAAATTCATTTCATTTGCTATTAGATTTGTAACTATTACATTATTATTTTGTAAATTTAAATATCTATCAGTTTCATTTGAAATTAATATAAATTCATTTAAACTTGAATATACATTTGACCCGAAATTTGCTGTAATATTTAATAAATAAAATTTATATTTATCAGGATTAGCAATTGTAAATGTAGTTGCTAAATTCATATTATCAGATGCTTTTGAATTGGGGTGTAAATTTTGAATTGAATTCATATTTGGCCATGCGAGATTTATATCAGCATTTAAACTTCTTGAATCTAATACTACATAATTATTATTATTATATGCTGATTTACTTGTTGCTGCTCTTAATTGCCACGATTTAATATTTTGAGTTCTTGATAATGGATTATATCTTGGAAAGATGGCATATTTATTTACTTTTACAGCATTAGGATATTCAAAACTAAATGTAGATGGTAATGCACTTCCATTTGCAGTTGCCCAAAATGTAGAATCAACACCATTATTGATAATATTATCAACAGCATTTATTTTTTTAGCAGTTGATAATTCACTTGAAGCATCAACATTATAAAATGATGTAGATGCACCACCACCACCAATAATAACATCTTCATTTACTTTTGGTGTTTTATATTCTGATTCATTTTCAATATTAACTAATACTATTTCATTTGTACCCATGTATGTAAGTGCTCCATAATTTTCAGTCATATAAATAACATAAGTCTCAAATGGTGTTGTATTTTCAAAATTGATTTTCTTTCCTAAATTAATATTACCAGACGCGGTGTTTGTTGTTGATGTTAATGCTTTTAGTTGTGGTATTGTAGGGTATTCTTTGTTTAAATCATCATCTCCAATATGAGTATGTAATAATGTATAAGTGGTTGGGTCATCGTTTTTATATGTTGAAAAAGTAGTACCTCTAATTTCATATTTTTTAATATTTCTATTTTTTAAAGTATCATCATAAATTGGAAATAAAATAATCCTATTTACAATTTTATTAGAATAAAATTTATAAAGAACCTCTTGTCTGCCAATAGAATTAATAACTCTTAAATAATTTTGACCCGAATTCGTTGGCAAACTGCCTGAGCCTCCTGTTGTTCCATCAGCATTATCATTGACCCACCCGATTCCGCCGCCTGAACTGGTAGTAGAATAAATAACATTATCTACTAATTTTGTGCCGGAATATGCAGTACTATGACTGGAAGACCAATATAAAGCAAATGTAGTACTATGAATACCTACATCAGCACCTGCTAAAATATTTTCTTTTGATTCATATCCTCTTGCATTAGCAGTAAAATCTCTAAATAAAACTCTATTTGCTAAATCTGTTTTATCATTATTCGTGAATGGTAAAGAAAAATTTGTTAAATCATCAAATATACATATTTGTTCTCCGAGATTATACGGATTACTTGTTGGATATGCAGAGTTAGTTATTACATTATTCCAATTTGTACTTGGATTTATACCACCTGTATAAATTGAAACATTTTTTAATAATTCATGTGTCATACTTTGCATTGATACACTATTTTTTGATAGATATAGATTTTGATATAATTTACTCATTGCTCGTGTTCTTTTAAAATCGCCAGAGGCAATTGAATTCCACATATATCTATTCCTTTGTTCTATTGTTGCGAGATTACCACCAGTTTTGTCTTTAACAATTTGATTAATTGCGAAATTATCAGTACCATCATTAATATCATATAGCATTTTACCAAATGATGTAGGTATTGATTTACAAGTTTCATCAATGACTTGTGTTGTTTCATATGTTTTGAAATAATTTTTATAATTTATAATTCCTAAATCATCTACTAAATCATATTTAAAATCAATAATTTTAGGTTTAACAAATACATTATCATCAAAGTTAGGGTCATTTAAACTTTCTGTTATTTTCTGTCCTATAACGACAGGACTATTAAAACCCAAGTTGGTTTCTATTTCTGCTTCTGATTTAACAATATCAAATAATTTTGTATATGATTTTGTATATGCTACATTATGATATCCATTCCAACCATTTTGATAAGGTCCTGCCCAATCACTTGCACCAACATATAGGCGTTTATCATCTGGAACATAATTACATAAATTTCCTGTTGCCGTTGGATTTGCATTACTATAAATAAAACTACTTGTATTTAATTCATCAGCAGTAATATTTAAATTTGATGGTCCATTTTTCTCCCATTCAGTTTGTGTTTCAATACTTGGACCGCCATAATCACTGAAAAAAACATTTGGTATTTTATCAAATTGGTCATCAGGTGTGGTTCCATAAAGTGCAAACTCGCTAATTCCACAAAATGCAGGATTTGCAAATGTCTCTGTTATTTTTAATTGAAAAAATTTAAAACTTGTATGTGTAGTATTAATTACAAATTCATTTGATAGATTAAGAAAATTTGCAGCAGGCTGTTGTCCTGATACAGACCAACTTGATGGTGCATTCCATTCACTCGCATTACTAAAAGATACTGAATGTAATTCTGTAAAATGACCATTATTTAAATCTGTTAGATTTTCAGCTCCATATAAAAACCACGATTTTGGCACTTGTGTATTTCCCGTTCGTGGCCATATTCTATATGAATGTATGATTTGATTATGCGTAAATTGATAATTTAATTTCATTGGTAAAAAACCAACAGGCAAGGGTGCCGTCAGTGACCCATTATAATTAGTATAAAACTCTTCTGGCCCTGAACTTCGTAATAATCCATCACTGGCAAAAGAAAGATTCGCAGCATTGCCAGAAATATTAACATTTGGATTATTGCTTCCACCTCCAACAAGTGCAACAATAGCATTACTATTATTTTTTTCAGGTATATTATATGTATTATAAGTATTAACAAAATCAAAATTTCTCATAGATGCAGAAGTTTCAGCAATTTTTTCGGTATAATCTCTTAATGTTGCTATTGATTTTGGAAGCATTAGATTATTTAACCAATTATTACCAATGTAATAACCCAATTCCATTTTTCCTTTATTATCTACTAAATCTTCATTACTATCCGCAGTTCCAATTAGTTCTACGCCTTGGTCAGATAAACCTTTACTCCTTATCATAGATGAATAATATTGAATACTGTCACCAACATCAAGCGGTATTCCAGTTGGCAATTTTGTTTTCCATTTTGAGTTTGAAAATTCATCATTATTAACATCATCATTTATAACTTTGCCATAATCAACATAATAATTGCGTTTAGCAATTTCTTGATTACTTTCTATAATAATTTGTTTCTCCATTTATATTATAATTTATTTTAATTTAATAAAATTTAATAAAATTACTATTGTGTAATAATAAAATTAAAGATATATAATATATTATTTCTCTTTAATTAAAAGTAAAAAAAAAATATTTTTAGTATTAAAAATAATTTATAAGGTATTTAGGCACTAACAAGAAGAACACCTTGTGATAATACAAACGACCTTTCATATTCTACAAAGAATTTTAGATCTATCGCACTAAAATCATTACGACTGAATGTTTGAGTTCGGTCATATAGAATATTTTTATGATGAATATCGGTACCTTCACCATTAGAGCCTTTTTCAAGATTGAGACCAGTAAGGAAAGTTGTACCTGCCATTTGTACTGGATTTTGTGCTTCCATTACAACATTAGCATCAAGCATTTCATTCTGTCTGCCATTTTTAGAAGTGTAGAATTCATTAGAAACATCGTGAGAATATACACACGATGGCACAGATAGAGGGAATTTTAATACTTGCTCAACTTCATTTCTCATTTGCGAAGTATTAAATAATTTTCTTGGATAAATAATCCGGTCATTTACACGCCAATTATATTTTGGAGGATGCACTGGTGAATCACTTCGGTAATCGCCTAATAAAGTATTAGCAGCAGCATTTTTTTCAACGACTAATACATTTTTAACTTTTAGACCAGCAGAACCAACTTCTCTTAATACAGAAACTTCGGTTATAGTATTATCAGCAGGTTGAGCAACGGCAGGAATAGAAGTTGTAGTACACGCTAAATCGTCATAAATCATTGGTAGTCCTGTTGGCGAATTTACCATGTCTCTTATTTTATTCATTGTAGCATCATCATATTGGAGATAATCAAGATGAAGGGCAAAATTGTTAAGACCATATGTAGTCGCACTATCGGTTGGAGCAGTAGAGAATAAACAATTTTTACCAGTTTCACCTGTTTTTTGTTGAACTAAATTAATTTCAATAGATACTTGGTCTTTCATAGCAAATAGTGGTAATTGCATACCATTTGACCTCATCATAGGGAATAAGTCATTAAGAGCAAGTGAAAATGTTGGACAATCATCTTCTGATTGAACAATCTTATAAGGATTGTTTACAAAAGCAGTTGTTTTACTGGTATATATAGCAGAACCAACATCAAAACTATATTTACCATCAGCATTAGGTGATGGTCCAATATTATTGACTCCACCATCAAGTACCATGTCTATATTTTGTTTTTGTTGGTGCGTATGAACACTTCGTTTAGCCATATAATAATGACCAAAATTTTCTGTCTTAGCAATAACACGAGTGCCAACTCGAAGAATAGCACTATCTATGCAAGCACCTATACCAGCACCAACAGGTAGGTATGCAGTACCTGCTGTGGCATTTGTAGTATGAAGAGACATAACAAGACGAGAGCCGGCATTTAGTATAGATTGTTTCCGCAAATTGAAAATGATTCTTTTTTGTGATTTATTCACAGGCTCTAAAACACTGGTAAAGATATCAACATTGCTCATAGTAGTTCTTGAAACTGGTTTTAGTACATCGGGTATTTGAGATTTATTCATTTTATTTATATTATATAAATATTAAAAAAAAATAAAATTAAATAAAATAATTTACGAACTTACTGAAATTCCTTGTGGTGAATAAGTTAATACATTTTTTGATAATGAAAATGTATTTACAGAATTTGGCGATGAACCATTTAAATCGCTTTCAATTCTAACAGAATAGGTGCTTGTGCTAAAATCTCTACCGACTTTTGTTAATGGGTCTTCATTAATGCCGAGGCCAAAAATTGCATTACTTTGAGTTTCAACACTAACTGATGGGTCAAGTAATGCTACCTCTTGACCGAGTAGATTTATTTTAGTTTTTAAATCGTTTTCAGTATTCACAGAAACAAGAGTTCGTGCTGATGATTGAGTATTCATAGCATTTTTTAGATTATTAATAACCTCAACCCGTGGTCTATTATCATCTGATTGGTCTTTTGAATCAATTTCATAATCAAGAGGTACTTTTATTCCATCTTTAATGAATGTAAGTTTATTTAATTTTACATCTGTATCGTAAGGGTTGGTAACAGAATTTTTAAAATTATCTGTGCTAAATCCATCTTTATCAACATTATTAATATGGGTTGTTGGTATGGTGTTAGAAATAACAGATAGAGTATTTTTAGTACCAAAATTGAGATTTAGTTGAGCATCAGAAGAATTAATAACAGAATATTGATGCGACCACGAATTGTACTCCATAATACCTGTTTTTGCTCTCATCATCTCTTCGCTGGTTTCAGCGTCAAAAACAAGAGTATCATAAGTTAGAGATACATCTACAAGAGAATAAAATACTCCATTTTTGTCAGCCTCGCTACAAATTAGAGCATTGGAATCACTTGCAAGTTGCAGTAATACTTGTAAGCCCCGAGTACCATTCATACCGATTGGTATAGCTTGTTGTCCAGAGAACATACCAACTTCTAACGGCATTGAGAAGAATACTTCGGTGTTACATTCTACTGCTCCTAATAAAGAACGAGAAGCAACAGCAGGGTCTTGACCTTGCAAATGACCATCAAATTGGTGTTGTTCGTGTGTTAATGGTTTTGTTAGAGATAGTAGTCGTCCAACATTTCTAATACTTTCAAGGGTTTGTCCACCAGAACCTAAACCTGAAATTGTGATATTTTCAAATAGAGAATTTATACCAACTCTTTCATTGAGACGAAGAGCATAAGCACCAGTACCTTTGCGATTAGCATTATCAGGAAATACAGGTGTGCTAAAAGTTGATGTAGATTTATTCAATCTTAATTTTCCACATAATTTTATTGTATTAGTTAGTACCATTGTAGGTGCTTCTGGTATTAAAAGTTGAATAAGCGAACTTCCGTTTTTAAACGAGTATTCATTATTTTGTGGCATATTCAATGGGAGTACTTCATTTTTTTGTTGTGATATTATAGTCATTTTATTTATATAATATAAATATTAAAAAAAAATAAAATTAAATAAAATAATTAATTAATAACTTGTATTTCATTATTACGAACAACTAATGTTCTGGCCGAGCATACATAAACATTTAGAGTTTTTTGTCTTACTGCACCTGAATATTCAACTCTTAAACTTAAATCAGATTTAGTAATATCAGAAACAGAACCATACATGGATACTGCTCTACCAATTACGAAATTTTTTTCAGCATTTTGTAGATTTCTAACAAACACGCCAGAATTCATAAGAGATTTTCTGAGTTCTTGAAGATGAAGTTGCTCAACATTTGGTGGAGTTAATGACATACGCCGGAGACTGCATCTTTGGTCGGGTGTTAGAGTATCATTAATTACGAATTGATAAGACTGAGCACCATCAGCACCTACACAAGTTAAATTATTTCCATCATAAGTATCCGTTGCATTTAATGGCATCGCATTAATGCTATATACTCGTTTGGCGGTATTTGGAATGCTTGAATTTAGTAAGCCATTGCTGCCTACTTGATTAATTTTAAATAGCGAAACATTTTTATAATTCATAACAAGGCCTTCGCTTGAATTTAATTTTTTTACTAAATCTTGAATATAACTTTCAGGAGGTTGTACTTGTTCTACAATAGCTTCTAATTCTGTAATAGTATAATCAATTTTTTTAGGTGCTTCTTGATTTGCTAATGTAATAGCAGCAGGTACAGTACCGGTTCCTCTCATATTTACAGCAGGAGTCCAACCTTCAAACCGATCTTGTGGTAGTGTAAATACAATATTATCCTCTACAAGAGCAGGACCATTTGTAGAAGCATTTTGAGCACCTCTTACTTCTAATACCATTTTGCCACCAGCAGATTTAACACCAACAACGAGACCGATTAGAACATTATTTTGATAATATAAACCATCACCGATTTCAAAACCAGAATCTTGTGATTCTAGTTGTTTTAGTGGTACATCTTGGATATGATTTAAACTGGCATTATTCCATGCCCCAGCAGCAACACCAGCAGTATCAATTACACCTCGTTTAGCACCATTAACGCTGCTATCATTCGCAAGTTTAATAGATTTCATAAGGTTATTTGTTTCCATTGTGAGTTTCAATCCACCAAGAGCAGCAACAGGTAGAACACTTGAACTTTCACCAAGAAGACCAGACCATAATGGTTGTGATATAGCAACTTTCTTCGCTACATTAGCAGTTGTAATAGCAGCAGATGGAAGATTTTGAGCAGCCCAAAATAATTGTTGTGCAGAATTGTCTGTTAGTGAAAGTCCTTCATTTAATTCTCTATCATGAATTTTACCATCATCTTGCCCGTATGAATATTCCATCGCTACACGAGAAGAATAATCTTCCACTTCTTCACAAAGATGAAGACCGTTTTGAGTTTGTAATCTCATATGTCTCCATAGAGAACTGACACCAGCAACAGCATTTGGTTTTGCCATACCACGCCCCGAAAATGTTAGATTATAACGAAGGCGAAAAGTTTCAGCGTTAATAAAATTTAGATGTGATGGAAGTGTAAAAATTGTTTGAGATGTACCTTTACCATTAGGTTTAATATCTACTCCTTGTGCATCAGGAAAAACTTTTAGAGATTTGGTTGGTATAAAAAGAGAATTTTGATTTGCTACATATTCATTTTCCATTTTTATTTATAATAATATTATATAAAAAAATAAAAAAAATAATTCTAAATTTAAATAATATTTATTATTTTAAAATGTAGAAGTTCCAGAAGTCACATTTGAAATTGATGAACTTGTTGGTAAAATTGATTTTCCTATGTTATATTGAGTTTGTATTGGCATACCTGCCGATTGAATTGCTTGTGGTTTATTAGGATGATGACTATGATGACCAAATAATTCAGATAAACCAAAACCAATACCAATTGCCGCAGCACCAAGAGCAGCCACAGGAGCACCGATACCAGTATCAGCAAGGGCTTCATCAGCAACAAGAGCACCAGTTTCTTCGCCAGCAAGAGCACCAGCACTTTCACCAACACCAGCAGCAGTTTCACCAGCAACATCTGTACCATCAGCAATATTTTCTTCTGGTGCAAATAATTCATGTTCAGCAGAAGTTTCATTTCCTAAATCTGTTTGTTGTTGACTTTGTAAAACAGATTGAGGAGTTACATTTCTTGTATCAATTCCTGCTGCCTCCATATCTAATAGATTTACTCTTGTGCCTTGATTTTCTACATTAGAAATTGGAATACCATTTTCAGTTGTATTTAATGCAGAATCTTCTCCTTCTGTTTGTATTGCTCTTGAACTTGTATTTCTAATATGTTGTGCTAAACTTTCTAAATTACCTTCTCTAACATCTCCCGCAATATTTCTAAATGTATTAAGATTTTCTTCTGAAATACCTAATCTATCCATTGCAGCATTAACTCCTTTAAGTGCTTGTTCTCCAACATAATCAAATGGTTTTTGTGCGGACTCTGGTAATACTCCATAAAGTTCCTTACCACCTTGATAAAACACTGGTGCATTTGATAAAACACTTATACCCTCACTGCGAGCAGCAATTTCTTTATTAATATCAGTATTAAGTTCATCAGCATAATTTTCTAATTTTGTCTGATAATCACGAGCAACTTGCTCTTTCCAATCGTCAAAATATCTTCCTTTTGTTGTATTTGTCATCTCTGCTATTTGAGATGTATTAGCACTCCTTGATGAAATTTGTTCTTGTAGAAATGAATTCATTTTTATATAAATTGATATATTTTATAATTTAAAATTAAATAAAATATAAAAAAATAATTTTTATTTATTCTGTTTCATTTGTAAAATTAGAATTTAATAATTTATCAAAATTTAAATAAGTTTTATACTTGATTCTTAATTGATAAACATTTTTTTGATTGTTGATGTTTTTTAAAATTATCTTTCCTAACAATAGAATTGCAAATAGGACATTCTACTTTTTTTCCATTTCTATTATTGATTGATTCTTTATTTTTTTTTTGATATTCTTTTTGTTTATTTTTAACCCTTTCTTTATTACTTTCACGCCATTCTTTTTGTTTATTTTTAACCCTTTCTTTATTACTTTCACGCCATTCTTTTTTTTTTTCATCTATTTTTTCTTTATTATCATTATAATATTCTTTATCAGTTCTTGTAGGGATACTACTATTTAATGTAGAATTTAATTCTTCTATCCATTTACGCTCTTCTTTATGTAATTCATAACCATCATTAACATTAACTTTCTCAATTAAAACCATATCCCAATTATCCCAACCACCATTATCTCGTATAAATTGATAAATTTTATAATTATAACCTTTATCATTTTCATTATTACAAATAGTTTTATGCGAGTTTTTTCTTCTTCTCATACAAGTAGTAGAACCAATATAACAATCAGTTATACTTGTATCTTTACAAACAATTTTATAAATACATGATTTAGAATAATCTATTGGTGTTTTGGGCATATTGTCTTATTATATCCTTGATTAAGTTTTAAATAAATTTTCAAATTTTATTTTCTTCATTATTTATTCTGTTGCTGAATTATCAAAATTAGAATTTAATAATTTATCAAAATTTAAATACGTTTTCCCAGTTTGCAGATTACCATATAAGAAATTATATTTTTTTGATTGTACTTCTCTTTTATATAGAGATGTGAAACCTTCATTACCACCAACGCTTGAAAATTCATCTTCCAATTGTTTTAATTCACCAGAATTATATATACCTGCAAATGTTATTAAATGCGTTATGTTATTTCTAACAACATTACTCACAGATTTGAATTTCTGAACAATATAAAATAAATTTAGAATATTGTAATGCCTTGCTCGGCTGGCTATGCTGAAGGCTTTACTATTATATATGGATAAAGACCCTATGATATCATCGAAAATTATTGCTATTCTTGGCATATCTTTTTTTTCATATTGTTTTTGTGTCTCTATAATATTATCAATAATATCATCAACTTTTGCAGAATTCAAATCATCAAACACTATAACATTTGGTTCATCAATTAAAAAGCGACTTGTATCGTCTTGGTGTGCTGTATTACTCAAAAAATATATAGTATCAAACATACCTGATGCTAATTCAGGATTTAAAAACCAGTTAGATACAAAATTACTTTTGCCTTGTGCAATCGGTGCCACCACCATTATCACTTCTCCCTTCATCTGTGGCAAATAAGAATTCATTTCACGGGGTAATTTAATTTTATTATCTCTATCTTTGACTTTTAATATTTTAATTGGTTTATGATTATCCATTATTATATTTATAAAATATAATAAATTTTAAAATTTAATAAAATTTATGTGATATTATACAGATTAACAAAAGGATTATATAATTTTCTTTCAGGTGGTCTAATATTTGGCAATACTTTTTTTTCAGGTCTAACAGATTTTATAAGGTATTCTTCTTTTTTTAAATTATTTTTCAATTCTATATCGTTTTTTTTTGGTTTTATTAATTGAGGTTTAGTTCTTTTTTTTTGTATTACTTTTTTTTTAATAGGTACTTCTTTAATAATTTGTTCTAATTCAATATCTTCTTCTTCAACTTTTTCTTCTACTTGTTCTACTTCTTTTACTTCTTCTACTTTTTTTATTACTTTTTTTTCAGGTTGAGAAATAGTTAATGTTTTTCTTTTTACAGGTTCTACAACAGGTTCGCCATTTAATAAATTTATTAAATTTTGTTTTGTTAATTTAGAATATCTTTTAAAGCCCTTTTCCTTACACATATCACATAATGCTCGTTTATTTAAATTTTTTAAATTAACAATTGGTTTTTCTTCAACAACTGGTTCTACAACTGGTTCTACAACAGGTTCTACAACTTCTTCAAATGGACTTTCTTTTTTAATTTTTTTCATATCATCAACATTATCTTCTATAATATTATCTTCTTCTAAACTTAATGCAGGAATAATTTCTTCTTCTTTATTAATTTCAACATTAGGCATTTTATTCATTTATTATAATTAATATTTTTTTTTATTAAATTTAAATTCATTTTTTATTTTTTATTTCCAATTTTACAAAATATATTTGTTGGATGGTTTAAAGAAGTAGCAGGTTTCCCCTTGTCATCTGTAATAAAAACTTGGAAATTATTAATTTTTTGCTTACCTACCGCATTAACATCAACAGGTAAAGGGTAAGGTGCCTTAAAATGCTTATCGTTAGAAGATAAATTATTCTGTACTAATTCACCATCTGGAACCACCGCCACCATTTGTGAAATACTACCAGTAGAAGAATTCTGTCCTGTTATTCTCCCAAGATTATTAAAATTAATAACAAAGTTTTCACCACCAGAATAGAGTGGTTGTTGAGTAGAATTAAAAACTTTTGCTCCTTCATTATCTCCAACTAAAATTTTATTAAATCCTAAATTTAAATATAAAGATGATAATTTATTTGGCTCAACATTATAACCATAATCGCTTAGTGTTTGTAAATCGGAATTATCTCTTCCATCTACTAATGGACCTCCCATTCTGAACAAACAAGAACTATCACCATGTATAAAACCATCAATTACACCATCTGGTATGGTAATAGAGCCATCAGTTGTTTTACCATTAAATCCATCTGGATTTATTTTAATTGTAAAATCTGTGGAAAAAAATTTAGCACAATAATTTGTTAATACTTGCTTTGTTTGTCTTACTGGTATGGTTTGTGCTTGACTCCAATTATCCATCATATATTTATTAAGTTTTTGTAAATTAAAATCTTTTGCTAATTTTTGTGAGTAATTTCCAAATAATAATTGTTCGTGTCCGGCATCTCCAATATAAGATGTTTGTAAAGATGCAACAGGCATTATGGGGTATGAACCTTCATTAAAATTCATAGGTAAATGAATTGCGTGTTCTCCGACTTGGTCTGCTTCTGTATTGCCTAATTCTACTACATCATCAAAAACTAAATTTCCTGCTGTATCTTTTGCAACACTAAATTTAACACATAAATATTCTGTCATATTAGCAATTAGCATAATATTATCGTCTTTTGTTAATGTTGTAGAAAATAGATTATCTAATTGAACAGCAGATGTTCTCCCTTGGGTTATTAAATCTAACCAATCAGCATCACCTGCAACTTTGCCAGCAACTTGTACTCCATAATTCATAAGAGCAAATGTATTTCCAGAATTATTAGTTGATAATTGTAATGAATAATCTGCGTAAATATCATTTTGATTACTGCTTGCCGCAGTAGTATTAAAAACACGAGTTCTTGTAAATCTATTAGTAGCATCTACTTGATTTGTTAATCCAGTTTGGGAATTGAGTAAAGCAGTTTCACCTCTTGATAATCCCAAACCGCAACTTCCCCAACTACCAATATTTTCTTTTATTTCTTGTGATTTAATATAATCATTATTATTAGTACAGAAAAATTTAACACCAGTTCTACCTCCAACAGATGAACTGAACATATTCCAACTTCTTGTTGAAGTATCAGTATCTAAATATAATACATTATCAATATTAGCAAATGAAGTATCAATTGCTTTATCAGTATCATTCATTAATAAGAAATGTCCATATGGTAAATTTTTTGTATTAATTGAATTTTCCATAGTGAAACCGTCTAATTGTGCTTGTGTTGTAATAAATTTAAGGTATTTAAGTATTTCACCAGAAACAACTCTCATATCATAAGAATTACTTCCACTATAAGCACTTAATGTTCCATTAGTAAAAACTGAACTTGTATTTAATTGTAAAGTGAATGTTTCAGTTGTTACATTAGATAAAAATGTAGATGGTGTAAATTTACAGGTCTGTAATGGAGATGCAATAAGGCAAGCATTACCAGTTGCATTGTTAATACCATTTGTAATTGGAACTGCTTGATTAGAAATTAAAAACGGTGCTTTTGTATTATTTGTTAAATTTGCTTTTGTCAATTGATTTACTACATTACTTTTAAAAAGTGTATTTTCGTTTGATAAAGAATTTTTATTTACAATTGTATAATCTGAATTATATGCTCCTGTACCAGTTGTAAGATTGCTGTTACTTTCTTGAAAACCCATTTTGGTATTAAGTAATTGATAAGTGTTGCTTTCTTTAAATTCACTTTCAGCATTATTATCTGTAAAAAAATCAACCATAGATAATTCAAATCTACCCGTTTTAGAATCAAATTTAAGCCCAACATCACCATTATCTTGATTAGTAATTTTTTTACATTCATTTTCAATATTTTCACATAATGAATTATTATCAAATCTACCATTTTGTAATTTTGCAACTTTTTGGAAGAACCCATCATCATTATTACCATTACAAAAAGTAAATGAATTATTTTTATTATTTTCACCAATTTCATGTGTTGGACTTATATTCAAATCAGCACTAATAACTTCAATGGTACTATCTTCATCTAAATTAAGTGGTTCTTTAAAAGTATTAGTAAAATGATATGGTAATTGACTGCCTTCACTAATAATGTTTCCATTATTATCTTCTAAATACTGTTCGCTTTTAATATACAATAAACTCATATTTATTATAACAACTATTTTTTTATAGTTAAATTAAATAAAATATAAATTAATATTAAATTAATAATAATGAATTATCAACATAATTTAGAATTAAAAGATACTACATTTAAATTAATAGGGCAAAATAAATCAATTGATAAAATTAAAATTGATAAAAAAAAAAATCAAAAACCTGAAAATATATTTGAAGGATATAAAAAAAAAAAATAATATTAAATAAATGTATGTGAGTATTACAAAAGCAACAAGTAAAAATAAAAAACTAAAAGCAGTTTTTTATGATAATGATAAAAAAAAAATTAAAACAATTCAGTTTGGTGCTGCTGGCATGAATGATTTTACCATTTATAATAGAACAAAAGGCAGTAAATTTGCTAATGAAAGAAAGCGATTATATTTACAAAGACATAAAGGCGAAAAAGGTGGTATGATGACGGCATCAACCTTATCTAAAATGATACTATGGAATAAACCTACATTGGAATCATCTATCAAATCATACATGAATAAATATAATTTAAAAAAATTATAAGTTTTTTAATTCATCTATATCATAATTTATTTCTTTATTATCATATCTATTAGTAGGTTCAATTTTACTAATAGATATATTTTTAATTTTTTGTTGTTTTTTATTAGAATCTAAATATTTTGATAAAGTTCTAGAATTTACATTATAATTTCTTTCCATTTCTTTTAGAGATGAGAATAATTTTATTTCATTAATTTTATTTTTTTCTTCGTTTTCATAAATTGTTAATTTATATTTGTATAAATTTTTAGAATATGAATTTTTTAATCTTCCCATCTTTAATATATATTAAAGATAATATTTTTTAAATATTTTTAACACTTTAAAAAATTAAATAGTTAAAATAAATTACTTAAAATTAATTTCTTTATATAATATAAAGATGAATGAAGTATTAAGTATAAAAGCATTAAGCCAAAATGCATTAGATAATAAAAGAATATATAATAAGAATTATTCTAAAAAAAAATATGCAGACGATCCAGAATTTAAAGCAAGGCAACAAATGAAATATTATAGAAAAATTTATAAAGATAATGAGGATTTTAATAAATTATTAAATTTAGAAATTAATAATGTTGAAAAGATTAGAAAAATTAAAATGTTTCATTTTAATAATAAAATTTTTTAAAATTTGAATTTTTTATTTTATTTTTTTAATTTAATTTTAAATTACTTAAAAATATTTTCTCTATATATATTATAAAACAAAATGAGTGAAAAAAATATTATAGATAATAAAAAAATGGGTAAAACTATTAGAATTAAAGATTTTTGTGATTTACACACGATAAATTGGTTTCCTATACTTTTAAAATACACCACGACCGACCAAATTGTTTGTGATGAAAAAAAGGTCAAGAAAGATTTATTACAGATTAATCATGAATTATATAATAATAGTAAGCCAAAATACACAGATTTAAATAATACTGAATTATGCAAAAAAAGACAAAAGTTAATAGGGAAAGATATTAAATTCAATGCTATTTGGATTGATACAACAAATATTCATCAAATTGATATTGATGCGCCAAATACTAAATATGATAAAATATTTATTAAGAAACTTCCATTTTTTAAATCTGTTAGCAAATCATATGGCAAACATTATTTTATAAAACCAACAAAAGCATTATCAGATTTAAAAAATAAATACTGTATGAAAAAAATAGATGATAATTTCTCACCTATTAATGAAAGAGATAATGAAGTAGAATTTTTATCAGGGCAAGGTTCATATTGTGCAATTAATGCAGAAGTTTATAATAATGAAAAAAAATTTACAATTGATGCGGATTTTTTTGAGAAGTTTGTTTATAATATAAAACCTGAAATAAAAAACAAAACTCATATTAATGTTTTAATAAATAAAAGTTCAAGTATTAAAAAATTCTGGCATTTTGTAAATGAATTTATTACTAAAAAAACAATGAACGATTATGATAAATGGTTTGCTCTCATGTGTATTCATAAAAATTTATGTGGTGAAACTGATTATGATAATTTTGATAATTTTTGTTTTAAATTTGATTCATATAATTATTCACAGAATACATTAATGTATAATCTTTTACGCAGTGATGGTGTTGGTTTTGGTTTTAAAAAATTAATTGAAATTATAAATGATGAAGTTTCTAATAATGAAAATCTTAAAACCACATTTGATGAATTATTACTAGATTATAATGATAATGATTTAGATAAGGTTTTACAACAATCTGCATTAAATGAAAGTCATTATGATATTGCAAAATATATCTCGTTAAAATATAAAGGCAGATATCTAGCAATAGATTTCATTTATGAAACATCAGAAAGTCAAAAGTTATATAACTTTGATGCTAAATACAATTATTGGAAATCAATTACAAGTTATGAATTATTATCTAAATTCAGCACAGATATTTTTAATGATTATATAAAATTATCAAAAATTTATTGGAATAAAGTTTGGGATAATAATACTGATGATGATGAAAAAAAGAGGTTTCAAAAAATGGCTGAAAAAATTGATAAAACAGCATTAAAATTAAAAAATAATAGTTTTAAAAATTCTATTCTAAAAGAACTTAAACCTTTATTATCATTAAACTTAACTCTTGAAGAAATTAATATTCCTGAATATAAAAAAAATATTAATATTATTCATTTCCAAAATGGTTACATTAATCTAAAAGAAATTAGATATATTGATGATGAACTATTTATTGAACTAAAACAAAGAACACCTAATATGTATATATTTGATGTATTACCTTATGATTTTATTGAACCTGATATGAAAAAAATAAATGAAATTAAAGAAATATATAAGCAAATTCAACCACAAGAAGACCAATATAAAAAATTATTAACTTGGCTTGCGTATTGTTTAACAGGTGAGACCAACGCAGAAAAGGCATTTATTAGTTTAGGTTATAATGGTTCTAATGGCAAAAGTATGATTACAAAAATCCATAAAGAAAGTTTATCAATTTATACACAAAAATTAAATTTAAAAACTTTTGATGATGACTATACAAGCTGTCATAAAGTGTTTCACGAAACAATTACGCAAGGAATACGATTTGCATTTTTAGAAGAAGTTTCTAAAAAAGAACAAAATAATTCAAGATATAAAGATTTTATTGATAATAATGGCTCATTATCAGTTGAGGTTTTATATAAACAAAAAAGTTTAGAATTAACCAATTATTCAAAATTATTAATCAACGGCAATCACGATCCAAATTTTGAAAAAGACGGTGGTATGCAAAGACGATTCATTCCCTCTTATTTTAAATCTACTTTTGTTGAAACTAAAAAAGATGTAGATGAAGAAAATCATAAATATTTAAAAAATCCTGATATTATTAAAAAATTTAATAATGATGAATATAAATGTGCTTATTTATATATGTTATTCCCCTATCTTATTAAATATTATAAATCAGGACTATTTATTCCTGAAAGTGAGAAAAATTTAATGGAGCAAATACAAAAAGATAATGACCCATTTACCGATTTATTAGAATCTAATTATGATTATTGCGAATCAAGTTTTATAAGTAAATTTGATTTCCAATCTACTATGAAAAGTGTAGGACAATGGAAACGGATTAATAGTTGTATTAGACAAAATGATAGAATTTCATATCAGAGAGATAAATGTATTGCTGGACAAAAAGGGCAAATTAAAGGTATTAAATTAAGAAATCAAATTATTAATGATGATGAAAATACTATTGATGAAGTTGATGATTGTTAATATTAATATTATCAAATTAGATAAAATTATTTTTAAAAATAAAATAAATTAAATTTATTTTTTATATTTCTCCCAGATTGATAAATCAACACGGCGGGCAGGTCCTCCCAATATTACAGATGCTAATCTTGCCAAAGACCATGATGCTGGTGTTTGGTTTGGGCGACTACCTGAATTATAATATGCAGCAACTCCCTTTTTAATAATTAAATCCATACCTTTTTTACTGATAATATTTTTAGTTATGAAACTCTTATCAGTTATTTTTGTTCCATATTTATCTTCAAACTTTTTTACCCAACTACTTCTTTTACTTGTAAAAGATTTTACCTTTGGTCTATCTTTGCCTTCTTTAATAGATTTTATTTGTTTTTTCTTATCGCTTGGAGTTAATGATTTTGGAACATATTTTGGATTAATTTTTTTAGGTGGCATATTTTATATTAATAAAATATTTTTATTCTTCTTCTCTATTATAAACATTCATTGCTGTTCCAATTGAATGGTTCATAATTTTTGCTAATTCTTTTTTATTTTTAGTAGATTTATTAGTATCAAAATAAGATACCACACTATGCCTTATATCATCAATACTAATTGACTTTTTAAAATATTTAATACTATTTTTTCTAATATAATCACTTAACTTTCCATTAGAATATAAAGTACCATTTTTCTTACTAATAATATATTTTTTATTATTATCTTTTTCAATCATTATTAATTTATGCAGATATTCAGGAATATCATATATTTTATTGCCATGTATTTTTTTATTTTTATAATCTCTAATATATAATTTTTTATTTTTATAGTTATAAAAATTTTTATTAATATCATTTGATAAAACTTGATCTGTAATTTCTACATTTCCAAAATCATCTCGGAGTGGAAAATTCATATATAAATTATAAATTATTTTATCTATGTTATTTACTTTTTCATCTTTTGTTAAATCTTTAACAATTTTAATATATTCGTTCCATTTTATTTTTAATTTATCTAAATTTACTTTATCTTCTTGGTCTTCATTATTTAGAACTATTAGTTCTTTTTTAATTTGACCAATTCTATTTATAACATAATTATTCACATTATTTTTAAATTCTGGTATATTATTCATTAATGTTGTAATAAATGTAAAATATGGCAAACTTCTACTAATTTTAATTTCTTTATAATTTTTTTCAAGCCAAGTTTGATTTTTAATTTTATTAAATATTTCATTAATTTTTTTATTATTATCTTTATTATCTATAAGTTCCCTCATAAAATTAGGAACAGATTTATTTAAATCTGCAAACATCTTCAAATAATTCTTAATAGTATATGAACTTAAATTTTTATTAGTTTTAATATTTTTGAAATTTTTAATTTCATCAATTATAATTTCATCTGTAAATATGAATGGTTTAACATCTTTATCAGATTTATAATTTTTAATATCATTTATAATATCTTTTAGAATTTTTTTATTCAAGGTTTTTCCTCCATAAGAATTTAATAAATTATCAATCAATTCCATTTATATATAATTGAGAAAATAATTTTAAATCAATTACATTTAAAAAATTAAAAGGTAAAAAAATAATAACATTTTATTTTTTATAATTTGCGCCAATGGCTTTCATTTGTTTTTGTGCTTTTGTTTTGGGTAAAGCTTTCTTACTATAAGTTTTATTACTTTTAGTATTTTTTACTTTATAACCATTTTTTACTTTAACAATTTTAAAAGGCATTAGCAATTTATATATACATATAAAATAAATGAAAAATAAATAAATAAAAAATTTATTAAATTAAGATTTTATTAAATTTAGATTTTATTAAATTTAGATTTTATTAAATTTAGATTTTATTAAATTAAGATTTTATTAAATTAAGATTTTATTATATTAAGATTTTATTAAATTAAGATTTTATTATATTAAGATTTTATTAAATTAAGATTTTAATAAATTTTAAAAAAATTTGAATTTATATTTATTAAATTATATATATAAAATAAATATGGAGAAAATATTTATTAATATTTTAAAAGAAAATAATTATACGGGTAAATCT
>Ga0209535_1000791_pt1 | contig 21971 bp, 27 predicted proteins | sample LinPmetageLP28_FD_184041 | JGI IMG/M metagenome (GOLD analysis project Ga0209535, IMG submission 184041) | Marine viral communities from the Pacific Ocean - LP-28 (SPAdes) (version 2) | ecosystem: Environmental > Aquatic > Marine > Oceanic | place: Pacific Ocean | collected 2009-08-22
TTTCTCAATTCTATATCTATAACACCATACAAAATATAACATAATGGGATACGCAATTATTGCTTGTTGTTGTGAAGAAAATTATTTACATAATGTTAGAAGAGCAATTAATGATATTAAAATGAATATAGAAGAAACTAAACCTAAGATTATGAATAATATTAATCATTTACTAAGATATGATAAAACTAAATTAACTAATAAAATGTTTGAAGATTTTAAATTTAGACTTAGTAAAATTAAGGTTGGGAATTATAAACATTTTGGGTATCATAGGTGGGAATTTAATATGGAGGGTTATTATTTAGGAGATATATTAGCACCTCTTACAGAGATATATGCATATAAATTTGACTATGCTCCTATAACAGACGTAAAAAAATATTTATTAAAATCTGCAAAAAAATATATATGTGAAGCAGAGGACGAATTTATATTTGATACATTTGATTACCATATAAATAAATATGGTAAATTAAATAAAATGAACGGAAATTTAGGTATTAGGTTAATAGCGGAAAATTGTTATGAGGTGAAAACAGAAAATAATGATTTATTAGATTTTATAAGTAAATAAATTTATTTAGTAAATTTTATGCAAATTTAAAATATTTAATTTTTTTAAAATTTTAGAAACAAAATAAAATAAATTTTTTAAATTGAATTTATATTTAAGATATATAAACCATATAAAAACTAAATGACTAATAATAATAAGAGTATGAATATCGTAAAATATTTAGAAGAAAAATGTATTAATTTTGTATTTGGTAAGACAGATAAGGATAAGGGATTTATACATTTACCTAATAACGATTATGGTAATGATATAAACCAAGCAAAATTATTATTTGAAAAAAACCAAGAATATATTGAGAAGACTATGAAGACAAATATGGGATTATACCAAATAGGACAAGATTATAATACTACATTCATTGATACTAATCAATTCATACAATTAGATTGTGATATTAAGAATGACGAAGAATATAATAAATTATCACAAAATGGATTAAATTTACTTAATCTATTATTAAATGATTATCCATATTATAAATCTGCTACTAAAAAATATGGTTATCATTTTATTATTGGTAAAACAAGTGATATTACAAATAAAACATTAAAAGAGGTATTAGAAAATAATTCTTCTATATGTGAATATTCTAATTGGTCTAATGATAAACCTTGTGAAAAATTAAATAGTGATTATGGATTTTTAGAAATATTTTGTGGAACTCCTATTTGGTGTAAGACATTTCAAAATATTAATGTTGAAAATGCAAATAAAAAATTACCAAAATCTACTACTAATGGTGCTACAACTAAAAATTTACTTACTATGTTAAATAAAAAATTTGTTAATAGTGGAGGTAAAATCAAGAAACTAAATAAGGTAGATAAGGTAAAACAAATTCAAAATATTATTAATACTTCTAATATTAGTGATATTAAAATAGATAATAAATTTGACTATAATATAGAAGTTATTAAGGGTATTCCTACTGATAAATATTTATATAATGGTTATGTATTTAAATTACTTATACATTCTATTTGGGATAAGGGTGATAGTGTAAAACAAACCTTATATGAAATAGGTAAAAAATCTACATTAGCAGTTAGTAATTATGATAATTATTTTAATAATATTTATGAAGAAGGACAAAATAGAAGTCAAAAACAATCATTCGGTTATGCTGTTAATATGTGTGATAGTAGTAAATTATATAAATTAAAATTACAAAAAAATACTGACTATGATTTTAGTAATGAAATAATTGCAATAGATTTTATGGATATAAATGAAGATAGAATTATTCAAGTTAAAAATGGAGAGACATATAGCACATATCTATATAATAATGATAGGTGGTCTAATCAAACAGCACAAAAATTTTGTAGTATGACTGATATTATTAGAGAATTTACTAAGACATATCTACTTGATTTAATTAAAACAATTAATAGTAAAATAGATAAATTAACTATTCAAGAAGACCCTGATTTAGAAATGGAAATAAAAATATTAAAAAAAACTAAGAGTTGCATATTAGAAAAATATGATACACAAAAAAATAGAAATACAGATTGTGATATTATTATTAATATGATTAACCAAAAACGTTCAAGATTTAGACAATTCAAGCAAGATATATTTGATAAGAAAATTCATTTACTACCATTTAATAATTGTGTATATAATTTAAATCCAGATAAAAAATTAGTTGGTAAGAAATGGGTATATGATAATCCAATTGAAGAACATAGTAAAAATAATTTTATTACTAAATTTATTGATTATGATTTACCTAAGGACGAGAAAAAAATTGAACGTTATGTAGAAGATTTTACTGAAATGTATGACGGATTATTTACTGAGGAATATAAACCAGTTCAAGAAGATTTTACATTTATATTAGCATTAGGTTTAACAGGTGCTACAAGTATTTTTCTACCAATTTTTAATGGTGTTGGTTCAAATGGTAAATCTGTAATTTTTGACTATATGGAATTAATTTTAGGTGAAGAATACTTCATAAGATTTTGTGGTGATTTAATAGGTGAAGATATTAAGGCAACTAAACCAAGTCCTGAATGGGCGAATATAGCATTCAAACGATTTGGTGTTTTTACAGAGACTAAGGAAGGAACACAACTTAATATGGCGACTGCTAAATGCTTAGGTGAAGGCACACTTAATGCAAGAATGTTATATAGTAATAAGACTAAGGTAATTAATAATTCTAATTTTGCTGTTATGTGTAATGATAAACCAACTATTATGGGAACTTCAAGTAATTCTCTTACAAGAAGAATTAGAGATATTAAATTACCAAGAGTATTTGTAGAAAATAAAAATGACCCAAGATTAACAACTGACGCTGATATTTATAAATTAGCACAAACTAAATACTCAAATAAATCTTCTACATTTGTTATTGAAAATATGAAAATTGGTATGCTATTCTATCTACTAAAATATATTAAAAATTTTGAGGCAAATTATAAAACTACTATATTTGAAATAGGACAAAATTTTCCATTTAGTAAAATTACTATGGAAAATAGTGAATATTATATCAAGAGTGAAGATATTATTGCAGATTTTATAAATGAGTATCTACATTTAAAACTTACAGACGACCCTGATTATAAAATTTATTGTAAATTAGATATGGATTATATTAGTGCAGACGACTTATATAGTAAATTTGTTAATAGTAATTATTATAGAACATTAGAGACAAATGATAAGAAAAATTATTCAAGAAAAGCGTTTATTAATAATCTTAAAAATAGTTGTTTTACTTGTAATTATTATAAGAGAGAAATTACAAGAAATAAAATTAAATTAACAGGTAAGGGAGGATATTTAACCAAGGTTTATTATAATTTTGTGGTGGATAGTAGTATTGGAACAAAATTAGCAGATTATAAAAAACTTGAACTTCCTGTGGATAGTGATAATGAAGAAGAAGAAGAAAATTCATTTAACCCAACACAACCTGAATTAATTTTTGACGAACCAAGTGATAATGAATATGATTATAGCAGTGATTAAAAAAAAAAAAAATTTAAATTTGCTGTGAGAAAATAGTTTGAACGGTGAGATTTTGACGATTTTTGCGATTTGATATTAAACCATTTAAAATGCAATTTCATTTTTTTTATTTAGTAAAAATACTTAAAAAAATAATAAGTAATATATATATGGATTATAATTATATTAATAGTATAACAAGTGCAATGATACAACCTAAATTTACTTGTTTCTGTGGTTGTAAAATAAATTATAGTTCTGTTAAAAAACATTTAAGAAGTGAGAAACATAAAATATTAGTTAAGGCAAAATTGTTTGACGAATTAAATTCACAATTATCAAATCCTACTTCTAATACAACGTGAAACTACATAATTGCATTTCTTAGTTTTACCTTGAAAAAAATTATGTAATTTGTCTGCTGTTAATTTATCTTCACTATTTAATTCTTCTAAATAATTTACTCTATCAATTAATTCCTTAATTTTTGTAGTCCTTAATGTAATAGAGGGACTATCATAAACGTAGAGATATTTTCTCATACTTCCTATATAATATTACCAATTTATTTCTATATGGTTTATATATTTAACATTTACTATTTGAATACCATTTATATATATAATTACATATAACCATTTTATATGATTTACCTAAATAGTTTGTATCTCTTACTAATTCATAAGTATCATAATTTAAAAATTGGTTCAAAAATCTTTGTGTCTCTCCATAATATATCATTAGTAAATTATCCTTACACTTACTATTATGACGAATTTTTTTCATTTTATGTTTAAATAATATTTCTGCCTCTTTTTTTTTTTTATGTTTTTCTCTTCTTAATAATTCATTAAACTCTTCTTCACTAAGATATTCTGCTACTATTTCGTTAGTATTTCCCATTTAATATTTTAAAAAAAATTTTCAATTTTAAAAATTTATTTATTTAACATTTACTATTTGAATACCACTTATATATATAATTAATCATACCAACTCTATATGCTCTACCTAATTCCCCAGTATCTCTTACTAATTCATAAGTATCATACCATTTAAATTTATATAAATAATTCCATTCATATTCATTACAATAACATTCTTCACCTCTATATTCTTCAATATTTTTATAATAATAATATAAATGCTCTATTTGTCTCCAACGACTTTCAATAATAGGATAAAATTTTTGTTTAAATTCATTAAGGAATAATTCTTGCCTTTTTTCTTCTGTAATAAATTCTGCTACTACTTCATTAGTATTTCCCATTTTAATATTTTAAAAATAAATATCAATTTTAAATTATTTTTTCAAATTGATTTTTAAATAAACTATTTAAAAACAAATAAATATATTATTATATGGATACTGAAAATCTTGATAGTATTATTGTGGAGGCAATTAAAAATAATAAAAATGAGAAGAAGAAACCATATAATGAACCAAAACAATCCAGTATTAAAATTTATAGAGAACAATTAAAAAAATTATATCTATCTGTTAATGGAGATATTCCTATTACTATGGAAGGATTAGCAAAAATTATTGTTAATTTTGATATGGTAAAAAATTATTTAGATAAGGAAGAGAATGATTTTAGTAATGCAACTAAAAAAAATTATGTTAATACTGTATTAAATATTATTATGTATATTACTGATATTGATAAATATTATAAGGTAAAACCAATTAAAATAAATAAAATTAGAGAAGCATTAACTACTTATTGGGAACAACTAATAGAGAAGGTAAATAAAAAATATTTAGAAAATGTTAAGGTAGAAGAAAAACATATTGATAATAAACAATTTCAAGAAGTTTTAAAATCATTTAGAAAAACAATAGATAAAAATTTAGATAATAAATATTTACTACAAGATTTCGTTTTACTACTATTATATGAAGGTAAATATATTCCTCCATTAAGAAACAATTATGCTACTCTTATTATTACTGAACCTAAAGACGACCTATTATCAAGTGAAAATTATTTAATTACTAATAATGATAAGAATGAAATATTAATTAATCAAGATAAGGTTGATAAAAAAATGGGTAGTAAAACATATAAAATTAATAAGAGTAGTATATTAAATAAATATCTAAATAAATTAATTAAAATTAGATTAGAAGAAGATAAGGATTATTTATTAGAAAATGCAGACGATAATAGATTATCTACTAATGGTCTAACTAAATTATTGCAAAAAATATTTCTAACTCATTTCAATAAAAAAATTAGTAGTAGTGATTTAAGACATATTTATATTTCTAATTTATCTCCTGACCTTACTAATAAAAAATTAGATAAGATTGCTAAGGATATGAGACATTCCATAGAAACGCAACAAATGATATATAAGAAGGTTTAAATAAATATAAAAAATTATTTTAAATTTTAAATATTTTTTTTAAATTGATTTTTATTTATTTTGAATTAAGAACAAATAAAATGGTAAAAACAAAAAAAATTAATATTAATGATTATGAATGGCGTGATTATCATAATTGTTATATAAGTAAAAAACATAGTGGGGCGTTCTTTGAATATTACCCAGACCAAAATTATTCTATAAATGGAGAACTTATTGCTTTTAGAAGAAGGTGTGGTAGTAAATATGACTATTGGGGTGGTATAGACCAAGAAGGAGAAGAATGGGAATATGTATGGTAATAAATAAAATGAATAATTAAATATTAATTGCAAAACGCCAAATCGCAAAAATCGTTAAAATCTCACCGTTCAAAACTATTTCCCACAGGAAAAACATTTTTTTTTTTTTTATTTTTTTAGTCTAACATTTATTTATTATTTATAAGAGGTAGATAATATCTTATATTCCGCCAAATATATTTTTTATATTTTTTTATATTTTTTTGAGATTTTTAATATAAATTTTGCGATTTTTATTTTTTATGAAACTGAATTTGCGATTTATACGATTATAAAATTTAAATTATTTTTTTATTAGTTGAGATAATTTAGAAATAAAATAAAATATTTTAAATATTTTTTTAAAATTGTTTTTTAAATATTTTGAATTATAACAAAAAACAAATGTCTCGTGATACACAAATGGAAGAAAATACATATGCTAATAATATTGAGTGTGATTTAGACTATTTAGTAAGATTAGATTTATTAGATAATATACCATTCAAATATATTAAGGATTATTTACCATTTGAAGAAATACCAGTTGTAGATTTTGAATATAGTTATTTAGATAATGGTTGTGCTTGGGAATTTGATATTACTTATAGATTTACATTATATTATAATGAAGGTAAGGAAAATAAAATATTTACAGGTAAAATAGAAGGAATTAATACAAGTTCTCCAAATGCAATAATATTTATGGAATTAGGAGAATATACAAATTTTAATGCAGAAGAAGAAGACGAAGAAGAAGAATAAATATTTAGTAGATTATAAAATTTAAATTATTTTTTTATTAGTTGAGATAATTTAGTTTCATAAAAAATAAATTTTTTAAATTGAATTTTATTTATTTTGAATTATAACAAAAAACAAATGGATATTATTGTAAATGATACTCATAAAAATTTAACCAAGAAGATTGAAGATATTTTAATTAAGAGTTTAATTGGTAGTTTTGAATTTGTGTGTTCTGCTAAATGCTTATGGGATAATGAATATGATACTATGATTGATAAGGACGAATTTAATGAGTATATAATTGAAAATAGTATTGAGGATTTATTTAATGGAGAACAATTAAACGATACGACTATTTTTGAATGTTATGAAATAGGTTATGAAATGGATTATAATACATTTATACATATGTGTAAATATGTTAAGGAAGAATATGATATGTTTGATAGTGAAATGTTTAGTCAATTATTTGATATGGATACTGATACAGAACAACGAATAATAAATGCTTATGCATATTTCTATATAAGAAATAAAATAAGAGACGAACCTGTATTAGATAGTCCTATTATTCATATCCATAGAAATATTGCAAAATATAATTTTAATAATAGAAAACATAGTGGATTAATTAGATTATATAATAAATTAGATATATTAAATAAAAAAAAAATTGTTATTAGTAAAATATTAAATGATAAATTTGATACAGATATTTTACAAACTATTTTACAATCTTGTTAGCAAACTAATTTATTTTCACTTATAAATATACCTTATTTTTAATATTAAATCTGGACTTGAAACCATTATATATTTGACTTTTTTGAGTATCCATAAATATAAAATTATAAGGAACACTAAATACTCTATATAACATTTCATTAAATAGTAATTTCTCACAACTAAAAAATTCTTCATATAAGGTTTGTAATTCACTTTTTGTATTACGACAATCAAACAAGCATAAATGGGTTAATTGCGACCTAATGTATGGTGCGAGTTGTGTAAGTTTTTGTGCCGTAATCATTACTGATATTGCACCTGGTTCTTCTACCTCGCCAGTTTCTTCATTTATTAATGGTCTTCCAATATGTCTTCCATTATTAAAAATTTGTTTTAAAAATATCATATCCTTACCTTCACGTTTTATTTCACTACCTAAATCGTCTAATATAATTAATGACCTTCCTTCCATTTCGTCTTCTGTTTGTATTCTATTTATTATCTCTGGGAGGTCTTTTAAACTTGTATAAAATCTATCATTAGGTAATTTAGGTTTATTTGATTGTGATTTCATACTTGGTGAAACTATAAATACATTACTAAATTGTCTATTATATATTTTTTTTTTACCTGTTGCTTGTGTTAGTGATTGAACTAAATTAGATTTACCACTACCAGATTTTCCTACTATACCCATTCTAAATATACCACTTGGTAATGGTTTAGGAATATCCTTCATATCCATATCACAAGAATATTTATATCCTGCAACCTCTACTGGGTCTTTTAAATTTATCTCTTCAAGTTTATCTTCATACTCTAACTCCATTCTATATATATATTATATATTTTAATATATTTATAATCCTAATTTACTTTCATTTTCTTTTTTGAATTCTTCCATTCTTGTTTGCAATGCCTTCATTTCCTTATCTCTTAATTCATTCATATATGCTTGTGTTTTTAGATTATTAAATGTTCCCTTGGTTCTTGACCTCATTTGAACTGGTCTTCCTGCTCCCTTACCTTTTCTTACCTCTACTAATTTTTTTCTTCTATAATCTGTTTTTTGTTCCTTAGTTAGTTTTTCTCCCTTTAACATTTTTTTTTCTTCTCTTATAACCATTTGTATATTTAGTAATAATAAAAAAATTTCAATTTAAAAATAAATTTATAATCCCAGACCTTTTAAAATTTGTTGTGCTGTATATTTTTTTGTTAGTTCAATAGGTTCTTCCTTCTTAGTTTCTTCTATTGGTGTAATATCAATAGGTTCAGGTGTAGGTTGCTCTTGTGGAATGTCTATTGGTTTAGATTTTTTCCTTCCTCTACTTCTCCTTATAATAATTTCATTCTCACTATCACTACTACTATCTTCTTCAATTATTATTTTTTGTTTTTTCTTCTTCTTAACTGGTTTCTTCTTAACTATTACTTCTTCCTCTTCTTCTTCTTCTTCTGCTACCTCTTGTTTAGGAGGTTTAGATTTAATTTCCTTCTTCTCTTCTTGTTTTACTTCTACCTCTTGTATTTTATTATTTGTATCTTCTTTTGCCTTACGTTTTGCTTCATACCTCTCCTTATTAGCAAGTTGAAGTTTTGCAAAATTCTCTTTTTGCTTATCAGTCATAACTCGCTTTGGTTTTTTTGGTTTCTGTATATTTTCTACTTCTTCATTAGAAGGTTGTTGTTTTAGGGTTTCTTCGGTTTCCGTCGGTATTTCGTCGGTTTTTGCAACTTTTTTTTTAGGAGGCATTATATATTTATAGAATATTTTATTTTTAAATTATAATCATAAAAAAATAATAATACATTATAATATATGGTTAGAAGTTTGAATGGATTATCTACTGGTTCAGTTAGAAGTTTAAATGGATTAAACGTAGATACTATTACAGCAGATTTACCTGTATTAATAACTAATAGAAATATTACATTAAAAGGGTTGAATGGACTTGGAACAGCAGGTCAAATTATCAAGGTAAATAGTGGAGCAAATGGATTAGAATATGCTAATGAAACAGATACAGTAAATACATTTAGTAGTCCATTAGTTCTAACTGGAAGTAATGTTAAATTAGGAACATTAAACTCATTTGGAACAACAGGACAAGTATTAACTTCTACTGGAACAGATATTTCTTATTCTAATGAATGTAAATTAAGTGAAATTCTAACTACAAATGCTAATGTTTTAGAAGGAAATAGATTTTATGATTATACAACGGCAACTGATTTAATACAAATTGGAAATGCAACTGATACTATTGATTTTTTTAATGGTAATGCTTTTTCTATTAGTATGCCTGTTGTTAGTAGTAATTCAACCTTAATAACTAATACTTCATTTACTGCTGTTACAGTTTTTCAAGATACAGATTTCGTTTTAATGCTTGACGGTGACGGAACAACATTAGAGAAGATATTGAAACCTGCTTTTAAAACTCAAATGGGTATTGTTAATCCAGCAGACGTTAATGATTTTGGAACTAATAGTCAAACAGGAACACGAAGCGTTGGATTATCAAGTCAAGAATTAAGATTATTAGGACAATCAACAATAATAACTGGTAAATTAGACCAACAAGGAACAATAAGTTCTGCTTCTTTTATGGTAATGGATAGTGTGTTATTTAATACACAAGCACCATTAGGAAGTGCTAATGGATTTAGAAGTTTAAAATTAGACAGCACAGGATTTTCTACATATGGATATGTTAATGCTACTAATTTTGGAAGTGATATAGCAACATTTGTTAATAATGATACAGTAAGGTTTTCTTCTATTGGTTCTATGACGAGTGATTGTATATTTGGTTTATATAGTGGTAATAGAACTTTTTTAATGTCGCAACCCTATAATAGAAGTTTTTGTGTTATTGGATTACAAGCACAACGAAAAAATTTATATTCAGCAGAAGTAGCATTATCAATTGTAAATGATACTGCGGATATGACTTCTAATGACGCAAGATTAAGGATAGAAAGTAGAAGTGATAGTTTTGACCCAGTATTAGAATTAGTTAGTAATTCAGGGACTAATAGTGCTACTCGTTATTTTTCTTTCATATTTAGTAAGAAACCTGGAATTATGGTTCTTACCTCAACACCTGGAATAGAAATTATTAGTAAATTATACACAAATAAAACTAATCAATTTACTTCTATTGGAACAAATTTTACAACAGGTAATCAAATAGCAGTAGAATATCATTATTTAGACAATCCACTATCAACCGCTTCTCACATATGGCGTAATCAAATAGGAACTGGTGGGGATTTACATTATGATTATAGAGCAAATGGAACAAGTGGGAGTTGGATACCTAATGGGTATGTTAGCAATGGAAGAGGTTTTTACTCGATTATGAATTTTACAGGGCAACATAGGTGTGTTCCCTTAGAAGAAGAGTTATATGATAATATTGATAATTATATAGGAATGGTAGTAGAAGCAACAGGTCAATATGATAGTATTGATTATACAAGAACAGAAGAAGAGGAAATAGTAGCAAATAAGGTAGAAGCATATACGGACGTTGAAACAAGAGAATATCACGAAGAAAAAATTAATTATGTAAAATTAAAACGAAAATCACAAAAAACATTTTCAAATACAAATCCTACTATTGACGAAGCACAACCTATCATAAGATTAAGTAGTAAATTAAAATCAAAAACGGTTTATGGTGTAATATCCAATAGAGAAATAAATGATAATGGTAAAAGGACATTTTCAGTAGGCACTTTTTCAAGTATAGTAGGTGATTTAGAAGATAGCAGATTGGTTATTAATAGTTTAGGAGAAGGCGGAATATTAATAAATAATGAATTTGGTAATATAGAAAATGGTGATTTATTAATGAGTTCTTCTACAAATGGAATTGCTTGTAAGCAAGACGACGATATAGTAAGAAACTATACAATAGGAAAAGCAACACAAGATTATAATTTTACTGGTAATGAAAACAAATTGATAGGGTGTGTATATTATTGCGGTTAATTAAAAATTAAAATATTGCATTAATTATAATGAATTATTATCAAGCATATTATTTTACAGAAGAACAAATAGAAGAAGCAAATAATAATTTAATAATTATTAGTGATAAGATTAAACAATTAGATAATAAGTTGAATGATAAAAATAAATCATTATCCACAATAGAAACGGATAGAATATTAAAGTCTATAAAACGTTTGTCTATGAGTAAAATGTGTATCAAACATTATTTCAATTTAAAATAAAAAAAAATGTTTTTTCGTTTGGGAAAATAGTTTGAACGTTGAGATTTACACGATTTTTACGATTTGGCGTTTTATGAAACCACCTATAACCACAACCATACCATTTAAAAACTAAAATTTATATATGTATATGGAATTAGAAAACTTCCAAGATATTATAGATTTTCCTAATTATATGATAAATGAGAATGGTGATATATACTCAAAATACAAAAAAAAAATTTTAAAACCAAGATTAACTAAACCTGGTTATATTGCACTTATATTAAGGAAAAATAAAAAATCCATACATAAAACAATTCATAGATTATTAGGATTACAGTATTTACCTAATCCTGATAATAAACCTTGTATAGACCATAAAAATAGAAATAGAGTAGATAACTCCTTAAATAATTTAAGGTGGGTCTCTTATTCTCAAAATGCAAAAAATAAAGCGTCTAAACAGAATTCTACAAGTAGATTTATTGGAGTAAGAAAAACCCTTAATAAAAAAAAACCTTACAGAGTTGAGACAACTTATCAAGGTAAAAAATATCATATTGGTTATTACGAAATAGAAGAAGAAGCATACGAAGCATATAAAAAATTTAATTTAGATAATTTTAATATTGAAATATTAGAAATCGCATAAATAGCAAAAATCTCACCCTTCAAACTATTTTCCCACAGCAAAATATTTTTTTTTATTTTTTTTTTATTTTTTCTTCAAATGTGATTTATCTATTTTATTTGCCTTACTACCTGAACTAACACTTGCATATACTCTCGCATACGCCCATTGTTGTTTATTCATATTTGGTCTTACAGATTGTGGGTTAGTTTCAAATGCTCCTTCTCCTTTTTCAAATATTGTTTTTATTCCACTATATTTATATCCTGTAATATCTGCTATTTCTTTTAAACTATGAGGTTCATTTAATTTAAATCCATACTTCTTATTAAATTTTTGCTTGAAGGTAAGACCCATAATATATATATAATATTTTATTTTCCAACTTTTTTAGAAGCGTGTTTATGCGACATAGAGAAGCACCCCTTACCTGCCCTAATAAACTTTTTCATTTCGTCTATATGTTTTTTACTATAACTCTTACTATGAGTTTTAAATAACTCAATCTCTTCCTTCTTCAATGCTCTTGGTTTCATTAATGGTTTAGTTTTTTTTTTATACATATACTATATTACAAGATATAATTTTTGATAAAACTTTTTTTAAAAAAGTTTAACAATCCCATAGAAATTTTCTTGAATAATAATTAGCACTCTCCTTATTATTTTTAGTTAATTTCCCTTTTGCTTTTATACCAGCACTTCTTTTACAATAATTTATTTGTCGTTGTTTATTTTTATGTTGTCTAAAATCTTGCATATTACTATCTCCAAAATGTATTATATTTCCCTTAGGAGTTAATACCTTCATTTTTTTACCTTTTCTATCACTCTTAACTGGAACACCTACCTTCATATATTATATACAATATTTAAAATAAGTTTTTGAAAAAATTACCAGTTGATTTAGCAACATTAGCAACTGCATTACCTGCATTAACAAAACCCTTCTTAATATCGTCCTTATGTTTTACTATCTCACTAATACCAAAACCCAATGTTCCCCCTAATAAACCCACACCTGCCCCTATCGCAATCCCCATAGGACCACCTGCTGAACCGATTTCAGCACCTGTTAAGGCAGCACCTCCAATTAATGTTCCTGCTGCTGCTGCTCCTCCAACTGCTCCTCCTATTGTATCAGCACCTAATGCTTGTTCGTCTTCATTACCACCAATTTTTTTAATACCACTTGATACTAATTTTCCAGTTTCACTACCTGCTACGTATCCTGCTGCTCCTGCTGCTATTTCAGGTGCTAATCCAACAGAAGTTCCACCAAGAGCAGTTGTTCCAGCAGAAATAAGACCACCTGTTATAGAACCACTTAATGCTTCTCTACCAACACCAGTTATAGATTGTTTCCTCTTAGTTCCGTCTGGATTTTCAGCACTATCCAAGTAGTCCAAGACAGCGTCAGTTCCAAAACCCACCAAAATCCCTGCTCCCATTGAAACAGGGTTTATTGCTTCTCCAAAATGTTCTCTAAAACCACTTGCTTCAACAGGCGCCATTGCCTCTCCTAACTCGTGTGTATTATTAATTATTTCTTCATTATGATTATCCATTATATTTAGTCTTTCTTGTGGTGAAGCATTACCAAATTCTTTTAATTGTTCCTTTGTTAATTTAAGTTCTTCTCTTTTTTTATTATTAAGTGCTTCAAAATCGTCAAGAGTTTCAAAATCATTATCAGTAGAAGTAGCAGGTTTTTTTTTATCACCTTCTATTTTAGCAAATTGGTCTTCTTGTTTTTCTCTAATTCTTAATTCTTCTGGTGTAAGTTTAATATCTAATTGAGACCTATTAATAAATTTATTTAATTCAGGTTCTATATCTTCTATTTCTCTTGGGGGACTTGCACCTTTTTTTCTTGGAGGACTTATACCTAACTTATCTACGTTTTCTTGAAACTCTTTTTCACTAATCATACTTGGTTTTATATCTTCGTCTGTTATACCTGTTTCTCCTTGTATATCTTTTATTTGTTTATTTAGTTGTTCTATTAAATCAGTAGTATCGTCTGTATCGTCTAACATTTGGTCTATTTTTTCTTTTGGTTTAGTTTGAGTTTGATTTAATACTTCTTGTTGTAATGATTGTAATGTATTTCCTGTTTTTGTTTGTTCTACTGCTACTTGTTGTTTCTTACCACTAATGACTGCTTCTTCTTCTGGACTAAATTTCCCACCCATTAATTCCCAAAAATCAACAGTTGCGTCCATACTACCTCTTTGGTGTCTATCACCTCTTATCATATTTTTTCCATTTTCTAAACCAATATCATTATCTCCTCTAAGTCCAGCATTTTGTAAATCTTTTACAAAATCACTATATGTTTTACCACTCTCAATTGCTAAACCTATATCGTGTAATGTTTCATATTTTGCTCTATGTCCCATTAATTTCATTTGATTAAACATTAAACCCTCTATTGCTGTTGGGTCATTAGAGACATTACCACTATTCCTTGGTGTAGTCAAATTATCTAATCTATGTGCGTCATACATATTCTTAATAGGATTAAGACTAACATTTTTTTTTAATGGTCTTACTGATTTTACATTCCAGTTCTCGTGATTTGCATTACTACTTACTGCTAATGCTAATGAAGGACTATCACCAGTAGTTCTAATAATAGTATGTTCTTGTGTAGTTGAAGTAATACCCCTTGCTGTTTTAGTTCCAATAAATGGATTAAATGTAGTAGAAGGAACGTCGTATTTTTGTCCCATATATAATGCCTTACCCCCTCCTTTACTAAAACCTCCAAAATGTTCTACACTACCATATTTATTTACTGCATTTTGATATTGTTGTTTTGCTTGTATAAATTGTGCGTCTTCACTTTCAAATCCAGTTGCTATTTTAAAATTAGTTTTCATATCACTTAAACTTGGTTTATCTAATATTTGAGAACCTCTATAATGTATTTCAGTTGTTCCTCCTGGTGTTCTAACAACAATACCTTCTGGGGTTGATAAGTTTTTATCAATCTTATATGCATTTGTATCATTCATACTTTGTAGATATTGTTGTGCTGTATCAAAATTATCGTCATTCATATAACCTAATTTACTTGCTTGTGCTAATTTTGCTCTTACTATTTCCTTCCCTGTTAATGTTTCTGTATTAGGTTGTAATGCTCTTGCTAACTGAAAACCCTTTAACATATGGTCTCTATGTTCCTTATCTTCTTCTGTATCACCAGTCTCACCTTGTAATTTACTAAGTGCGTCTTCTAAATCTTTGAATTTACCACCAGTTTTTTTTTCTATTTGTTGTTTAATTAATTCTTTTGTTTTATCATTTAAATTCTGTTTATTCTCTTCTAAATATTTTTTTATTTCTTCTTGTGTTGGTGGTATATCAGTTCCTGGTTTTGTAGGTGTAGTATCAGTTTTAGATTTAGGAAATACTGCCTCTTGGTGCATTTTATATCGTTTAACATAAGTATCATAAGGTAGTTTTCCTTGATAGTCATTTCTACTCAACATTTATAATATATAATATAAAAAAAAATTAAAATATTATAATTATATATATGGATTTGATTGATTATTTGAATAGTTATGTAAAAGGTAAAAAAAAATTAGGAAAACAAGAAAAAAAAAAATTTGGTAGAAATAGAATACCAAGGAGAGCAAGGGGATACGGTCAAAGAGCAAGTAGATATAACAGTTCAAACAATTCAAGTGATAGAGACAATATGGATAAACAATTATTAGCATTACTAACTACATTAACAAAACAAAATCAAACAACAGTAGATTTATCTAATCCTAATGCATTAAATCCATTTATTGAAAAAGATAGACAAACTTATAGTATGAAGTTTGATAGTAATAAAAAACCTGATAAGGAAGATTTATATACTATGGACGAAAAAAAAGGTGTTAAAAAAGCAATCACCTTACCAGAACAAAACCCTGTTAAAATAAGAGAAACACAAAATTTAATATTTAATGTATCACAAGATTTAGATAGTAGAGTTGAAGAAGTATTAACAGAACAAAGAGAATTAGCAAATGAATTAGAGGGCATAAGTGTATTAAGTCCAGAAGCAGCAAAACATTTTAGAAATAAAAATTTACAATTAAAAGAACAAGTATTAAGTGAAACTACAAGATTACAAGAAATGTTAAATGACGCAGAAGATTTAAATGATTATAGAGATTTAATAAAAAAACAAAATAAAATGATACAAGATACAACAGAAGGTTTTGCTGCCGTAGATAATAATTTAAGTTTAAGACAAGTAGAAGAAACGGAAAAATTAGACCAATCAAAAAAAGCATTAGTAGCAAGTTTTGAAGGTTTAGTAGAAAAAATAGGAGGAAGACAAGAAGATTTAGATATGAAAGAAGACGAAGCAGAATTTTTTTCAAGTTTATATGAAACAGCAACGGAAGAAGTAGAAAATTTAAAATTAACATTAGAGAGAAATGAATTAAGAGAACAAGTATTAAAACAAGAATTAACAGAAATGGAAAGTGTTATTGATAAGCAAAATGCAGAATTATTTGAAATGGAAAGACAAGGAGATAGACCAAGATATTAAAATAAAATATTATATATATATATATATATGGACGAGGAAGAAGTCAATAGAATTGAGAAGAAACATAAAAAAAAGAAAGTTAATGAAGATAAATTAGAAGCACGATATGAATACTATGCTGTATTTCCAAATGATTTTTTATTTGAGTATTATAATCTAAAAAAAAAATAATATATATACATATATGGATTGTGTTGGTATAATAAGAGATAATGAAGATATACTTGAAGAAATAAAAAATAATGTAGCAATGCCTAATTATTTAAAAATTAAAACTTATAAGGATTATTTAGTAAATGAAAAAAAATATTATTATCCAGATATGTTATTAGACTGGGTAGCAAGAGAACATTTAGAATTACAACGAACAGAAGAAGAATTGCAAAAAATGAGAAATGATTATTTAAATAAAATGGAAGAAATAAGACAACAAGATAGAATTGGTGAAGAACAATGTAAAAAAATAGAAGAAGAAAATAAAATAATAATATAAAAAAAAAATAAAAAAAAAATATTTTTCGTGTGGGAAATAGTTTTGAAAATGTGAGATTTGGGCGATTTTTGCGATTTTTAAAAATAGTCTAAATTATACTTAATATATATAAGAGGGTAGTTAATCCCTCTAAAACGCTCAATCGCATTAATCGCAAATTACAAATCGCAAAATCGCATAAAATCGCAAAATCGCATAAATCGTTGAAATCTCACAGGTCAAACTATTTTCTCACAGGAAAAACATTTTTTTTTATTTTTTATTTTAATTTATCTAATATATAATTCATTTTTTCTTCTTCTGTGTATATTATTTCTCCCTTCTTAACATAAGGAATATTAATTATTTCTCTATTTTTTTTTGGAGTTCTAATAGGTTTATTTTGATTTTTTAATTGTTTTAACTCATTCCTTAATCTATCTATTTTATTCTTCTTCATAATCTTTTTTAGAAAAAAAGATTTATCAAAAAACAATTAAAATATTATATATAATATATGGAGAGATTAAGTAATCCTTACAAAACAGATACAAAAACAACTCCTATTGAAATGTTATTAGCAAGATTAAAACAGCAACAGATACAAGGAGAACAAGAAACAGTTAAGGAACAAGTAGATAAACAATATCAAATGTTGAGAACAGGTAGTAGGGAAACTATGTTAAGAAGATTACATAATGATAAAACAACAGGAGAGTTAAGTAATATAAATAGTAAAATACAACCAATAACAGAGGTAAATAATCAAGGTTTAATGAAAATAAAAACACAAAATGATTATCAAGAAGAAGCAGAAAAAAAATATAATAAAGATTTAGCACAAAGAACTATTGATTGTGATAGAGGTGCATTAACCGCTTGTAGTTATGTAAGTAAAAAACAAGCAACAATAGATAGTATAGCAAATGATTTAGCAATTCAACATAATAAAAAAGCAACAGAATTTAATAATAAATTAAAATTACAAGCAAAAAAAAATCCATTAACAACCAGTAGTGATTTAATTATTGACCCAGAAACTGGAAGAATAATAAATAATCCAGTAGTAATAAATTTAAAAAATCAAGAAAAATTAAAGGAATTAATAGAACAACAAAAAGGAAGTGACGCTAATAAATTAGGAGAACAAATGAAGGAACGAGAACAAAATATAATTAATATAGGAAATCCTAATGTAGTAAGTGATAAACCAGTAAATACAGGTCTAATAAAATACGGACAATTTATGCTACCTCAATCAAAAATAAATGAATTAGAAAAAATAAAAATATCTAATCCAACATTATACTATCAACAATTAAAAGATTTAGCAACACCAGTTAAACCAGTTAAACCAGAACCTAAAACAACATTAAAACAGAGACAAGCACAAGATATAAGAAGAATGTTTGAAAGCATACCAGCAAGTGATATTGATAAAATATTTACTTCTTAATAAAAAATCTATGTAATATTATATATAGGGTATGCCTCACAGTAAAACAAGAGGTGATATTTTTATTGCTATACGCAGTAGAGACTTAAATTTAACTTCACAAGCAGATTATAATAATAGTGGAACATTAAATTTATTTGAAAATATAATTGCTGCTGACGACGAGGTCTTAGGAGTTTCACTGGTATCTGCAACAATACCAAATTCCTTCTATAATTTATCTAATAATAATACAAATAATAAATTAAAATTTAAGGAAACTGGTGATACTGAATTCATAACATTAACAATACCAAGTGGTTCTTATGATATATTAGAATTAAGTTCTGTAATAAAAACATTATTAGAGGCAAATTCAACTAATACATTAACATATACATTTGCTTATGACGAAATAAATAATACACTTAATATTAAGAATAGTAATCCAACAGTAAAAAATACAACATTTGATTTTACAATAGAAGATAGTTGTAGAAGATTTTTAGGTTTTAAATCACAAGAAATAAGTATAACAACTACTAATGGAATAACAAGTGATAGGGCAGTAGATATAACAGATACAAGAAATAGTATATATATAAGATTACCAAATTTATCAAATAATAAGGTTATGGAAAGTTCAACAGGTAAGTTCTCTAATATAATAGCACAAGTCCCAGTAGCATTAAGTAGAAATACATTTTTTAATTTTGAACCACCAATAGAATTTGTATGTGAATTAACACAAAAACAAATAAATAGTATTGCAATTAATATAACTTATCAAGAAGAAACAGAAGCAGTAAATTTTGAAAATGCTGATTGGGAAATAAATTTAAAGGTAATGTTTTTTAAATCACACCACATACACGACCAACAAAGGGAATTTCACCATTCATTAGAGAAGCAATTAAGAAGACAAGTAGAGCAACGACAAGCAAGAATATTACAAGACCACCAAGACCAAATAGAATTAAACAATTTTATTAATCAAAAATTAAATGAAATAAAAACATAAAAAAATATAATATATAATATATAATGAAAGCAATTCAAAATTACTATTATCTATATATTAATAGTGACGATAATGCAGACGCAAATGTTAATTGTAAAAATATAAATTTTAATTTATCAAGTATTCTTCAATCAGCACCTAATAAACAATTTATAGAAGACCAAGCATATTGTTATGTAAAATTATCTTATTTTGCAATGGATTTACCACCAGACGCAACTGCTATTGGAACAACTACTACAATACAGGTAAGATTAGGAGGAACTATATTTCCTAATACATTTGAAACTTCACCTCCAACTGCGGACAATAATAATTTAGTAAGTTCTAATATATTAGGTGTAATTCCAACTGGTAGAGAAGACGCAACAGACTTCAATAGTTTATATTTATATAGTAATCAATATTACGATAATACTTATGTTGTAATGGGAAACCCATTTAAAGGTCAATTAAATATTCAATTAACAGACCAAGACGGAACAATATTAGCAGATACATTAACAAATAATAAAAGTTATAATATGAAATTAGAAATATATTTTCCAGAAGACGAGCAATTTATTTTTAATAATAATAAAAATTTAATTAATTAATTAAACAATTAATTAAATAATAATTAAAATTTAAATTGAATTTTTTTTTATTTTAATAGTATATACAATATGAGTGATAATACTTCAACACCGATAGAAATGAGATTAAGTGAAGTCCCAGGTATGCCTTCCCCTGAAATGGAACTTACCTATGTAACTGCTATTCCAATGAATGGTTCTACCTTCAGTCAAAACCAGGAATGTCGCGTGGGTTTAAACGTTCCCACAGATTGTTTTGTTGATTTAAAACGTGCTTATATGAAATTCAAAATTAACAATACTGGTGCTGCTCCAATTTTCCTTGACCCCCTTATTGGAGGTGCTGCTGTAATTGATAATTGGAGAGTAATTGGTGGAACTGGTGCATTATTAGAAGAAGTAATCCACTACAATACATTTTATGCTGCTATGAATGCTAATAAAAATACTGACGTTGTTTCTACAATTCACCATTTATACGAAGGTGCTTCTAAACGCCCAGGTAAGGCAGAAAAGGTAGAAACTGGAACTGCTGATTTAACTGGTGTTGGTTTAACTTCAATTACTAATGCTGAAAGTCGTGTTATTACTCACCGCCCACAATCTGCCTTCTTCAATGCTGATAGATATATGCCGTTAGGATACACTCAAGGACTTACATATATCTCTATGACCTTAGCACAAAATGTAACTGCATTCCTAACTAACTCTGGAACTGACGCTGCAACCTACACTATTAGTGAAGTAGAATTGCATTTACCTATTCTTAAACCTGGTCCAGAATTTGGTTCTATGTTCCGTTCTGCTATGTCCTCTGGTGTTCCAATTCAAATTCATTCAGTAGGAGTTCAAAACACACAACAGGCAATTCCTGCTTCTACAACTGGTGAAAATACATTAACATTCTCTACTCGTAAAAGGTCTGTAAAATCATTAGTAAATGCTCTACGATTAAATACTGCTATTACCAGTTCCCTTGCAAATTCTGTATCTGGATTTGTTAATTGTGATATAAGCGAAATGAACTTCAGTGTTGGCGGAATGCGAATACCAGCGCAAAGAATTAAGGTTAATACAGACGCTAATGGAAAGGACGCTGGTGAATTACTTGCTAATCAGCAATTAGCATTAGGTCATTATTCAAGTGATTTAAGAGGTATTTGTTCTATTGACGCAAGACATAATGCCGACCCTGTTGAAACCTATTTAATTACTGACGAAAAAACCAGTAAGGAAGGAGGTAAGGCATTATTCAGTCTTGACCTTGAAAGTTATAATGCTGCATTTGCTGGTAAAAATCTTGCAGGACAGGGATTACCTCTTGTATTCCACGCACAGACTGGAAGTAAGGGAATACAAAATCAGGCAACAGG
>Ga0209535_1000792_pt1 | contig 21964 bp, 27 predicted proteins | sample LinPmetageLP28_FD_184041 | JGI IMG/M metagenome (GOLD analysis project Ga0209535, IMG submission 184041) | Marine viral communities from the Pacific Ocean - LP-28 (SPAdes) (version 2) | ecosystem: Environmental > Aquatic > Marine > Oceanic | place: Pacific Ocean | collected 2009-08-22
GAACGCTGATAAGTTTAAGATCGCTTACATGAAAGAAACCACAGATCAAAAAGGTTTCTTTCTTGTTAAGGATGAAGGCATTTACCTCATGAATTCTTATGTCAATAAGGATGGTGAAAGAAAGAATATAAACAGTGTTGTCTATGCTAGTGGATACAATCCCAAGCATGACAAACATAATGATCTATGGGACAGGACATACGAAGTGAGCAGAGATGACTTCGCAGAAAACCTTCCCTTTGAAGAGGAGGCCTTGATGCGTATCGCAAGTGGTGGAGATATCACCATCAATCTAAGTGAAACTCAAATAGAGGTGATCGCATGATGCATCCAACAATATTTGAGGCCATCATGATAGCGGAGGGGGTTACCCCTCCAGCTTCAAAGGAAGAATACTTAGAGGCCTGGCAACTGCTTGTAGATGATGGCATAGTCTGGCAGCTTCAGGGTTGGTTCGGCCGCACAGCGCACGCACTAATTGAAGAGGGCGCAATTGATCGCCCGGATCCAGTCCATGAACAAGGCCGCACGCACTAGTTCCTCCAGGGGGTGCAAGTCCCCCACCTATTTACATTCCGGGACGCAGATGTTAATGTTCGCACATGTCTATTTCATAGATTAGTTTTTCTCCAAAAAACAAAACAAGGGAGGCTGCAAGGCTTCCCTTTTTTATGTGTAAATTTATGTGTACTAAGTGATTGGATCCTGTGTCTAATTCATGTATAATATTTTATATAGGGCAAGATCCTGAATGGCGGATCTTAATTCACACGGCCGAATCGGTGAAGTCCTTTTTTTTAACTATCAAAACTGTAGGAGGATATATGATAGATCTAAACTTCAAGCTTCAAAGAAGCTTTCCACCCAAGCGCAAGGTTTCTACTTTGCAGCATGGCAACATTGAGTGCTATGACATTGGGGATCACTACATCTTTAACACCTATCTGGTGGACAAGATGGACATGCCCGACACCAGGGCGCCCAAGCTTGGCCGAGCAGTCTCGGATCTGCATCACGCCATTGCAATGTGCGATGATGTTCATTCGGATAAGCTCGCAAAGCTTACCGTTGGTGAGCTGCTTAACCTCTTCGGCGAAGCCGAGGAATTAAGGACTGGCTTTTAGCCGGTCCCACCCACCGAAGCCCGGCTTGGTCCGGGTTTTTTTTGGCCTGAGATCCGGGAGCCTTTACGCGCTGGCACGCAAGCGCACGCAAAAGAACGCAAAAAACAAATGAGTACGCAAAAGGACGCAAAAATATAGGGGTTGCCTTTGTAAGAGGGGGTTAATGCAAATAAACATATGTTCTCTTAAGTTTTTTTTATCGCGTGTTATCTATTGATTATGCTTTTAATTGTTGTTTCTATATATAAAGCGTGTATAATTCATATATAAGATCAATTAAGGAGGACTTATAGAATGCTAAAAATACAAGCAAAAGAAATCATTGGCGGTGATCTATCCGCTACAACTAAAATGCCTTGTAAGAGTTTTAATCTCCCGGCGTGGGAATGTAAGACTGGCAGCAAGCTTGCAAAGATTCCTGGCACTGTATGCCATGGTTGTTATGCCATGAAAGGAAATTATACAAGATTCCCTTCAGTCAAAAAGGCTCAATACAAAAGACTTGATCAATTATTTAATCCGGCGTGGGTTGATGCCATGGTTTCCATGATTGAGAGAGAGAACAATAAATATTTTAGATGGCATGATGCCGGGGATATTCAAAGCACCCAGCACTTAAAAAATATATGTGATGTAGCAAACAAAACGCCAGCTATTACGCATTGGATCCCAACAAGGGAACACAAGATTATAAATGACTTTATCAAAGCTGGTGGAATCATTCCAGATAATCTAATCATACGCATAAGCGCAACTAACATTGATGGCAAGCCACCCAAAAACGCAAGCCATACTTCAACAGTTCATTCTAAAAGTGATGCTATCGGTTTTGAGTGTGTAGCACCTAAACAAGATGGCTCATGCTTAGATTGTAGGGCGTGCTGGAATCCCAGCATAAAAAACATTTCATATAAACAACACTAAGGAGGTTAATAAATATGAATAAACCAATTAATAAAAAACTAATGCTTGATATGGATCAATTAGAAAACTTTTTTGATGATTACGATCATGCCGGGTCTATTGGCTGGCTACAAGAAATACTAAATGGAAATATTGATTTAGAAATAATGCGCAAAGCTATCTGGTCGCATTCAGTTGGCAACACAGAAGAAACAGAAAAACACGCTGTTGATATGTTCATTGTTAAATGGTGGGAGAAATGAAACTAACTAACTATGAAGTAAAAGTAGAAGTAATTGAAACGCATTATTTAATTATAAATGCTAGCAATGAGGAAGATGCTGTAGATCAAGCTGAAAGCTATGGAGTTAATTCTTTGGACGCATTTTATACAGATATAAAAGCAAACGTAGTTAAGGAAAAATAATTATGAATATACAAGAAGAAATGGATCGCATTTTTAAAGTGCAACAAGATAACCTAGAGAATGAACGCAAGTTTAAAGAGCTGGGCCGAGATTTTATAAATTTCCAGGATGATTTTTATAACTTATTAGAAAAGTATGGAGTTGATTCAATTGATATTGAACATCCAGAATTTAATAAAATATGCAATCTCAGAAATAAAATTTTTGATTTTATAGAAAATGAGGTCGCAAAATGAGTGAAGACATTACAAAAATTCGTCATGTAGAAATGACTTACGACCACACAATAAGCTTTGATATACAAGAGATCGCAAATGCTAATAACTTTGCGCCCGGTGATATTGAAGCGATAGAGTGCGGCAAGTGGGCAAAGCTTAATATTTTTTTAAAAGATGGCAGAGTCATAGAAGAGGACGGATGCTTCTATGGTGAAACTGATATGAAATGGGCAAGCACAGAAAATTTTTACGACAAAGATTATAACGAGGTCGCAGAAGATTACTCGCGAAGATTATATGAGTAGTCATAGAAACCAAATCATTCTGGAATCCTTGTATCAAAAATACATAGACCTAGGCCATGAGGACGCAGAAGCTTTAGAGCTGGCTGCAAAAGAGTTTGAAGAAAATAGTTATTAAGTGTATATTAATTGTTGAGAGACAGGAGAGATCATGACACAACACACAGATAAAGTAGATCAAGTGCGCAGAAGGAATCGACTAGATGCCTGGCGCAAGGGCGTTAAGTTTAGTATGGGAGAATCCATAGACAATGGCCAGGATGTTAAGCATACAACCATATACAACGATGACAGCCAGTTGATTGAATACCTCAAGACGGATCGCAAAACTGAAACCATACCGAGCCCACACTCAGATGATGAATTAGTTGATGTGATGTTCCGGGGAGAAACTGCAACAGCTGAAGCTATCCTTAGGAAAATAGCAGAGGAAAATCCATCATGAGTATTGAGGCGCAGATGCCTGCTTGTCAATGGTGTTTGATCATCAAGTATGGAGATCCATTCACCAATGAGGAACAACGCACAGGATTCGGACCGTTCACTACAAGCAAAGAGGCACAAGAATTTAGAGAGCAATACTATTGCAATGAAATAGTTATCGCAGAGATAGTGCCATTGAATATAGTACTGCCTGAAAGCGCAACAGAATTAGATGTTGACTTCATTCCAGAAAACAAAGGGAATGTTGTAAATATAAACACCAACAAAATTAACCCCAACAAACACTAGGAGATACCATGGGATTTAAAATAGAAAAAGACGTACCAATACGCAAATTCAACTCACCTTTTTGTGAGGCATTAAACCAATTAGAAATTGGAGATAGCATCGGAGAGCTAACAAAGAAAGAAGTCTACCGATACAGGCCAAACTTCTACACGCCAGTGTTCGCAGATAGAAAGTTTACCTTCAAGAAAGATGAAGGAAACTTCTACAGAATTTGGAGGATAGCATGATAGATTTTACTGAGCTCGGCATGGCTGCTTTAAGCGAAAGTCCATATGTGCCAGTCCTCTGGGCAGCTGTGGTTGCATCGTGTCTAACGCTGCTTGGCTTTATTATTATGATATTCATGGACAAATGAGTGGTTTCATTGTTAGAAGATGCACTATCTGTCAGCAAATAAAACAATTAAATTCAACCTGCTTTCCTAAAAGAAAGCTAAAGAACGCACCAAATTTTAGAAGAGAGTGTAAAGAATGCTACAACGAGAACAAAAGAAACAATCCCATGTTCTGGGCGCATAAGATTCTATCAGGTGCCAGGCGCAGATCATTGGACAGAGGTTGGCCTCCTTGCACACTCAAAGCACAAGACATATGGGATGTATGGCCTGATGATTTTAAATGCCCGGTGCTTGGAATTAACTTAGTGCATGGTGGTGAAAGCTCTCACAATTCACCATCACTTGAACGCATTGACAACAACAAAGGCTACATCAAAGGAAACATTTTAATTATCTCATCTAGAGCCAACACCATGAAGAGTGATGGCACATGGCAAGAGATCATGGCAGTAGCAAACTTTTACAAACAGTTAGAGGAAAATAACAGTGACTAAAGGAGACGATAAAGAGGTAGACATACAAAAAGTTATTGAACAAAACAAAGATCTTTTGCATCAAATAAAGTTTTGGCAAGAATTATATTTAAAATCTATATCTCAAGAAAAATTAAACCCCAAAGGGGAGGAAAATAACAATGGCTAAAACCTGGGTTAAAGAACAAATCAACAGCATCAAAAAGAAAACATCTATCGGTGATTCAAGACTAAGCAATGGTGCTGGCACTAACAAACGCAAGACGCGTAAAAAATATAGAGGTCAAGGCAAATGAATATTTATTGCAGTCATTGTAGGGATGAGACTTTTTTACGAAGGCCTAAAGAAAAAACAATTTTTAACATTCAATGTTATTTATGCAAAAGTTATTTTTGTTATGCATGGGCAGGAGACAAAAAAAACAGCAAGCCCAAAGAAATTAAAATGAGTGAAAGCAAATGATTAATTATCCATGTGGCTGGTTCGATGTCGAGCAATTGCCCGGTGGCTCTGGCACTAAGTCAGAAGAGCTAGAAGACTAACATGAGCTTTGAAAAAGGATTAGCAGAGTTAGAACGCATCGTTGCCAAGCTTGAGTCAGATGAGATAGATCTTGAGACAGCAGTCGCAGATTTCGAACAAGGCATGAAGATCCAACAATACTGCCAAAATAAATTAGACGAAGCTACTCTTCAAGTGAATCGTCTTCTTGCAGATGGGAAGCTGAAGCCTCTAAAAGATCTTCCTCATCGTCAAGCAGCGCCTCTTCAACAATCTCCTGGCCAAGATGATTCTCTAGACTTTTCTGATCTGGAATAACATCCTCCTCATCCACCTCTTCTACCACCTCAGCCTGGCCTAAGACAATCTGATGCTCTTGTACCAGCTCCTTCAACCTCAGCTCCAATTGATCCCGGCTCATGCTATCGATCTTATGTATCTTCAACTCCTTCTTATCCACCATGAGCCCAGCAAGTTTCGCTCTGGCAATCTCTGCTGTCACAGCCGGTCCATATGAGCCATCCGCCAATGCCACATCACGAATGTCTGCAAGCTTCCTTGCGATGCCCTCAAAAGTAATCTCATTCTTCCTGCGCTGAATCGCTTTCAGAGATTTTATCTTCTCTTGTACATGAGCATACTCTGGATGATTCAACAACCGAGTTGCTGATACACCGGGATTCTCATACCCTGCCAAGTGAGCACACTTCGTCTGCTTATAATCTTGATACACCATCAAGTCCACGAAGGCCTCTTGCTTCTTAGTTAATTTTTTTTTATCGCTCATATAAATATTCTACCTTACAACTCTGTTTAAAATTTGTTTATTAATTGTATCTCTAGAGAACCTATCTCTCCTACAGATAAGGTGTGTGTATACACCTTTCTATAGTTCTCTATAGAGATGCACAGCCGCACAGCCGCACATACCAGTATCCATGCACCTTTCAGAGTCGTATGTGCGCATGTGCAGGCATGTGCAATTGCACAACCGCACATACCCCTAAATCGCATAAGACTGCACCCTCCCAAGGGGCATGTGCAATTTGCCCTTTTCCCATTGCACAGCCGTTTACACACACCATTATCACAAGCAGATATACATCTGAGTATACACGCCACCCATGATTTACTTAGCAACATTTGTTCTCTCCTCCTCTTCCAAGATAGCCAGGCCAATGTTGTATACGATCTGAGGCACGATTGAATTGCCCAATGCTTTGAGTCGATTCACCCTCTCAGGGATCCCTGTCGCTACTCTAGGGATGCTCGGCTCTACTGCGAATCCGAGATGTCGGTCCAGCCTTGGGGATACCCCATCAGCCACTCCACCCACTCCGGGTTCAGTGTGCCCTTGCCCGGTTGATCCTTGACTGCCATCGTTAGGCCTACCTGTTTGCCCATCGCTATCCTGCGTTGTATTGCTGGGTCGCTTAGGTTCCCTCTGTCCCTGTTGTCCGAGGCGTTCGGTGTCGGCCACATCTTGTTTTGTTCCTTCAAAGCCACGTTCTCCTCTAGGTTGCTGTGATACCCTGTGCTCTCGATCCTGTTGAGTGCGCTCTCCATTGTCATGCTCATAATTTCTGAGCTCCTTGGGGTTGGGTACATCTTGCTCTTCACTGCGCCTGCTAGCTTGCTCTTCTTTGCTAGTGCCTCGTAGTCCGTGTTCTCCCCTGTGTCCTTCCAGTCTCTGGCTGCTGGCGTTGGGAACATCTTGTCGACCACTGCTTCCATCAGCTGTCCCTGTTTCCTGTCCCTGCCCTGTAGCTTCTGTGTTGCTTCCACTGTCTGAGATGCTGTCGCTGGAGACGAGTTTGGCGTTGGCCACATCCTGTGCGATTCCTCGCTCGATGCGTCCGTGATCGCTGCGTTCAGACTCCAGCCGTGTGTCCCCTTGATCATGCTCGGAGCTGGGCTTTCGTGATACGCCATCCTTGAGGACGCTCTTGGAGTCGGCCACAAGCTTTCCGAGGATCCAGATTCGATCTCTTTTGTGGGGTGCTTCGACACTGCAAGCTGGAATAATAAACGATTGCGTGGCGTAACCTTGGGTTTCCAAGTCAAGACACACATCATCGAGTGCCACATTGACGAAGCCACCAACGTTTTCGACAATGACCCAAGTGGGTTTCTTTGATTTAACAATTTCATACATGTACGGCCAGAGGTGTCTGTCATCTTCCTTGCCTTTTTGCTTGCCTGCAAGACTGAACGGTTGGCAGGGGATGCCTCCGCAGATGAGGTCAAATTCTTGAATAATTCTTTCTGGGTCATTTCCTATCTCCTTTAGATCTTTATATATTGGTACGTTTGGCCAATGTTTGTTTAATACTTTACAACAGAAGTCATCGAACTCACAAAAAGCAACTGTGTCAAAGCCACCTGTTGATTCTAATCCCAAGCTGAATCCTCCTATCCCTGAACAGATATCTAATATCTTTATCATCTACTCTCCCTCCTTTTAAAATACATTCTTGTGCAATACCTTCTAATGATTGCTACCACTGTTAACAACCCGGCTTGTGCCAATGAGATGATCAATGCGTTTTGCGTAAACATCAAGCAGATTGTCAGCACCAACCACACCAAGGGTAGATTGATTGCTGTGCCCATGAACGTATCAGCCATTGATTCTTTTAGTGCTGGCTTGTCTAGTTTAATCATGACAAAAACAAGTCATCTGCTCATCGAACATATCTTGCTCCTTATAGTTTGGTTGCTTACTTATATCTAGAAGCTTGATGTAGTTGTCGCTGTCTTTCCTGAAGGTAGCTCCAGAATCTTTACCAAACTTCTGCTCTTGTCTAATCCACCAGTCAGCCATCTCAGGTCTTTCTTGCAGCAGTTTAATCTTGGTGTCCTTGCCTTTAAGAAAGCATAGGTCACAGTTGCCTGCCAAAGTTTTACCCGAGAAGTTTGTTAGGTTCAGATCAAAGTTTTGTTTCTCCCAGAAATCCGTCACATGTTTCACATCGTGCTTGGCATGATACATAGGCAAGACATTTGACCATGGGTTGTTCTGATTCATAGCGCTTGAGACTCTTCGAGGTTCATCGTATCTAAGGCCTATGACGTTATACCAAGTCTTGTGTCCTCTAAGCTTGCGCATAAACCTTGACATGACCTTGACCTTGAGTTCGCTTGTGCAGAACCTGGCCACAGGATTGGGTAAGTATTTTCTTCTGTCAATTAAAGCTTCAAAAGGCTCACCATTTCTGCTCGCTGTTTCGTATGTAACTTCTTTGGTTCGATAGACAGGACGCTCTTCACCGAAGTAAAGCTCAAGCCAATGTATCTTGACGCCCCACTTCTCACCTATCTCATGCACAAAGTCCAATGTTTCTGGAGCTTCCTTGCCTGTGTTGGCAAAGGTCACATAGATATCATCAGGCAGTGTGCCACCATAGGCTTGAATAATATTCCATAGCATGAACCCGGAGGTTCTGCCACCACTAAAACTAATGAGTGCTGGGCCTTCTATCTTGTACGGATTAGATTCCATAAACTCTCTCCACTTCTCCCACTATATCTTCGTGTGTGTTGTGCAAATACATCCATTGCTCATGAAAGTTTTTATTTGTTTCTTTTGTTCTTGTGAGTTGTCTTTGCAACCTTAGAATCGTGCGAGCTAAGTCAAGCTTCTTATCAGCAACCACTGCCAACTGATGTTTGACCATCATATGCAAGACCTCTTCAATTGGATCTGTTATTGAATCTAAGTTATCCATCGTCTTCCCAAGGCTTCTTCATCTCATTGTCTGCCAAGTAATACCATGCGTTCTTTCCAGGAACAGTATGAGACTTGACTCTCTCTGCTAAATATTTTTGCACATGAGACACTGCGTACCTTGCGGCTCTCTCGCCTGAGGCCATCTCGCTGTCCTTCAATGCTTGTCTTGCTAGAAGTTCTAGCTCTTGTCTTGTATAAAACTTGCGCCTATCCATACCAGCTGCTACCACTCGCGCTATCTCTACCTCATCCGGTGAGTCAGATGCATCAACCATCCTAAAGAAGCCACGATCATAATCAAAGTATGAAAGATGTTGTGTTGGCTCCATTGCGTTCCTTGCCTCATAGAAGATATCGATGTTAGGTTTCTTGCCTCCCAGCTTGACACCTGAGTCCATCCATCCAGCAAAGGCACTACCACCACGAGCTGACATGAACGACAGATCGTCTGCTCTTTCTTTGCCAGTGTGATGAGCAATGATGACAGCTACACCAAAGAGTTCTATGAGTCTGTCTACTCTTGATAGCATCTCGTGTATCTCTGAGTTAGAGTTCTCTTCACCACTAAAGAAATTAATAATAGGATCAATCATGACTAAGTCAGGTTTGTGATAGTCAATACTCGTGGCTATCTCATCGATGTCCTTGTCTCTCATGATGTTCTTTCTTAATCTTCCAGAAGCTATGAGGTTTGATCTGCCTAGCTCAAGCAACTCCCGGTCATGCATAAAAGGTTGGTAATACATGTCAATCCTTTTCTTTAAGAACTCACTGATGATCTCAGCCTGTAACCACATAACCTTTATAGGCCTGCTAAATTGTTTGCCCATGAACTCTGTGCCTGTCGTAGCTGCTGCAGCAAATGCACCCAACCAATGAGACTTACCAATCTTGGGTTTACCCAACAGCAACACCCTTGATTGTTCAAAGATAAATGCATCGCCCCAAAACTGTTCGATGCGCTCTGAGTCCATGCCATCCCAAAAGGGATCTGAAAATACTTTGAGACCCAAAGGATCGCGTTCAGGTTTCTCTTCTTTCTTTTGTTGTTCGATAGGATCTTCTTGATCCATGATCTCTTTGAGCTCATCCGATAGTTCTATCTGCCATTGACTGGTCTTCCATTGCAAGATGCCGGGATCGTCTTCAGGGTTTCTTTTCAAGTGCCCGGTGCAAATACTATTAACAGTCTGCAATACTTCTTGCACGCTCATGGGTGGGTTGTTGCTTTGATTCCAATCCAATGCTTTGATCAGCACCTCTCTCATGCCCCAACCTTCGAGTATCCACTTGCCCACCAGCCTTGCCAGTGTGTCATTCCTCATTCCATTGCCAACACCCTCTGTCGATAGCGGCGTTTTTAATTCTGAGCCTGTCTTACCTGTGCTGTTGAAGTCATAGATGACATTCATGTCTTGTGAGTTCAGCATCGGTAGATCATCCATGTCGCTTGGCTCGATACCGTCAGCGCTTTCAAACATGTAATGATCTGATGGGGACACCATGACATAGCCACCTTCCCCTCTGATATCAAGCCGGCCTGTTGTGTTTCTAATCTTTAGCTCAGGATTGATTGCATAGAAATAATGATAGCCACCCCTAGGTGTTTTCTGCTTCAGTGTTGTTCTTGTGATCTGTCCTGACTCACAGAAGTCTGCCGCTTCTTGTGTGTCTGCATCGAGCACCACAAAGTTAATGCCTGTGACAGCTGCCCAATTACAGTTCGGAAACTGTAGATACCATTGCTTGATTTCTTTTAAGTGAGGTTGCTTATGAATGTAGTCTGCCCACTTAACTCTTGGTGTCTTTGCCCAGCGCTTAACCAAGACACTGTCCTCTTCATTAGAGTGTCTCTTCTTAAAGTAATCTGGAATGTCATCTGTCTTAGATCCACATGGGATCAGATGAAAGTTGTTCTCGTAAAAAGAAAGCAGCATCTCCTTGCGTGGATTGCCAACAATCTCTTCCCCTTTTTTATTTAAATTTAAATCCAAAACTATTTCCCTTCTTCTATAGCACCATAAATATTTTCCCAATCAAGCGCATGCCCGGTCATCTTAATTAATTTCTTAGCTTGGTTAACCGATGGTTGTCTTGTGCTGTATCTCCAGGATCTAACTGTTGACACAGAAACTTTAAGTTCCTTGGCAAGACTTTCCTCTCCTCTCTTTTCTATGTAATCTTTTAATTCCATCTCTCTCCTTGTGTTAGGTGATGTGCTTCTTTAAAAAAAAGGAGGACGTATTGTCAGGGGAAACAACACGAACCGAAGCACATCGAAGTCAATGATAAGTGAGGTGATACAAAAAGTAAAGAAATTTGTTGACAAAGAATTTAATATCATTAATATGGTATTTGTATTTGTTATGGAGACAAACTTATGGAAGATAAAACTAATTATGATAGCTTTGGCTTGGTCGAATTATTAAGACTAAAGAAAGTCAATCTATCTGAACAATCAAAACTGCGCGAAGAATCAAAAACTTTAGATGAGGCCATTGCCAATACTCCTGAAGTTAGAGAGGTAGCCAAAACATTATCTAACTCTGGTGGATCTAAAAGAGTTCCACTCAATGGGTTGATACCTAAAGATCTAAGGATCCAATATAAGATCACCAAGTCTTGGGATCAAGATTACCTTAATGATCTATCAAAAGAACTACAAAATTTCCCATTCAAAAAAGAATTCACTGAGGACTCTAGTGCGACCAAGAGGATTCAAGCTGAAGATCCAAAGGCCTGGGAATACATAGAGAAAGGATTAACAACTAAGATTAATGAAAGGCCATACATAGCTTTGATTGATCCATTAAAAGGAGTAAGCGATGAGTAGATTAGGAGATTTTTTAATAGACGTTCAGTCTGATTCAGAATTTGTTATTAGTACTTGCAGTAGCTTTGAGCAGTTCTGCAGCAAAATGAAAGACATCAACAGCATGTATTTGCCAAGTTCATTGTCAGATATATGGGAAGAACATGTTGGCTCTATGGAAGGCCACAACGTTAATGAGCATGATAGGAGAGCAAGGTGAGTCTATTGGATACTGTAGAAACAGGCATTAAAGTGCCAGCAATTAAAATCAATGTAGCAGGAACCGATGGGATAGGTAAGACTACCTTCGCATCTAATGCACCCCGGCCTGTGTACATCAAGACAGAAGAGGGTACTAACTTTTTAGATGTGTCGTCTTTCCCATTATGCAAGTCATACGATGACATTGTTAAACAATTACAAACTCTTTATGAAGAGAAACATGATTACAAAACTGTGGTGTTTGATACCACTGACTGGGCTGAGAAGCTTGTGCAACAAAAAGTTTGCGACATGCATTCAGTGAAGTCTATTGAGGCATTAGGTTTTGGTAAAGGTTACACAGAGTCCGCTGAGTTATACAGACGGATTCTTAAAATGTTTGATTTGTTACTAGAGAAAAAGATCAATGTGATCTTGCTCTCCCATGTAGCGATCAGAACTTTCAATGATCCAGAGCGTGAGCCCTATGATCGTTGGGAAATGAGTCTGCACAAGAAGGTATCATCGATGATCCGGGAATGGGTAGACTTTAACTTGTTTGCAAACTACGAGGTATCAACTCGTACTAGTGGACAGGGGTTTAAGGAAGCAACCAGAGCTGTGTCATATGGCAAGCGAAAGTTGTTTCATAAATATAACGCAGCTTTTGATGCGAAAAGTCGAGTTGACCTGGGGAATGCCCCATTAGATCTTGACTGGAATGCATTCATAACTGCTTTCAAAGAGTCTTTAAAATCTAAAATGAAGGAGAAAGAAAATGTCGGATGATTTATTTAATCTAAACTTAACTGATGTCGAGGAAGACAGCGGTTCAATTGGGCCTATGCCAGCTGGTGACTATGAAATGATAGCAGCGTCATGGGAAAGTAAAAATAGTAAAGCCACAAACCATAAGATGCTGAGTGTAACTTATGAAGTTGTGGGACCGAAGTATTCAGGTAGAAAGGTTTGGGAAAACTTTATGCTTGAAGGCAACGGACTAAATGTCTCTAAAGGAAAGCTTCGTAACTGGAGAAAAGCCATGGGCTTAGATCCTGATATGGAAGCTTTTGGTTTGGAGGATCTTGAAAGCATGATGAATGTCCCTTTTAATGCCAACCTCCGAGTGGAAGAAGGCAGAGATAAGGGTGACGGTACGAAGTGGGAAGACAAGAATGTGATCGCTAAGTTTTTAGCTGGCGGTTCGTCTGCAGTGTCTTCTCCTTCCCCGGCTTCAGCACCTAGTGCTGCTTCGAAAGAAGAAGATCCTTTTGACTGGGATAAGTAATTGATTTCCATCACAGAACTGCAACAGGTCGACCTATTAAAAGGAGAGAGTGGTTCTGTTGATGGGATGACCGAGCGAGTAACTAAAGCTATGAATGACCTGGACTTTGCTTTGGTTACTCCTCGCCTTTTTATTATAACTAAACTGGGAATAATATTCCCATCTTTTTTGGAGAAAAGATATGACGATAAATACCAGAGAGGCCAAAGCTCTCGTTAATGTAATGGAGTCTTTATTAGATTCACTCGATAAAAACTTTGATAGTTTGCCAAACGATACAGATCAAAAAGTAAAAGATGCTAAACTAACTTTATTAAACGTGGATACAAGAAATGAAAGACATAGACAATTCATTAGAATTTTTGGATAAACCAACCCGTGACAAAGTCATGGAAGACATGCAAATATGCATAGACGATTGGTCTAGACAAGACTTAGATACCAGAGCAGCTGTAGTTACTCTTGTAAGATTTTCTGTTGAGCTAGCATTTAAATTTTCACACACACCAAGTGATGCTATGCAATTACTATCCACTATAGTAATGGACAACCTAGATAATTACGAGAAAGAAGAGTTGATACAGCTTTTGACACAACCCAGTGATCAAAAGGCAACCATTCATTGAAACTAAGATACTACCAACGCGATGCAATAGACGCTCTTCACCATTGGTTTGATACCAAGCCAGTGAATGAGCCAGCATTGATCTGCCTGCCAACAGCGGCTGGTAAGACCATTATATTTTCACACTTTATTAAAGAAGTTTTTGATAAGAATCCTCATGCGAGAGTTCTTATCATGGCTCATAGGAAAGAGTTGGTCTCTCAAGCTGAGAGCAAACTTAAATCTGTTTGGGCCGAGGCACCAGTCGGTGTACTTGCAGCCGGGATGAAGCGATTCGAACACGATGCACAGATCCTAGTCGCTAGTCGCGATACCATAGCATCGCCCAAAAGATTAGAGAAGGTTGGCAAGTTTGATTACATGATCATAGACGAGGCACACAACGTGGCGCCTAGCTCTATGACTCGATACAAGAAGATCATTGACACCTTATCAGAGCGTCAGCCCATGAAGGTTATGGGTTGTACTGCCACGCCTTATCGCATGGGCCAGGGTTACATCTATGGCAATCGCAAGGATCATTTCTTTAAAGGATTAGCCTACAGCGTATCTATCCCGGAGTTAATTCAAGAAGGTTACTTGTCTAGGCTGTCTGCTTTTGCAGTTAATGAGAACGCCATCATTGATGCTGGCAAGGTTAGCTTAAAGTTTAAAGGCGGAGACTTCCGGGAAAAAGAATTAGAAGACATAGCCATGGTAGATGAAACCATCATCGAAGTAATTAGTGATTGGATTGACAATGCATACACCAAAGGCAGAACTGCCACAGTGTTTTTCTGTGTGTCTGTACTTCACGCCAACAAGATGACCCAGTATCTGCAGCAACATGGAATTAATGCTGCATTAGTTACGGGTGAAACGCCCAGCTCAGAAAGAGATGAGATACTTTCAGACTTTGAATCCGGTAAAGTCCACGCCCTATGTAATGTTGGCGTCCTAACTGAAGGCTGGGACGCTCCGAGAACAGATTGTATAGCATTGCTAAGGCCAACACAAAGCGTTGGACTCTATGTGCAAATGTGTGGTCGAGGCATGAGATTGCATGAAGATAAAAACAATTGCTTGTTGCTTGACTACGGTGAGAACGTAGCTCGACATGGCTGTTTAGATGAGGTAGAACCTGGCGAAAGTCTTCCCGGAAGATACAAGCCTAAGATTTGTGCAAGCTGTAATGCAATCAACTCACCTTCTGCTAAAGAATGCATTGAGTGTGGACAAGTATTTGAATCGACTCAATCCAAAACTTTATGGACCAAGAAAGAAAGGGATGTAGCAAGGCGCACGAAGGCCGAGAAGCAAGCTGTCTTATCAGATGAAAGGAAAGCATCTCCTCCTAAAGCCAAGCCCATCACGGACATCTTTGCGTCTGTGGTTAAATCTAAAAATGGAAGTGAATACTGTCAAGTAACCTTTACAGTTAAAGATGAGTTCTTTCCTAAGAAAATGCCATTGATGTTTGGGCATCCAACTGCACACAGCATGGCTGTGCGTAAATGGAAAAAGATTACTACCAAGTGGGGATCACCAAGTCAACCATGGATGGCTGCTGAATTAATTAACAGCGGTGCGTTTGATACAATCTCTGAGATCATCGTGCAAAAGCAGGGAAAATACGAGAACGTGGTTGGCATTAAGACAAAACAAAATGAGGACATAACACTATGAAAGATATTAACCATTTGCTAGACGATGTTGAGATGCAACAAAAGAAGCGTCAAAGATTTTATTTAGGCATGAGTCAGATAGGTAATTCAAATCAACGATTGTTGTGGATGCGTTGGCGCTGGCTTATGCCAGATGACATGGAGGCCAGGGTTCTAAGGTTATTAGACTTAGGCAACGTGGTTGAGGATGATCTAATCAAGAAGCTTAGAAAAATTCCCGGTGCTCAGATATTTGATCTTGCTTCTAATGGAAAGCAATTTGAGACAGAGGCACTAGGAGGCCACGTCAAAGGACACATCGATGGCGTAGGGCAAAACTTTCCGGGCATTGATACCAAAGATCCATTTTTGTTAGAGTTCAAGACAGCCAACGACAATCGCTTTAAAAACCTATTAAAGCTTGGCAGTTATTGTGAGTGGTCAGAAGAATATGCTGCTCAGTTACATTTATACATGGGCTTGTTTAAGTTTACTCAGTGCATTGCAATTGTTTATAACAAAAATAACTCAGACTTATATACTGAAATCATTCAGTATGATAGTAGTGCTTTTGATTCTTTGATAGAGAAAGCAAAAAATATTTTGTTAGCAGAGACACCGCCAGATAACTACATACCAGAGACAGACTACAGAATCAAAAGCTACATGACCCCTGGCCAACAAGCTTGTTATCTAGGCAGAGGTTTGATGCCAGAAATTCATTGTAGATCTTGTCGATTCGCTAAGGTTGATATTGAGAAGGGAGATGCACATTGGCATTGCAGCCAGCACGATAGAAAGATTAGCGAAGACAGACAAGCTAAAGGTTGTTCAAGACATAACTTCATACCTGAGTTGATACCAGCCCATGCTATAGAGAAAGATGATGACATGGTCTTGTATGAGAAAGACAAGATTAGATTTGTTAACGTGGCTGAGAACTTTAATACGCCGGGCGAAAACTTTTTTTCCAGCAAAGAATTAATTGAAGTTGTGAACAGTGGGTTTCCAGAAGATATCTTAGAGACTTGCGAGAAAGTTAAGAAGTTATTTAATGGTGCATCTATTAAAGAGATTAGACCTTGGGTTGAAACCAGGCCATCAACTTAATGGAAATAAAATTACCTTTGGATATTTACTATTCAAAGAAAAAAAAATTTATTTTAAATCTTAACAACTACAGAAACGCACACTATAGAGTTTTATCTATGGCGAAAAGGATGTACTCAGAAGATCTTGTAGAAAGGATACAAGACTTACCTAAGTTTAATCAGCCAGTTAGATTGACATACACTTACTATGCTAGGAGCAACAGGAGACTTGACATTAGTAATCCATGTTCGGTCATAGATAAGTTTGCTTGTGATGCTTTGGTGAAAGCCGGGATCATACAAGACGATGACTTCAAGCAAGTAAAGGAAGTGGTCTATAAGTTTGGTGGAGTGGACAAAGACGATCCAAGGTGTGAGCTAGTGGTTGATATATTCTAGGGTGTGCCTAGTATTTTTTTCATCTCTTCTTCTCTTAATACATCTGCTGCTCTTCTTATTGGAGGAGCCACTGGTTGTTGGCCCGGATCTTGAAATTGTCCTTGAAGACCTTGCCCAGTTATACCTGATTGAGCAGAATATATTCCAGCAAGATCAACTGGTTGTGAAGATTTTCTTTCGCTTCCTTGTAAAGCAAAATTAAGAACATCTTGATTGATTTCGCTAGGAGAGAACATTCCAGCCATAACCATGTCTCTGTTAGCCACTTTTGCAATCTTTAATTGATTGTCAATCTCATACTCTCTAAGGCCCAAAGTTCTTGCGTCTTCAATGGCTGTGTAAAGAGTTCTTAAAGAATTATACCTAGCCTCGTTTGAGTTTATGTAGCCTTGAATAAATTCTTCTGACTCTCTTCTGTTGTTAGATCTTAATAATCTATTAAATTCATTGGTTGTTTCTCTAATAGCTCTTTTAGCTTCAGCTGCTTTGTAGTAAAGAGATCTATCAATCTGAGGTTTAACTACTTTAATACCAGAGAAAGCTGACACCATAGTTTCTGCAACATCAATGGGCTTTCCTCTTGGACTAATCAAATCTTTCTCTCCTGTAACCAAAGACGCAGCCGCTGTAACAAAATCTTTTGGAACTATTTGAGTTCCGTCAGCATCCATTTGAAATGTTATAGGTGTGATAGTTGGAGCAACAGCATTGAAAAAATGCATTAATCCTTTTGCAGTTTTATCCCCCAATGGATCTGATTCATTGTAAATAGTTTTTCCTGTTTCTGTTTTTCCAACTAAGGTTGCTTCATATAAAGCTTTTGCTCCCATGCTTGGAGACAAGAATGGGTTAACAAATTCCCCAATAGAATCAACAGTAGACTCATTGAGGATTTGCATCAAACTTGCTTCGTTTCTATTCCCATTAGCTACAGCATTGGTAATAGCTTTGACAGGCTTTTGTAAATAGTCATATGGATTGGTATAACTAAAGTTGTATAAGCCTGTAATATTTCCTTGCGCATCTGTGCCAGTAGGAATCATAGTCGATGTTTTTTCCCAAGGTGCAGCAAAAGATCTTTTGTATGCATCGAGTTGTTCTTTATCAGCGCCTGTCATGGCCAAAGCTGTAGCTGTTAGCCCGGCGGGAATGCCAACTGTTGTGGTTAATGCTCCAGCAATTCTTCTAGATCCTATTTTTTGTAACTCAGGATTACTACTTGCAAGCTCTTTGATTGCTCGCTCCAAAGTATTGACTGTGTTTCTTATAACTTCAGCTGGGAAGGCTGTAAAGTTACCAATCACTGGAATATATTTTAATTGCCTGACCATTTCAGGAACTCTAGAGTAAGTCGGTGTTACATTCAAAGCTATATCAGCGGTTTCTCCTTTAACAAACTTATCAAGAACATCATCTCCTGCTGCTTTTAACTTTCCTAAATTGATTACTGATCCAGTTTCATTAATCTCTATAAGTTTTTGAATGTCAGGATCAGCCATGTTTCTTCCAGCGCTTACCGGGAACATTGCATCATCTGAAGATTTAGCTATAGCATTAACAAGTTTAGACTGCTCGCCACTCCAATTGATTAGCCTGGCCGCGTTATCTGAACCAGTATAAAATCTTTCTGGAATTTCTTTTCCTTTCTTCATCACATCAAAAACTGAAGATGATTTTAATTTTTTAAGAATATCCATGTCATCTGTAGCGAAAGTTGCTACATCACTTAGTTCTTGCAGTTGAGTTCCTTTGCCAACCATTAATCCATATTCTCTTGCGTCTGTAATTTGTTTATTAAATTCTGTTTTTTTTCTTGGATCTAAAACGCCAGCAAAAGACATTTTAAAATTCTTTGCAAACTCTCCACTCGGCCCTAGGTTGCCATTCATTAGTGCCATGAATGGGACGCTGGTGTTGTTTCTTATTTGAGCAGTTGGACCTAGAATAGTTTTACCGTATTGAGCAAGTGCTTTTAATCCAAGCAAACCTTGATAAAGTTTTCTTAATGGCACTGGCATTTGACCAACAAAATCTGTTGTGGATCCAAGCACAGCTTTGCTAAAAACTTCTGGAGCATAGGTATCCATTAAAGCTCCAGCATCTTTTCCAAATTTTAAATACTTAACTCCATCAACATATGTCTCTTCTGGTAGTTGTACTTTATTATTTTTTCCAAGAGGTAATTCTGGTAATCCATCTTTACCTATAAAAATTTCATCAGCTGTTTTTAAAAACTGAGTGCTTCCTAGCTTGGCAGCATTATCATTTAAAGATCTTATTTCATCAAAAACTTTGGCTCTACCTGATAGACCACCAAGCTTAGACATTGTTGCAGCAGCAGCTACTGATTCATCTTGCAATGCTTTTTTCCAGTCATCTGCTTTTGTGTATTGAAAAGGAGTAACCTCACCCATGGCCTCTCTAACAGCTGGCAGATTTTTTAAATCTTTTCCTTGAAGCTGACCAAACTTAATTCCTTCTACCATTAATTCTGGAGTTTGATATGGAGTCTGAGATGATTTTGGATTTGTTAATAACTCAAAAGCATCTACTGCTTGTTGTTGAGTTTTAATTCCATCTACCTTATTTAAAATTTCTGTTACTGCCTTATCTTTTAAATCTTTTGGCACCACATAATTTGAATCAATAATAGATCTGTAAATGGTTGTTCCATATAAACCAACATTATCTCCGATAGAGTCCCTTAGTTCTTTTGGTATTAATAGTCTTGTTATTGTTGAGTTTGGATCACTGAAATCATAAATCAATTGTTGCTCTTGCTTAAATAAACCAGAATTACTTTCCATGATTTTAGATATTTGATTTCCATCTGCAATTCCAAGAGCTTCATAATCAATTTTATTTCCAGATCCTTCGAAGCTTTTAATTGTTTTCATTGCTTCTCTTTGATACTCAATCATCTTAGCTTTTTTTTCTGTTCCCACTAATGCAGGAAAATCTCTTTCAACTGCAAGCAACGGAGCTCTGTAAGCTGACATAGCTTTTGTTAAGTCAAAAGCATCTTGAGCATTCATCTTTCCGCCAATAGATACAGCATCTTCAATAGTTCTTCTAGCTTTATTCATACCATCTATAATTGATGTTTCAAGGCTAGATGCATATAACATTTTTGCTTGCATAGCATCAGCAATAGCTTTGTTATTTTTAGATGTTTGCTCGTACTTACCACCATATGTAAATTGTTTTGATAGCCAGTCTTTTAAACCCTTGTCTGCTTTTGTTGCTGCTGCAACTCCTTGAGATCCATCTCCAATTGTTGCCTTAGCTAAAGCTCCCATATATGGAGCTGCTAAATCTAACCCAGCGCCTACGCCTTTTACAGCCCCGGACACAGCAACTGGCGCAGCGTACATTACTGCTGCTGTCTCTCCAAAGACTTGAAGTCTTTCTAGCAATCTAGCTGTTGCAGCATCTCTGCCTTCTAAATTCTTTAATCTTTCCTCATCGCTTTCTTTGTCAAAGAACATGTCTGCAAATGTTTCAACATCGTCAGTTGTCACAGCTGCATCGATAGCTGCAAAACTTCCTAGCTGTTGTAGTTTTGTTAGTTTTGATAAAGCGCTTGCAACGCCAAGGCCAGGTATTCCAAATTGAGCAACCATTTGCGCAGTCTTTCCTGCTGCTCCTTCTACGTCTGGTTTAATTGCATCAAAGAATTCATTAACATCATCAGTAACATCTGTGTCAAACAGAAGATCGATTCCAGTGGTTGGTATGGTCGCAAGACCTTGAGGTATAGATACAACACCAGCAGCGATTCCTCGACCTATGTCTCCAATAACAGAATCAGAAGATGCTTTATAATTTTTTCTTTTAGCAATTGCTTTTTCAATTGTTTTTGGATCAGTATCTGCAACATTGTATCGTTGACCGTTTACTGTAACGATTGGCATGTTAACCCTCTTCTGGCGTCAATGTTTTTGCAAACTCAATAACTCCTGCTCGACCATCTTTTTCGTATATAGCAACCAGTTCAGCAGTTGTTACTGGGGTATTGTCAAGTTTAACCAATCTTTCTTTTGACTTAATAACTCTGTTAACAGATGGTTGAGCGCCAACTGTTTCTTGGGCTATAGCCATAAGAGAAGCTGCGACAGCATTGTAATCTTTTGGATCTATTGCGCCAGCACTAAATTTTCTATAAGCTTCTAACAATTCTGGTTTTTCACTTATTAATTGCATTAATTTAATCTGATCAGGAACTTCTCCCTCTTGTCTTGCTTGTTCTTTTAGAACACCGCCAGCGAAATCAGCAACACCACTTCTTTCAACAATACCTTCTGATGGTGTCATCATAGCTACAAAGCCAGCCATCATTTGTTTTGCAAACTCAGGATCTTTGCCAAGCTTATCAGTGTAGCTTCCGGGGAAAGATGCAACGTAATCTACAAAGGTAGGCTTATCTCTTCCAGCTTCTTGAGCACGAGCCATTGATCTTGAGTAATGAATATCTTTTAATGACTCTCCATCTAGTACATCCATATCTCCACCGCCATCAGCTATTACTGGGGGTGGTATTACAGGTGGTTTATCATCACTAAGCAAGGCGTTAAGACCAACTCCAGCTGCTGGTATTCCACCATAAATTGCTGCTCTTCCTATGTTTTCTTTTTTGCTAAAAACATCTTTTATTTTTTCGCCTGTTTTTGAGGCTTGTGAAGCTAAATAAGAAAGCTCTCTCGGAAGATATCTGTCTGGTCTTTCATAAGGAACTAAGTCTGTGCTTGTGGATGGTTTCTGAGCAGCAGCTTTAGCTTCAGCTTTGTCTGCTTTTTTCTTTCTTCTATTTTTTAATGTTTCTTTAGCTTTATCTTTAATAAAAGCAGCAATACCTTTTTTAAACCCAGGCACTGCTATACCACCATCAGCCATTCTCATTACGCCTGGTGGTTTAAAAGTATTAGTTCCAAAAAATTGAGGTCCTGTCATTGTCATTTCTGGAGTATCTTCAGGGGATGTACCCAAAGCCTCCATTAATGATGCTAGTCCTTTCATTTTATCAAATGGAGTTTTCTTATCTCCTATTTCTTTTGCAATATCTTCTGATGACATACCTGTTTCCATTGGTTTATCAGGGTCTATAAGAGATATACCGCCATCTTCTTCAAAGTCAATAAATTCATTGTCTTGCATTTC
>Ga0209535_1000795_pt1 | contig 21947 bp, 21 predicted proteins | sample LinPmetageLP28_FD_184041 | JGI IMG/M metagenome (GOLD analysis project Ga0209535, IMG submission 184041) | Marine viral communities from the Pacific Ocean - LP-28 (SPAdes) (version 2) | ecosystem: Environmental > Aquatic > Marine > Oceanic | place: Pacific Ocean | collected 2009-08-22
GGCAAAAGACTATCACAAAGACTATCATTTGAAACAATGACATTAAGTTTAAACTGCCACGGATTTACTGGCCTATCAGTAGGAGAACTCATCTCCTTTGAAATGCCAGCATTTGAACCATCTGGTATGGACAACCCTTTAGACATTGACCCCTATATGTCTGGTCGTTATCTAGTTAAATCAATACGCCACCAAGTCAATACAGTTGCTGATAAACATAGAATGATTGTAGATTGTATAAAAGATAGCGTTATGAGGCCATATCCAATAGAAACAACAGATACATTTACAAATAAAGAAAATTTAGAGAACAAGATAAACGTATTACAGGACCAGTTAGATGAACAAGTCTTACAAGACCTGGGAGGTAATAAGATATTGAAATAGGCTGAGAGAATCCGCCGAGTCCGGCGCTTCCGTGATAATATAGGCCACCCAGCAGGCCATAACAGAAACAATGAGAGAAGGCAAGCTGAAAATATGATAGAGAGACTTCCTCAACAACAACAGAGAAAACAATGAAAAATATAATAGACAACATAAGAAACTCATATAAGACCTCTCTAGCGGCCGCTGAAGATGGACTATATACCATAAAAACACTATATTTCTTTAAGGGATTGAACGGTGTCAGAGAATATATCAATGATAAAGTCAGTTTAGCAACTGCCTTGTCTCGGATAATAGGCCGTAATAAGGGAAAAGACAAGTAACAATGTCTGGCGTACACTTTATAGAAATGGCTGTTTATGGCGTATAGTGAGTGTATTAAAAGAAAACATATATCGGTAAAAAAATAAAAGTATGAATGATAAATTTTTAGGGTTTAACGGTTTTGTCTGGTTTGTCGGCGTAGTAGAAGGCCGTAATGACCCTACTTACACAGGCCGTTTAAAAGTCAGAGCGTTAGGCCATCACACAGGAAACAAAGAGATATTACCCACGGCCGATTTACCTTGGGCCTCTTGTATGTTACCTGTTACAGCGGCCGGCATTACAGGACTTGGCCAATCTCCTAGTGGCCTTGTTGAAGGTAGTTGGGTGTTAGGATATTTTAGAGATGGCAATACAAGGCAAGAGCCTATTATAATGGGTAGTTTACCTGGGAGGCCAAGTGAGTTAGCCAATACGTCAAAGGGGTTTTATGACCCTAACGGAGTTTATCCCAAATACAAAAATGAGCCGGACACCAATAGGCTGGCCGTTAATCTCAAAGAGAGCAATACAGAATTAAATCCACATCTTTCATTAACATTAAGACGGTCAACACGTATTACAGGAGTGGCAACAGCCGACTTTAATCCTGTTACGGCGGCCGACGGATCAATCGTATCGGCCTCTGATGGAGATACATTTGATCAACCAGAAATACCCTATTCGGCCACCTATCCGTACAATCACGTAAACGAAACAGAGTCAGGCCATATTGTTGAATTTGATGATACGCCTAACAATGAACGAATACACGAAAGACATAGAACAGGTACATCTTACGAAATTTCCCCATCAGGAACCCGAACAGACATTATAAAAGGTGACCACTTTACCCTTTTATCAGGGGCCAACAAAGTAAGTGTAGGTGGTAACAATGATATTTCCATAGACGGCCGCCACAAGATTTACATTAACAAATCCAATACGGCCAACAATCACTACGATATACAAGTAGGCTCAAACGCCAACGTAAACATACAAGTGGACAAAGGTGATGTCAACTTGGTTACCGTAGATGGTAAGATAAATGTAAACGCAGGTGGTGATTACAATGTCAAAGTAGATGGCAATTACAATATGACGGTGGCCGGTAGTAGAACCGTTACCGTAGAGGGTACAACAATAGATAACACAACAGGCTCTGTTACTCATAGAGGCAGTAGAATAGATTTAAATCCATAAAAACCTGGTAGAGAAAACGACTATTGCCAGCTGGCCTGCTTTTCTAATCTATAAATGTAATAAAGATGTTAAACAATACATTTTAACGCAATTTTTTTCTCCAGGTTCCTGGATAGATGGCCACCCTTTCAATACTCACATATTATACATAGTGGTGTTAAACCATCAGGAAAAGCTTAGAGTCCAACTGGAAGCCTTAATACACTTCCTTTTAGAGAAAAAACCCCTCGGACAAAAAACGGCCTCCAGAGTTGCCTATATAACTAATATATGATATAGTACCATTTGACTTTATGATTAGAGATATATTTAAAATACCCTTATACGAGACGCCTTTATCACTAGATTTAAAATCAATTCGGTCTCATTGTCTATCATTGGCCAAAATCGAAAAGGGTCGTACATTAACAAATATTGGTGGTTGGCAATCAAATGATCTTTCATTAAAAGAGCCGCCATTACAACCCTTTTACAAAGATATTACATACCACGCTCATAAGTTTTTAGAGACATTAGAGTTTAATGGTGTTTTATCTTTAGCTAATGTATGGGTTAATATAAACGGTTACAAAGATTATAATTTAACACACCAACACAATCATAGTTTTTTAAGTGGTGTTTATTATGTACATACACCTAAGAATTGTGGTAATATAGAATTTCACAGGCCTGGTATTGATGTATTTAACTATGATTGGAATACTCAAACAAATTTTAATTGGTACAACTCTGCCACTAGGTGGCAACGTCCTTCACCGTCTATGTTATATCTCTTTCCTAGTTGGCTACAACATTTGGTAGAGCCTAATTTAAATAAAAAAGAAAAGCGTATATCTATCTCTTTTAACTTTTCTTTAAAGGCTCACTAAACCACCGGAAACTCGGAAATTCTCTCGGATTCTCGAAGCTTTATCCTAAATAATTGTATGATTAAACTATCCGATAATGCCTTATTAAGGTTAAGAGAATTACGAACCAAGAACAATAAGCCTTTTGTACGTTTAGATATAAAAGGTGGTGGTTGTGCTGGCTTTGAATATACTTGGTCTTATGCGGACGAAGAACAACGAAATGATTGTCTTGTTGATAATGTGTTGTTGGTAAGTAGAGATTACGAATTGTATCTTATGGGTTTAGAATTAGATTATAGTTTTGATGATTTTGAATCAATGTTTAAGTTTAACAATCCAAAGGCGACAAGTTCTTGTGGTTGTGGTACATCATTTAGTATAGGGTCATAATGTTAGAAGGATTAATAAAAGATATAAACTTTGTTAAAGGTAGTAAGTTTGAAAGAAAAGGGCGAAATCTCTTAATAAGAAATTCAGATAGAACCACATTACAAGAAAATTTAGAAAAGTATTTTAAATCTAAAAAGATTAAGTTTACAAGAAGAAAGAAACCAACAGAATTAGAGATTGATGGTTTTGATGGTGTATTAATATTTAAACCTATAAAAGCAAAAGGTACAGGTGGCCTAAAATTTGAGTCTCAATTTGAAAGTGATATAAACGATTGGTTTAAAGGGGTTGAACCTGAAGATTTAAAACACGGTGACACCGTTATGGAAGTTGCTAAAGTTCTTAAACTAAAAAGAAGTTCAAAGTTTTATGCTAAGGCTGTTGGTAGTCGTAATTCAAAAAGACCACCAAACTTTAATGGCTCAAAGATTACATTGTCAAACAATACAGGTATGGCCGTATCTGATATAGATTTATTTGCTACAGGTGCTAATAGACCATTTTATCTATCACTTAAATTTACAAAACAATTTTACATTGCTAACTTTTCAATAGGTGCTTTGTTTGAAGATAAAAGACAAAAGAAATCTATTAATGAATACTTTGGTTTTAATGGCTTACGTATGAGAGACTTTGGTAATGAGTATGTTGTAAGAACAAAGAAACCTGTATATTCAGGTGTGTTAAAAAATCTATCAGACTTAATTAAACAAGCATTAGGTCCAGATGTTGTATTAGTAAACAAGGTTACAGATAGAAATAATATTGTATCACAAGTAAGAGGCTTTACTCATAAAGTTAGGCTATCTGGTCTATCAGACGCCAGTTATGGTTATCCTGAAAAAGGAAAAAGAAAGTATGCTTTTATTAATGTTATGGGTAATATTAACAATCATAATTATAAAGTAACTTTTCAATTTAGAGGCACAACAGCAACCGACAAAGGCCCTCGTTATTGTCGTATTTTGTTTACCGTAGTTTAATGTTTAGTTGGTATAAATAATAATACAATCGTTTATCCTAAAACGGACGGAAGTAAACCATTAAGGTTGAAGAAACGCTCTTTTAAAAGGAGTATGTATGGACTTAATAAAAGACCTACGAGCTCTCAAAAAAGAGAAAAGATATAAAATCTCTGCTAGAGCTCAATTAAGAAAAAGAAGTAAAGATAGTATTGCCAGACCAAAGGCAAAGAAAAATCTTTTTTCTAATGATCCACGTTTACAAGGGATTTAGTTTATAAATAACTATACCACACCACGATAGAGTTTAACTCTATCATAGAAACGGTGCCTCACCTCCACATTACGGCACCGTTTCACTTTCATAACAACAAGGAATTAAAATTTTGGTACAGGTGACCTGAATCGAACAGATAATTTTTGTACCACAAACAAACGTTTTACCATTAAACTACACCTGCTTGTCTATCTATGGTAGATAGCAAAAGTATCAGCGTAAGCCATATGGCAAAAAGAAGTAGGCCTATTATAGCCTTGTTTTGAATTACCTCTATAACGTATTCTTAAAGGTTTTACTTTTTTAGAAAACTCTTTATAGAAAGATAGATACTTCATAGGTATACCCTTAGCTACACTACACTCAAATTTTGTAGATAGATATTGCTTAGCAATCTTATTGCCTACATCTTTAAGTTCTTTGTATCTTTCTGTATTCATAATTTTATCAGCGTACAGCATTAAGAGGCCTCTAACATATTCATAGGTACTCTGTAAGTTGTAATTGAACATTTAACTAAACATTTTGACCTCATAATTTTAGTAATTACGCCAGGCGTCTTTTTAGTTTTTTGTACAATGTTAACTTTAGAACCAACTTTAAGTGTTGATTTAATCTTAACCTCAATTAAGTCTTTAATATAATCTTTTGTTATATTTAAGTCCTCAACGTTAAGGCTAGATAATTGTTTATTCAGTTCAGTTAATAGTATCATAGTGCCTTTCTTTTCTTCTTCAACTAATGGTGCTTTTAGTGTCATAGTGTCCTTTCTATATTATTATCTTAATCTTCTTTGGCTATCCATATATAACGGACCAGTCCAATTAATGTAATAGTTACCAGTAAGAACATTACCTCTAGCAGCATTTTGAGCAGGGGCATTGTAACCAGCAGCTTTTAATATATCGCCTTTTTTAAATTTATCAGTATCTTCTTTTACAATAAAAGCAAATACGCTTCTCTCTTGTACAACTTTGATAAATTTTTTACCAAAACTAACTTTAGTATTAGAGTCATATTCTTTTAATTGAATATCACCATATGATCCTGATACTATTTCTTTTTTACCATTAGAAGTATGAAACCTCTCATAGTCAGCTTTAGCACCTAACATCATATTTGATATACCTTCGTCTAAATCTTTAGCAGTCCAATTTACGTGTATAGTCATTATTTTACCTCCGATTGTAGAATTAATGTTAAAATACCTGTTGAAATACCAACAAGAGCCATTATAAAACCAACAAGGTAATTGTCAGCTTCTACAGCGCCAGTAGCAAGTATCATACTGAATATAAAAACGATACCAAAAAATATCGCCATATTTTCTTTTATTTTCGTCATAGTGTTTTGTCCTTTTGTTTTTGTTGTCATTACTCGTATATCCTATAACAAATAAATAGGAAAGTCAACTAAAAAAAGCAAAAAAATGAAGAAAAAAGCATTATTTTTACTAATTGTTCTGGTTTTGTTCACTTCCTGCTCAAGGAAAGTAGAAAAATGTAAATTTTCGCCAGATTTTGAGCTTTCAAACGAATCAATGAGCGAATCACTTGACGGAATTGTTCAAATTGAAAAATTACAAGCAAAAACACGTTGTAAATTCTAATATAAATAGTATAAAAGAGTAAATTTTGAATATAGGATAAAAAAATGGCAAAAATGAGAAAATATCTGTTTTGGAATGAAGCAGGCGAAGAAAAAGAAAAAGAATCAATGAGTTTAAAGAAGGCCGTAATGTCTGTACAAGGCGATTACAAAGATAGATTTATAAGTGTTGAATATATCACTAAAAAAGGCAAACAAATTAGTCAATCTATTCAAATACCAATGGGAAGAAAGATTAGACAATCAATCGCTATAGAAAAAAAGAAAGCAGCTCTAAAAGCAGCTAGAGAAGCAGGTAGATAATGGCAAAACTAGCAAAAAGTTTTGTTGCTCATCAAACTATGCCAAAAAAGACTTCTCAAGCGTCTAAAAAAGGTAAGTGTAAAATGAGTTCAATGAATAAACACAAAAAAAGAAGTCTAAAATTTTATAACGGTCAAGGTAAGTAATGCCAGCCGCTTGTAGAAAAGGTGATAGTTTATCAACAGGTCATATTTGTAGTTCAACCACTACATTAACAACACCTGCTCAATCTACCGTATTTGCTAATAGTTTACTAATGGCAAGAATAACAGATAAGACGGTACCTCACCCTTTTCCACCAAACCCTCCTTGTGCTAATCACGTGGCACAAGTAAACGCTGGTTCTTCAACGGTATTCGTAGAGGGCTTAGCATTAGCAAGAATAGGCGATAGTGCTGACGCTGGAGCAATGACTTCAGGTTCTTCTAACGTATTCTCTGGATAGTCTTATAAATATTAGGTGTTATGCCAAGTTATAGTGTAGAAAACGTATCAAATAAAAGTAAAAGAACAAGTCGGATTTACAAAGACTTGGATTTAGACTTTGGTCGTAACACTACAACTAATGATGTTAACAAATTGACAGATGTTGAAGCAGTGAAAAGATCAGTTCGTAATTTAATCAATACTAGTCATTATGAGAGACCTTTTCATCCTGAAATAGGATGTGGTATTAGAGGATTATTATTTGAACCGATAACACCTTTAACGTCTTTAAATTTACAAAGAAAAGTTGAAGAAGTTTTAACAAATTTTGAGCCTAGAATTAGATTAGTTCAAGTTCTATCTCGGCCAAATGCTGACTTAAATCGTTATTCATTAAGAATATCTTTTTATGTAATTGGCTCAACTTTACCTGTAACAGTAGAAACTTTTTTAGAAAGATTAAGATAATATGGCCAGCAATAAATTAGAAGTATCAGAATTAGATTTTGACGCAATAAAACTAAATCTAAAAACATTTTTACAGAATCAATCAGAGTTCCAAGATTATGATTTTGAAGGATCAGGTTTTGCTGTACTATTAGATTTACTCGCATACAATACACACTACCTAGGTTTCAATGCTAATATGTTAGCAAATGAAATGTACCTAGACTCAGCAGATATTAGAAAAAATATTGTATCATTAGCAAAGATGTTAGGTTACACACCAACATCATCAAAAGCTCCTTCAGCTTTACTTGATGTAACAATGAATAATGTAACAGGCACTCCTGCTACAATCACGGCCGCTAAAGGCACAGTTTTTACAACAACAGTTGATGGCACTTCTTATCAATTTGTTACAAATGCTGAAACAACAATTTCACCGTCAGAGGGTGTTTATCAATTTCAAAGTTTACAAGTTTTTGAAGGCACTTTAGTTACTTTTAAATATACAGTTGATAGTTCAGATGTTGACCAAAGATTTATTATACCTTCAATAAATGCTGACACAACAACATTAAAAGTTTCAGTTCAAAGCTCAGCAAACGATACAACTACAAACACTTATTCAAAGGCTACAAGTTTTACAAGTTTAAATAGTGAAAGTAAAGTTTACTTTTTACAAGAAAGTGATGAAGGCAAATTTGAAGTTTATTTTGGTGATGGTATTATAGGCCAATCTTTAACAGATGGTAATATTGTACTTTTAGAATATGTTGTGACTAACAAAACGGAGGCCAATGGTGCTTCTGCTTTTACTTTATCAGGAACAATTGATGGATTTTCAGATGTTTCAATTTCAACATCTTCAAATGCTCAAGGCGGTTCAGAACCACAAACAAAAGAGTCAATTAGATTTAACGCTCCTTTACAATACTCAGCACAAGACAGAGCAGTTACTACAAGTGATTATGAAACAAAAATTTTAGAATTATATCCTAATGCTCAGGCCGTTTCAGCTTGGGGTGGAGAAGATGAAGAAACACCAGTTTATGGTACGGTAAAAATTTCAATTAAGGCTGCTTCAGGTTCTACTTTAACAAATGCTACTAAACTTGATTTAGTAACACAATTAAAAAAATTCAATGTTGCTTCTGTAACACCTGAAATAGTTGATCCAGAAACAACAAAAATACTATTAACAAGTAATGTTAAGTATGACACTAATGCTACAATAAAAACAACAGATACTATTAAGTCTGATATTTTAACTACTGTAACAAATTTTAGTACAGTAAATTTACAAAAATTTGATAATGTTTTTAGATACTCTAAACTATCAAAAGCAATTGATGATACTGATACATCAATACTATCAAACATAACAACTTTAAAAATTAGAAAAGAGTTTACACCAACTTTATCTAGTTCAACATTATATAATGTTTACTTTAGAAATACTTTGTACAATCCACACTCTGGACACAATACAGCTGCTGGTGGTATTTTAGAATCATCAGGATTTAAAGTAGATGGCGACACAATAAACGAAATGTTTTTAGATGATGACGGTCAAGGTAATGTTAGAAGATATTATGTAGTTTCTGGTGTTAGAACATACTCTAACAGCACACAAGGTACAATTAATTATACTACTGGTCAAATTACTCTTAATTCTTTAAACATAGCTTCTATATCAAACATAAGAGGCTCAGCTTCAACAGTTGTTGAGTTAACAGTAAAACCAAATTCAAATGATGTTGTACCTGTAAGAAATCAAATATTAGAAATTGATACTGCTAATTCATCAATTACTGTAACTGCTGACTCGTTTGTTGGAGGTTCTGCTGACGCTGGCGTAGGATACACAACGACAAGTAGTTACTAATGGCCAATTTTAAAGATAAATTATCCTTACTCATAGAAAAACAAGCTCCTGAGTTTGTTTTATCCGATCACCCTAAATTTTTAGAGTTTATTAAAAGTTATTATACATTTATGGAATCGGCAGAAATGTCCGTTACAAGTATTGAATCAACAGATGGTATTACACTAGAAACAGAAACAGCTCAAGATAATAAGTTAATATTAGACGCTTCTCGTTTAGATACTGATAGAACACAATTAGACGCTGGTGATAAAATTATTTTAGAAGATACATCTTTTGGTAAGTTTACTAGAGGTGAAGTAATTACAGGTGCCACTTCAGGTGCCACATCAACCGTATTAACCGAAGACTTAACAAACAATAGATTATTCATATCAGCACAAGATAAATTTGTTATGAATGAAATTGTAACTGGTGCTAGTTCAGGTGCTCAAGCAGTTATTAATAATTACAAACCTAATCCTGTTACTAACATACAAGAGTTATTAAACTTTCGTGATCCTGATAAAGCTATATCAAACTTCTTAACAAAATTTAGAACAGAATTTTTAAATACTTTACCTGAAACATTAGCAACTGGTTTAAGTAAAAGAAATTTAATTAAAAATATAAAAACACTTTACAGATCAAAAGGTACTTCCAGAGGCCACGAATTATTTTTTAGATTGTTATTTAACGAAAGCGCTGAAGTAATTTATCCTAGAGAACAAATGTTAAGAGCTTCAGATGGACAATTTGATACTAGAAAAATTATGAGGGCTATACAATCAACAGCTCAATCATTAACAGGTGATACAACAGATTTAATTGGCCGAACAATAACAGGTGAAACCTCAGAAGCAACTGCTATTATTGAAAACGTATTTAAATTTCAAATAGGCGAAAATCTTGTTACAGAATTTATTTTAAATGAAGATACTATTGTAGGTACTTTTCAAATAGATGAAATCATACGAGGTACAGAAACAGATGAATCAGATGTTTTTATTAAGGCAACTGTTACAGGAATACCAAGTGTAATTTCAATTACAAATGATGGTGCTTTATATACAACTGGCGAGGCATTAGGTATTTCAGGTGGTGGATCAGGTGCTTCAATTAACATTGATGATATTGGTCGTGGCTCTCTTTCACAAATTTTTGTAGATAGTGCTGGATCAGGTTATTCAATTGGTGATGATATAGTTTTTAATAATACAGATACAGGTGGTGGTTCTGCTCAGGCAAAAGTTTCACTTGTAAATGGTGGTATTGTGGCCGAAGAAGGCACAACTAATATGACAGAGGGTATAGATCATTTAGTTTTAGAAGATGAAACTCAAAGAGGCGATCCTTTTACAGGTAATAAAATTGTACAAGAATCTGGATCAGGCTCAGGCGATATTACAGATATTAGAATTATAAATGGTGGTAATAATTATGGTTCTTTACCAACAGCTACTATTACAAGTGAAGGCTCAAGTGCTACAATAAAAGTTTTTGGTCCTGAAATTGGCAGAGTTCAATCAACAAAAATTATTGAATCAGGTGCTGAACATCAACAGTCACCATCTCCACCTACATTATCGTTAAGATCAAAACTTGTTGTAACAGGTGTTTCTGGTACTTTTGTAACAAGTGATACTGTATCAGGAATTAGTGATGACGGTTCAACAACCGTTTCAGGTACTTTTGTTTCTTTAGATACTGACAGAGGTTTAATGACTTTAAGTGATGTGACAGGTAACTTTGGTACAGACGTTACAGTTACAGGCTCAGGTTCAACGGCAACCGCTACAGTTAAAGCAGGTAGTTTAGCAACTGCCACAACCACGGTTTCAGCAGTAGCAACTACTTCAGGTTCATTTTTAAATGAAGATGGCCACATTTCAGAAACAACAATGAGAATACAAGATAGTTTATACTATCAGGATTATTCTTATGTAATTAAAGTAGGTAGATCAATTGCTGACTGGAGAGATAGTTTTAAAAAGACAATGCACGGTGCTGGTTTTTATTTTACAGGTCAAGTAAACATAGCTTCACAAGTTAATAACAGAATTAGAAGCTTTACAGGTGTTAATTCTAGTGTTGATTATGATGGCGTGGCACTAATAATTAATACACTATTCTCTACAATATTTGGTAGAAGATTAGGAACAGAAACAGATGGTACATCATTAAGAGGCAGTCCACAGGCTGGTGTTGATCCAGACTTTAATGATAGCACAACTGAACACTTTACTACAAATACAAGGGATGTTACGTTAAAACAGGCTATCACTTTAAAATTTGATACTAGACAAACACACACTATTAGAGAAAACACAACTAGATTTGGTGTTGTAGTGGCAGGCCCTCGTATGAGAAGTATTAATAGATTTTACAGATTGTATAGTGGAAGTAGCTTTCCACAAACAGGAGCCGTTGGTGCTGATAGTACCACAACATCATATATACAACCATTAACTCTGGCAGACTGGAATCAGCACAAAGTTATTGGCACACAATTAGATAGTGTTGACGGTACTACTGTTCAATTTGGAGAGATAAACACACCGACACTAAAGACTTATTTAGCTTTTCCAACGGAAATTACAATAAGCTATAGTTAAGAGGTATAAATATAAATAGATTAAAAAGGAATTTATGGCAGCAATAATAACAAACAAATTTAGAATCCACAACCAAGAGCAATTTGTGGAATCTTTTTCAGAATCTTCAGCTAATGTCTATTACTTGGGCATAGGAAGACCACAAGCATTTACAACACAAACAAGAGGTGATAGCCGTACAGAATATCAAGGTTCTGATAGTGCTCCACCAACACCAATTGATTCAAACTACGAAGAATTTAATACTTTTAACGAATTATTAGCTGCTAAAAAGGTTACAAGTACAGATTCATCTATTGTAGTTCCTAGAAGAAATTGGGCAACAGGTACAACATACGATTATTACAGACACGACTATGGTCATTTTGTAACTGGTTCAACTTCAAGTGTTCAAACAGCTTCTAGTGGTGCTACAACTTTATTTGATTCAAACTTTTATGTATTAACAGATGACTTTAATGTTTACAAATGTTTAGAAAATGATGGCGATACTGCTTCTACGGTAAAACCAACAGGCACGTCAACATCTATTTTATCAACAGGAGACGGTTATAAATGGAAATATATGTACACATTAACAGCTGCTCAAAGAACAAACTTTTTATCTACTGATTTTATGGCTGTTGCTACAGATTCAACGGTGGCTGCCGCTGCTGTAGATGGCGCTGTAAATCAAGTTAGAATTAAAACTGCCGGTTCAGGTGGTACAAATGGTTCACACACAGGTGTTGCTATTAGAGGAGATGGTTCAAGTGGCGCAGCTACGGTAACAATCTCAGGTGGTGCTGTGTCAGCAGTTACGGTAACTACACCAGGAACAGGATATACTTTTGGTTATATTAGAGTTGCTGATATTAATACTGCTGGCGGTAGTTCATTATCTGGTTCAGAGTTAGATGTAATTATAGAACCAAAAGGTGGTCACGGTAAAAATGCTATAGAAGAATTAGGCGGATTTTTTGTAATGTTAAATACAAACTTTGAAGCTGGTGAAACTTCAAACACAGGTGACTTCACAACATCAAACGATTTTAGAAAAGTTGTTTTAATGAGAGATATTTTATCAGGCGGTTCAGCTGCTAGTGCTACTACATTAAGAGGCACAAAAGCAGTATTAGTAACATCACCATCAGGAACATTTACAGCAGATGAAGAAATAAATCAAGCTTCAACAGGCGCAGTAGGTAAAGTTGTTGAATGGGATAGTTCAAACAATATTTTATATTATATTCAAACAAGATTTAATGATGAGGGCGTTGATAGTAATGGTAACTTAACGGCCTTTTCAGGAGCAAATGCTATATCTGGTCAAAGTTCAAGTGCTTCGGCCACACCATCAACTTCATCAACAACTGTTGATAGTGTAGTATTTTCTAGTGGATATAATTCAGGTGAGATTGACGCTGACACAGGTGACGTGATGTATATAGAAAATAGATCACCAATAACTAGAGCAGCAGATCAAACTGAAAACGTTAAACTGATTATTGAATTTTAGAGGGAAATAAATGCCAAGTCCAACAGACTTTAACCTCTCGCCTTACTATGATGACTTTACGGAAAGTAAAAAATTCCATAGAGTTCTTTTTAGACCAGCATTTGCTGTACAGGCTAGAGAGTTAACAACATCACAAACAATATTACAAAACCAAATCGAAAGAGTTGGCGATCACCTATTTAAAAAAGGTGCGATGGTTATTCCTGGTCAAGTATCTATTGACACACAATATTATGCTGTCAAGTTAACAAGTATTGATAGTTCAAACACTTTATCTCACTTTACAGTAGGAACAATTTTAACTGGTGGTACTTCAGGTGTAACTGCTGAGATTACAAAAACAGAAGCTACAGACGGTACTGATCCAGATACAATATTTGTAAAGTATTCTAAAACAGGTTCAAACAATTCTATCACAACTTTTAGTGATAGTGAAACAATTACAGGAACAAATAGTGATAGTGTTTCTTTATCTGCTGTTGTAAACACAACTGCCACAGGTTCAGCGGCTGGTGTTCAAGCAGGTGTATATTATATAAATGGTTTTTTTGTACAAGTTGACTCTTCAACTTTAATACTAGACAAATATACAGACACACCATCATATAGAATAGGATTTACGGTAACAGAATCATTTGTAACACCAAGTGATGACACAACTTTAAATGATAACGCTGCTGGTTCATCAAACGTAAATGCTCCAGGTGCTCACAGATTTAAAATTTTATTAACACTTGCTAAGAAAACTTTAGCTTCTACCGAAGATGAAAACTTTTATGAAATTGCTAGAGTTGTAAATGGTAATATTAAAACAATTGTAAGAAATACAGAATATGCTGTACTAGAAGACACACTTGCTCGTAGAACATTTGACGAATCAGGTGATTATGTTTTAAGAAATCCAGATTTTGATGTAAGAGAACATTTAGCCTCAGGTAATAATAGAGGTATTAATACATTGGCTAATGGTGGTGACGCTACTAAACTCGCTTTAGGTGTATCGCCCTTTAAAGCATATGTAAAAGGTTATGAAGCTGAAAGATTAGGAACAACTTTTGTTGATGTTGATAAAGCAAGAGATTTTGAAACAGCAAACAATAACAAAACAAGATTTAATGTTAAAAACTTTTTTAATGTTACAAATGTTTTTGGTTCGCCAGACATAGGATTTGTTTCTGGTGATGTAGAGGCATTTAAAACTATAAACTTATATGATACGGCCACAAGCGCTAGAGGTACAGAGGTATCAACAGTTGGTACAACCGTGCCACAAATTGGTCGTGCTAAATCTCGTGGCTTTGAAACTGTATCTGCTACAGACACAGATGATATAAACGCTACAAGTTCAATATTCAAACATTTCTTATTTGACATTGAGATGTTTACACACTTAAATGCTTTAGGCACAGCTTCATACACAACAGGTGAAGTTGTATCAGGAGCTACTTCAGGTGCCACAGGTATTGTACAAAGTATAACGGCGACTAGAAATACAGCAGTTACTTCTATCACAGCTTCAGGCACAGATATGGAAGGCCAGTTTTCAGCGGCCGTTGTTACTTTAAGTAATCACGGTATTACAGATGGTCAACAAATTCATTTAACAGGTGGTAGTTTTCAAATAGACTCAACAGCAACAAGTGATACCACAGTTTACACAGCTAGAAATACAACAGCAAATACTTTTGAATTATTTGACTCTGCTGGTACAACATTAGTAAATGTAACATCATTTAGTTCAGCACCTACTTTAGAACATACAACAATTGTTGTTGGTAATGTTGAAGGAACATTTAGTGCTGGTGAAGTTATAACAGGTCAAACTTCAAACGCAGCTTTAACTTTACAATCAAACGCTTTAGGTTTTAAAGCAGTAGTCACAAGAGATATTACGGCAGTTAAACAAATTGGTATGGCAGGATCGCCAGCTTACACTGCTGATACATCATTAACATCAACTCACGGTACAAACACTACAATTACAGGAAACGTTACGGTAGCTAATTCAGACGCTACGGTTTTTGGTAAAGGTACAAACTTTACAAATGATATTAAAATTGGTGATTCAATTTCATTTACAAGTAACGCTGGTTCAACAATAACAGGTATTGTAAAATATATTGTATCTCAAACAGAATTAGAATTAACTGCCAATGTTGGTAGTTCAGATGTCACCACTGCTTCAGTTTTAACAAGAAAAAGAGCTAAATTAAATAATCCAGAAAACAATATTTCTTTATTTAAATTACCTTATGTGACAGTTAAAACTTTAAAAACAACAGCAAATAGTGGAGCAACTGATACTAACTTTAGTATTAGAAGAAACTTTACAGGCACATTATCATCTAACGGAGATGTTACAATAACTGCCGGTACAAATGAAACATTTGCTTCTTTAGCGAGTGATGATTTCACAGCAACTATTATGACAACTGGCTCTGGTGGAACAGGCTCAGTTGGTGATGTATTAAATTTATCAGGTAATAACCACGAGGGCGATGCTATATTTAATTTAACAGGTTCGCCAACTGGTAAAACTTTAAACCTTGACTTTGGTGCTAACTTTCAAGGTCATAAAATAAAAATTTTAGCAACGGTACAAAGAACAGTTGCTGGTTCAAAAACAAAAACTTTAAACTCTGATCAAACGGTTGCCATCTCAACACAAGCTACTATTGAAAGTGGTGTAATTGGTTTAGGCAAGGCTGATGTTTTTGCTTTAAACAATGTTTATATGTCATCTGGTTTTGGCTCAGCTGCTTCTTCAAGTGATACAGATATTACAAGTAGATTTGAATTAGATACAGGTCAAAGAGATAACTTCTATGACATAGGTAGAATTAGATTAAAACCTGGTGCTTTAAAACCAACAGGTAGATTACTTGTAGATTTTGATTTCTTTGCTCACGGTTCAGGCGATTACTTTGATGTAGATTCATATTCAGGTGTTGTTGATTACGAAAACATACCAAATTATACTTCGGATACAACAGGTACAAAATTTGAATTAAGAGATGTAATAGATTTTAGACCTAGAGTTGATGACGCTAGTACAATTAATTCTGGTTCAAACGATAGAAGTTATGATGGAACAGGTGCTTCAACTGTTGATGTTGTACAATTTAATTCAGATATTACAGCAGATTTAGAATTTTTCTTAAACAGAATAGACAAAGTTTTTATAACAAGAGAAGGTGTCTTAAAAGTATTAAAAGGTGCTTCTGCTTTAAATCCGTTACAACCAGAAAATTTAGATGGTCATTTATTATTGGCCACATTAACAATACCTAGTTATACATTAAATACAGACGAGGTACAAATAGAAAAAGAAGACAATATCAGATACACAATGAGAGATATTGGTTCTTTAGAAAATAGAATTAAAAATATAGAGTATTACACACAACTTTCACTATTAGAAGCTGACGCACAATCTTTACAAATACAAGACGCTGATGGCTTTGATAGATTTAAAAATGGTTTTGTTGTAGATAACTTTACAGGACATAATGTTGGTGATGTAGGTAATAATGATTATAAACTATCAATAGATAGAGCAAGAGGTGAGGCAAGAACACCGTTTAATGAAGACGTTATAGAATTAGAAGAAGTTGATGATGATTTAACTTCTATATTAACTGCTGATAGAACAGCAGCTAATTATCAAAAAACAGGTGACCTTATATCTTTACCATATACTGAAGCTAATTTTTTAGAACAACCATTTGCTTCTAAAACAGAAAATTTAAATCCTTTTTTAATTTTTGATTGGATAGGAAATATAGAATTAGATCCGCCAGTTGATGAGTGGAAAGAAACAAGAAGAGCTCCAGAATTAACAATATTTACAGGCCTTGGTACTTTTGACAATATGTTAAGAGAAAGAGGTTTAGCAAACACATCACAAGAAATACCAGTTGGTACAGAATGGAACGAGTGGCAAGATCAATGGTCAGGTAATCCTAGAACAAGTCAAACTTGGCAAGGTAATTCATTAGTACAAACAACAAGTAGAGATGTTGTACAAACAAGAGCTGGTATTAGAACAGCAATTGTTCCACAAACTTTAAGACAAAGTTTAGGTAATAGAGTTATGTCAGTTGCCTTTATACCATTTATTAGAAGTAGAACAGTATCGTTTACAGCAAGAGGTATGAGACCTAACACAAGAGTTTATCCTTTCTTTGATAACATAGATGTTTCAATTTATATAACACCAGATGGTGGTTCTTCCGGTGGTAATATTGTAACAGACGCTAATGGTTCGGTAACAGGATCGTTTGCTATACCTGATCCAAATGTTGATTCAAATCCAAGATGGCGAACAGGTAAAAGAATATTCAGATTAACAGCTTCAGCTACAAACGACCAAGATAGAACAAATGTGGCTACTTCAGCAGAGGCAGATTATGACGCTAAAGGTTTATTGGAAACTACACAAGAGGCTATAATTGCTACAAGAGAGGCAACAACTCAAAGAAGAAGTGTAACAGGTAATAGAACGACAAGTAGATCAGCAAGTAGAGTTATTGCTACACGACAACCTGATAACGGAGGTGGAAGAGACTCAAACGATGGTGGCGATAATGATCCGTTAGCACAATCATTTGTGATTGATGAAGAAGACGGTTTATTTGTAACAAGTTTAGATATTTTCTTTGCTACAAAATCATCTACAATACCTGTTAGAGCAGAAATAAGAAATATGGTAAACGGTTATCCAGGTCAAAAAGTTATACCTTTCTCACAAAAATATTTAAATCCAAGTGCTATTAATACAAGTTCAGACGCTTCAACAGCAACGACATTTACTTTTGACGCTCCTGTTTATTTACAAGAGGGTGTTGAATATTGCACGGTATTATATTCAGACTCATTAGATTATACGGTTTACATAGCGAGATTAGGTGATACGGTAATTGGTTCAGATAGAACGGTATCAAAACAACCAGCTGCTGGTGTATTATTTAAATCATCTAACTATCGTACTTGGACACCTGAACAAATGGAAGATTTAAAATTTACTATGAAAAAGGCCGTATTTAATACAACTGCTTCAGGTACTTTAACTTTAGCAAATCAAACTTTACCTGTAAAAACTTTAGAGGCTAATCCAATTAGAACATTTAATGGTACAGGTTTAATTAGAATATTCCACAAAAATCACGGAATGCATTCAACAAGTGACAATGTTACAATTGCTGGTGTTTCATCTGGTACTTACAACGGTATTGCTCACTCTACTATTAACGGAACATATACAAGTATTTCAAACATCACACTTGATAGTTATGATGTTACAACTGCTGGCACAGCAAATGCTACCGGTGATGTTGGTGGTTCAAGTGTAACTGCTACACAAAATAGATTATATGATGTATTACAACCACAAATTGGTCACGTAGTACACCCACAAACAAGTTTAACATCTACTTTAAGATCAGCAACTGGTAAATCAGTTAATGGATCAGAAACACCATTTAGTTTACAAGCTACAACAGCGGCCGAAAATGTTGTATTAGGTGATAACTATTATTTTGATAATCCAAGATTAGTAGCAAGTGATATAAACCAAACAAACGAAATGTCTGGTTCAAAATCTTTTGTTATGAATTTAACAATAAGTTCATCAAATGCTAATTTATCTCCTATTATTGATTTAAAAAGAATAAATGCTTTTGCTATTTCAAACAGATTAAATAATCCATTAGTATCATCAACTGATACGCTTTCAGGAGATGGTTCAACAACAACATTTACTTTATCAGGAGCTCCATCAAGTGTACATTTATTAGCAATTAAAAAAGATGGTAAAAAATTACAACCAATTGATGACTTTACAGTTTCAGGTACAACTTTAACTATGGACTCAGCACCAGCTAATGGTTCAAAAGTTATTGCTAAATTAACTAATACAGTTGATTTTGAAGAAGATACAGCAACAGAGGGTGGTGCTTCTTCAGGTTCTTATATAACTAAATCAATTAATTTAGAAAATGCTTCAACAGCTTTAGAGGTTAGAGTGGCGGCTAGTGTTAGATCATCTTCATCAATTAAATGTTTCTTTAGATTATCAGGTGGTGAAGAAACAAGAAGAATAGAAGATATACCTTACACACCATTTAATACAGATGGTAGTTCAGATACATCAATTGATCCATCAAATGGAGATGTTGTATTAGATTTAGATTTCAAAGATTACAAATTTAGTGCTAGTTCTTTACCAGAGTTTACATCTTTTCAAATTAAGATTGTAATTAATGGTACGGTATCAGCTCTACCAGCAAGATTAAAAGATTTAAGAGCATTAGCATTGGCGGTATAATATGAATTATGTAAAAATACAAGGTTTTGAAAGTTTAGTAAAAGATACAAAATCAAATGCTATTGTAAATACAAATAAAACTGATTTTCAACTTTATATGAAAAGAAAAAAAGAAAGAAATCAAACAGGTGATAAATTAAGAGACGTGTGTAAAGAAATAAATACTATAAAAACAGAATTTAAAGAAATTAAAAGTTTATTAATAAAGGTATTAGAGAAATAAAATGGCCGCAAGATCAGTAACAACAACAAATACACTAGAGCAGTTTCGTACAACTTTTAATAGTTTGTCGGGTACTGATATAGGTGATGTAGCTAGTCTATCAACGACAGCCTCATCAATTGTTGGTGCTATAAATGAAATTAATTCATCTGTAACTGCTACAGGTTTTATATTAGAAGATGATAGTTCTACAACACAAACTATTGTAGCGGGTAATACATTAAAAGTTTCAAGTGGTTCAGGTATTTCTGCTCTTGTATCAGCAACAGATACTTTAACTATATCAGTAGCAGGTGGTGATATAAGTCAAAATGTTTATTTTGACCAAATTGGTGTTCAACACAACGCTGATGGTTCTAATACTTACACAAGTTTAACGGTGGCTGTAGCTTCAAAAACTACTGCTCATATCTATCAAGGTACAGGTTCTAGTAACGGTTATACAATTGATGGTGTAGAAGGCCCTTTTTTAAATATGAAAGTGGGCAATACATACAGATTTGACCAAGCAGACAGTACAAATAGTGGACACCCATTAAGATTTTATTATGACGCTGGTAAAACAACAATATATTCAACAGGTGTAACAACAAATGGAACGCCTGGTAGTTCTGGTGCTTATACTCAAATTGTAGTATCAGAAACAACACCAAATATATTGTATTATCAATGTAGTTCACACGCTCATATGGGTAGTCGGGTGGATACAGATTCGTCAACCAACGTTATTGATTCATCAACAGCATTCGTAGATTCAACTGGAACAGCAACAATATTTGCCTCACAAGCATTTTCAATTGCTCAGGCGGTTGCTCTAGGATAATATTATAAATAGTAAAAAGGGAAAACTTAAATGGCTAACGATTTTAAAAGATTTGCGAAACCAAGTGTAGGAACAAGCACAGGAGCTTCAGCTGACGCTGTATATACAGTTCCAGCAGGGGCAGGATCATCAGCGTTAGAATCAATCATAATCGGAATAACTTTAGCAAATAAAACATCAACAGGTGTAACTGCTTCGGTATTTTTAGATAACGAAGATGGTTCAAATGATGTTTTTATTGTAAAGGACGCTACAGTCCCAGCAGGCTCTTCATTAGAAATAATGGCAGGAAATAAACTAGTAGTACAAAACGATGGCAGTAATGCTGACGTTGTTAGAATTTCTTGTGGAACAGGTTCTGCTTTAGATGCAATTGTAACTGTACTTGAAGACGTATAATAAATAAAAAAAAGAGAGATTAAATGGCGTATATTGGTAAAAAACCAGAAGATTTAATTAGAGGTAATTCTACGTATAATAGTTTTACCGGAGATGGATCTACAACAGCTTTTGATGTAACTAATATTCTACCTGACGGTGGTCAATATGATGTTGAAGTTTTTGTTGATAACGTAAGACAAGAAGCTGGTGCTAGTAAATCATATACAATTGGTAACGATGGAAGTGGTGATTTAAAAAGAATTACTTTTAATGTTGCGCCTGATAGTGATTCAGAAATTTATGTAATTAATCCTGGTAGAGAAACTTCTTTAATTACAGTTAATGATAATACAATTTCAGCTGCCAAAATTCAATCAGACGCCGTAATAACAGCCAAAATTTTAGACTCAAATGTCACAACTGGTAAAATAGCTGCTGACGCTATTACAGGTGCTAAAATAGCTGATGACGCTATTAACTCTGAGCACATAACAGATGGTTCAGTTGACAATATACATTTAGCAGGTTCAATAACAAATGCTAAATTATCAAATTCAAGTATTACAATTAACGGAACGGCCGTTTCTTTAGGTGGTTCTGTAACAGCAGGAACAGACTGGCAAGCAGTTACCGTGGCAGACGGTTCTACAACTTTAGCCGCAGCTGCTGGTAAAGGATATTTTTTAGATACAAACACAGGTGTTATAGAGGTATTTTTACCTGCTTCACCTACAAGAGGTGATACAATAATTTTAGTTGATTACTCAGGAACATTTTCTACAAATATGGTTATTGTAAATACAGGTGGTAAATTAATTGATAGTACAATTGGTGGTCCAACTCCTGGAAATGAATTTAAAATTACAACTAATAATTCTGTTGTAGAATTAGTTTTTGTTGATAATGACAAAGGTTGGTTAATAAAAGATAACACAGCTCCTTCAGCATTAAGTACAATAACAGCTTCAGGTGGTGGTTACGACTCAGCAAACTTTATAGAGGCTACAGGCGGTACAGTATCAGAAACAGGTGATTATAAAATTCACCAGTTTACAGGC